>Ga0302278_10003189_pt1 | contig 18156 bp, 19 predicted proteins | sample III_Bog_N3_2_FD_194543 | JGI IMG/M metagenome (GOLD analysis project Ga0302278, IMG submission 194543) | Peat permafrost microbial communities from Stordalen Mire near Abisko, Sweden - III_Bog_N3_2 | ecosystem: Environmental > Terrestrial > Soil > Wetlands > Peat | place: Sweden: Abisko...
CCGCCGCCAGAAACGCCCGCGCATCCGGCATCGTGTGCGCCGTCGGCTTCTCCACATACGCGTCGCGGCCCGCGTTCACCGCCTCCACCCCATGCAGCGCATGCTGAAAATCCGCCGTCGCAATCACCACCGCATCCACATCCTTGCGCGCATACAGCTCGTCGTTGTTGCGCGCCGTGGCAATCGGGTTTCCGCTCAGCTTCTGGATAAACGCCGACCCCTCCTCGCGCCGCCGGTTCCACAGGTCAGACACCGCCACCAGCTCAAAGTTCAGCTCCTTGGCGCTCTCCTGGAATGCCGGAATCAGCGAGCTCTTCATGCGGTCCCCGCAGCCGACCACCCCCACCCGCACGCGGTCATTCGCGCCCAGTATGCTCGCGTAGCTCGACGCGCTGAATGCAGTCGCGCCCGCCGCCGCCGCGCCCAGCTTCATGAACCCCCTGCGATCTGTCGCTTTCAACTCCATCATGCTGTCCTCCTCGTGCCCGCAATCAATGCCGTTGCGTGACTTCTCCTGCACCACCGGTCCCCTCGCGCCTACCGCGTGCCTGCCAGCCTCTGCGCAACCGCCAATCCACCCGCGCGCAGAATTCCAGGAACGTTGAAGTGCTCCAAATAGTCGGCGTCTGTGTTCAGCTCTGGCATCTTGTCGACATGCAGCGCAATAGGCGTCTCGCTCACCGCCGCCGCAAACGTCGCCCACACCGCCGCGTCCCCTTCAGCGTAAACGTCCACCGTTCCAGCCGCCGCGTGGCCCGCATAGGCAATCGCCGTCACAATATCCTGCACCCGCCCCGCATCGTCGGCCACATTGAAAGTGTAAAACTTCGCTCCGCCCGCCGCCGCGTCTGCCCTGTCTTCGTCGTCCGCGTCCGCCGGCAAATGCATCTCGATCCCAGCCGCCGGATCGCCCTTCCGCACAGCCCTTGCCGCGCCCGTCTGAAACACATCCAGCAGCAGAATCGCCCGGCCCTCCCTGCGCAATCGCCCAACCACCGCGGATCGCAGCGCCGCCGCGGACCCTTGCGCATCCACCACAATCGCAATCCGTCCCGGCCCCGCAATCCACACGCCCCGCACGCGCTCTCCGCTCCCACTCTGGCTCAGCACGATCGACTCGCCATCCACGTCCGCAATCACGTCATGCGCTGTCTCAACCGCCAGCGTCTGCTTCAACCGCTCGCGCAAAAATCCCGCATCGTCCAGCTTCGCGTTCTGCATCTCCGCACTCGCACGCCACGACCGGAACAGCCCGTCCAGGTCCACGCCGTCCGCCGGCAGCGCGCGATCTGCCAGCGCCATCATCTCCTGCAACTTGGGAACAGCAATATCGTGCTCGGCAAGCTCGTGCGCCCCGCTCCACCCCGCATTCACCTTGGCGAAGAAGCGATAGACAGCCTCGCGGCTCTGCTGGTTAAAGTTGTGTTCCGCATCAATCTGCACCACATCCACGTCGTCGCCCTTCCCATACAACGAATAAATGCGCCGGATCGCCGGGAACTCTTCCTTTGGAACATTGCGCGTCCAATCTCTCGTCCCGGATACCAGCAGCATCGGCTTCGGCGCAAACAGCGCCGCAATCTCAACATTGCTTGTGTTGATACGCAGTCCCGGCGCGTTCTCACACAGGTCGCCACCCTGCATCATCGCCGACACCATATTCACCGGCGCAGCAAACTGGATGCGATCATCCACCGCCGCCAACAGAAATGCCTGCGTCCCTCCGCCCGATGCGCCCGCAATTCCCACCCGCTGCGCGTCCACATCGTTCAGCGATTGAAGAAAATCCAGCGCCCGGATCGAATCCCAAAGTTGTAGACCGAGCGGACCAAAGGACCACAATCGCTGTTCCGCATTGCCAAACTGGTGCGGCGTCTGCACCGTGTCCGTATACCCGATCATGTCGTACGCAAACGCAACATAGCCCTGCCGCGCCAGGCTGATCCCGAACGAAGGCCCGGAGTAGAGCGGCTCATTTTCAAGCCTCCCATACGGCCAGTGTCCGTGCGGATTCAGAACGCCCGGATGCTTCGCTTTTCCATCCCGCGGCCGGTAAAGATTACCGCCCAGGTAGAACCCCGGCCAGGTCTCGATAAGCACCTTCTCGATGCTGTAGTCCTTCTCCTCGATCCTGCCGAAAATCTGCGCGTGCAGCGGACTCTTTTCCGGCATCGGGAGCAACCCGGCAGACACCAGCACTTGCCTGCGCAGAAACGCCCGCCGTTCCTCCCACGCGGTGCGCGAGCTGAACTGCGGAAGAGGAAGGTGGCTATCGGTAGTGCGCACATCTGTGTTGCGCGCGTCTTCCGCGGGCGCATGAACACTGGCGATTTGCGCTCCGGCCACCGCACCGCAGCCGCCGGCCGCAACAGCGAGGCAGATCATCGAGACCCCCCCTCGAGCCAGCATCGCGATCACTCCGCGCACATCACCCATGGCAAATCTCCACCCGCGCCAATCAACGCTTCGTTGCGCTGAAACGCGGCTCACGGCAGCGACCATAAGACTACAGGATCGATGCGCATTCCAGGCAAATCCGCCTCGCGAAAACCCGCCGCTCCAATTGAAACTCGATCCAGGAAGCCGCTCCCTTATCAAGTGCGTGCGCGCGCGCCTCGTGCGGTCACTCAACAAACCCATCCGGCGCCCCGCGCACTCTCCCTGACTCACCGCCGAAACTGCGAGCGCAAGACCCTTCCGGCGCTCGCGATCGCCCAACTCAATCGAGTTGAATTGGAACCCGCACTGAGTTGCCTGCCCGCACCATCGGAGTAACGGGGGCGCAAAGATTTCTTCGCTGCTGACTGGAATTCTCAAAACCAGATGCCGATAGATTGCCCGTACCAAAAACCACCTGCTCCAAGTAGCGATTCTGGACCTCGACTAAGACAGAACGGGTTCGGTGCAGGCGGAAATCGATATAAGGAGCCGTATCCAATGAGCATTCAAATCATCAACAACATCTCCTCGATCATCGCGCAGAACGCGGTGTCGAACACGCAGGCGAGCCTGCAGAACACCCTCCAGCAGCTTTCCACCGGATTGAAGATCAACTCCGGCGCGGATGATCCGGCGGGTCTGTCCATCGCCGAGGGCCTCGGTGCCAACATCTCAGCCCTCACCCAGTCCGGCCAGAACGCCTCCAACGGCATCGGCCTCCTGCAGACCGCCGACGGCGCACTCAGCCAGGTCACCACCATTCTCAACCAGGCCATCACCATCGCCACTGAAGCCGGCAACGGCGGCCTCACCACCGCGCAGTCCACCGCGCTGAACACCGAGTTCACCTCGATCCTGAATGAGATTAACCAGATCGGTTCCACCACCAACTTCAACGGAACCTCGGTGTTCAACTCCAACTCCACCAATTCACTCTCCTCCACACAGGGTTCGGCGGCCGCTCCGCTCACCACCGCCACCGCGCTCAAGGCCGGCTCCGTCACCACCATCACAGACGGCGAGACCGGCGGCACGTTTGTGTTCACCGCGGGCGCTACCGATACGATTGCCACTCTCGAAGCCGCTGTCAACGCCGCGGCCGGCACCACGCTGAGCACCGGCACCACGGCCGCCATCAGCGCCACCACCGGTCAGCTCGTCATCGCCGGTCCCGCAGGCGACTCGTTGCAGATCACCTCCACCGAACCGGCCCTCGGCGCCTTCACGCCCACCGTCGTTGCCGGCAACAGCGCCGACGTGTTCACTTCAGACGGCACCGGCTCCGGCGCCACCAATACCGACACCTCCATCAACACCCTGTCGGCCGCTTCGCTCAACCTCGCCACCAACAACCTCAGCTCCACCACGGCTGCTCAATCGGCGCTGACCGCCGTCACCGCTGCCATCGCCCAGGTTGCCGCACAGCGCGGCGCCATCGGCGCCTCCATCAATCAGCTCACCGCCGATACAGGCGTCGAGTCCACTGAGGTGCAGAACCTCACCAGCGCGCAGAACAACGTGCAGAACGCCAACATCGCCTCGGTCACCTCCCACCTGACCCAGTACAACATCCTGGACCAGACCGGCTTTGACGCCCTCTCGCAGACCAACTCCGCTGAGCAGAGCGTCCTCAAGCTCCTCCAGTAACCCAGCATCTCCTCCATCAAGCGGTGGCGCCTTCAGGCGCCGCCGCTTTTTCTTGCTCCATACCTGAAAGTTGCAGCAGAAAATGCCGATATAGTTATGCGGTTCGATTTTCGAATTCGCAGCTGGCGTCCGGGACAATTCAACGCCGCATCGAAGGAAAGGCTGAAGCTCATGAGTTCACTGTCCGCATTGGATACCCTGCTCTCCAGCGCCAACTCCGCTGACGCCATCGATCTCAGCCAGATCCTCCAGGCAGCTACCGGCGCATCCACGCCCGGCATCGACGTAACCTCCGCGGTCAACGCCTCCATCACTGCTGCCGAATCGCCAGAGAATGTGTGGACGTCGCAGCAGTCCACACTCGCCTCCCAGACCAGCGCCCTGAAGCAAATCCAGAGTGACACCACCGCCCTCGACAACGACATGCAGGCCCTCAACAATCTCAACGGCCCGCTCAGCAGCGTCACCGCCACCTCTTCAAACTCAAGCGTCCTCACTGCCTCCGCTGCCGCCGGCAGCACCACCGGCAATTTCGCCGTCCTCATCAATAACCTCGCCAGCACCGCTTCGTACGCTTCGAGCGCCGTCGCCAGCGCCACCACCGCCCTCCCCGCTGAGACCATCACCATCACTCCAAGCGGCGGCACCGCCACCACCATCACCGCCGGCAGCGGCGTCAACACGCTCTCTGACCTCAAGACCGCCATCAACAGCGACAACCTCGGCGTCACCGCCAGCATCGTCACCGACGCCACCGGATCGCGCCTCGCAATTGTCAGCAACACCAGCGGCAGCGCCGGCAACTTCTCGGTCTCCTCCTCGGGCGGAAGCTTGGGCTTCACCGCCGGCGCCACTGGCGTCGATGCTTCGCTCACCGTCAACGGAATCGCCATCACCAGCGCATCCAACACCGTCACCGGCGCCATTCCCGGCGTCACGCTTAACCTGCTCGGCGCCAGCCCCGCCTCACAGGTAACGCTGTCGCTCCAGCCCAATACCTCCGCCACCTACTCGGCCATCTCCCAGTTCGTGAGCGACTACAACACCCTCATCGGCGATCTCAACACTGAGTTCTCCTATACCGCCGGAGCAGGCCAGGGCGTGCTCGCACAAGACACCGCTGTGCAAACCCTGCAGAGCGACCTGCTCGGCGCGCTCGACTACACGGCCACCACCGGCTCCGGCTCCAGCGCCGTCGTCACCAGCCTCTCCTCCATGGGCATCACGGTCGGGCCTGACGGCACCCTCAGCACCAACAGCACCACCCTCAACAGCGCCCTCCAAAACAACTTCAGCCAGGTGCAGAACTTCTTCCAGGGCTCGGCGCTCAACGGGTTCGCTAACTCGCTTGACCAGCAGTTGACCAGCTTCATCAGCCCCGCGGACGGCGCCTTTACAGTCGATCTGAGTAGCATGAGCAGTGAAAACTCCACCCTCCAAACCGACATAACCAACTTCCAGAGCAACGTAATCGCCCCACTCAAGATACAGTTGACCAGCGAGTTCAGCGCTGCTGAAATCGCCTTGCAGCAGCTTCCCAACGAGATCAGGAACGTGGACGCGGAACTGGGCATCAACACCTCATCAAGCAGCTAGAGCAGTTTCGGAATGACTGTAGACCGGAGCCGCGCGCTCAAGTGGCTTTTTCCTCAAAAAAATGCCATCTTGAACGCCGTCAAGAAGGACCGCACAAATTCCGAATCTGCTTGAATTGGAGACCAGCATGAGTCCTACAGAGATGGCCTATCGGAAGACGGCAGTCGCCGGCGCCAGCGGCTTCGGCCTGCTGGTCGCGCTCTACGACACGCTCGCAGGCGACCTCCGCCGTGCCGCCGATGCCGAGCGCTGCGACGATCTGGAGAAGCGGACCCGCGAGCTGACCCACGCGCTGCTCGTCGTCGCGCATCTTGAAGACCGCGTCGCCCGCGGCAGCGGCGGCCAGCTTGCCGATCAGCTCACCGGCTTTTACCGCACGCTGCGGCGCAAGGTCATTGAAGCCCAGGCCAAACGGTCGGCGGCCATTCTTGAGGAGCAGATGAACCTGGTCTTGAAACTGCGCGAAGCCTGGCAGAACCTCGAGATCCGTGGCATCTCCGCCAGCCCTCAAGGCGGCTCGTGGGACAATCCGGCCAGCTATCCGGGCCCCTCCCCTCAGTCCGCCGGGCACGGCGCTTCTCACTGGTCCGCATAAACGCGCAAAACTTCCATCCGGCTCGCAGGTGTTTCGCAAAAATACTTCGCGGCATTGAGTGCACGCCTCAATGCCGCTTTTTTTTGCGCGCGCCACACGCGCTTCAATTCGCCGGCCTGCACATCGCTACGCCGGCGGCGCCAGATAGTTCAACAGCGTATTCGGCATCACCTTGGCCACTGCGGCCAGCGCCGCGCTGTTGTCCGTCTCGGCCTGGCTCAGGTCCGTCGCCGCGGTCGATTCGTTCACGCCCACCAGGCTGTTCGCCTGCATTGACAGCGTCACCTTGTCCTGGCCCAGAAAAGTCTCCTGCGAGTTCAGTTGCGTCTCCGCGTTGCCATAAAAAACCTGCTGCTGGCCCACATAGTTCAGCGCAGAGCTCACTGAAGCTGTCGCAGTCTGAATATCCGCGCTGTTGCCGCCCTTGAGTGCCGTGACCAGCGAGCTCAGCGCGCCAAGAACATTGTTGCTCGAGCTTGAGAAGATCTGGCTGCCCGGCAGGTTGATCTGCACGCTGGTGTTGTCGCCAATCACCACCGAGTTCGTATCGCTGTTGCCGTTGTACGTGTACCCGGTCGATGACGACGCATCCGCCGTGTAGGGCGTCGTGGTGCCGGTTCCGCCAAATACATACGTCCCGCTCATCGATGTGTTGGCCGCCGTCACCACGCTGGTCAAAATTCCCTGCACCTCGCTGGCCAGCGCGGCCAGATCGTTCGAGTTGTTCGTGCCGTTCGCGCCCTCCGTCCCCGCCGACACAGCAGACGTGAGCGACGTGACCACCGAGCTCAGCACGGAGCTCGCCGTCTGCACCGTCGCCAGAGACGTGCTCACATTCTGCGTGTAGATATCCAGGTCGCGGGTTGCAATGGTGTTTTCCACCATCGCCGCAGCGCTCGTCGGATTGTCCGAGGGCTGGTTGACACTCAGGCCAGTCGCCACTTCCTGCAACGCAGTATTGAGCTGCACCTGGCTCTGCTGCAGGTTGGCAAGCATCTCCGGAACCATGTTTGGGTCAATGCGCATATCAGTCAGAAGCTCGAGCCGGAGCCCATGTTGAGTGTTGCGTTATTCAGAACCTGCACCGTGCTCACAATGCGCGACGCAGCTTCATACGCCGTCTGGTAGCGCATCAGGTTCGCCGTCTCCTCGTCGATGTTCACCGCCGAGACCGCGCCCTGCTGCGTCGTCAGCTGGGTCAGGTTGTCCCCAATCGCCGTCGATTGCGTGCTCGCATTCGATGCCGCCGTGCCCACGTTGAACACAATGCTCGCGTATCCACCCGCCGCCGATGCGCCGGAAGGCAGCGCAGTCGTCAGCGCCGCTGAAAGATTCGCCACGTTCCCGTTGCCGCCGCTCGCGCCGCTCGAGCTGATCGCAATCTGCGATGCGCTCGTCAACCCCGCGCTCATGTCTGCGGCCGCAGTGCTCAGGTTTGCGGTGCCGGTAAAAAACGCCGCGCCTGCATTGCCGTTCGAGTCCGTGCCCCCCGCCTGTGCGGCGTTGAAGGCCGTTGCAAACTGGCTCGCCAGCGTATTCAGCTGCGTCATCAATCCGGGAATCACTGTGTTCGCAATGTTCAGCGCGCCGCCCAGAGTGCCGCCGGTGATCGATGCCGTCACGTTGTTCCCGTTCGAATCCAGCACTTCCAGTTGCCCGCCCGTTCCCGTCGAGGTTTGCAGATTGTAGCTTTGGTCGCCTTCCACCAGCGGCGTTCCGCTCCCCGTCGTGATCGTCTCCCCGTTGTTGGTCTGCGTCACAGAGATATTTGTCAGCCCTGCCAGCTTCTGCACCGCCTGGTCCAGCTGGTCTTGCACGGTGCCGCCGTCCTGGCCCGCCGGCATCTGCGCCAGTTGCCCGTTCAGTTGCGCAATCTGCGCGCTCAGCGCGTTGATCTGCGACACCGTATTGGGAATCTGCTGGTTCGCGGCCGTCTGCACACTGGTCAGTCCGCTCGCCGTCGTGTTGAACGCAGTTGCAAGATTCTGCCCCGCGGCCAGTACCCCCTGCTGCGCCGAAGAGTTCGTCGAGTTCCCGCTCAGCTCTGCCAGGCTGCTCGACAACGAGCTCAGCGCGCTCCCAATGTCCGTGCCCGTCAACGTGAAATAGCTCTGCGCCTGCTGCAGGCTCGCAGATTCCGTGTCCGCCGCGCTCTGCATCGACGTCTGCCGCTGAATCTGCATGTTCAGCAGCTCGTCGCGAATGCTTTTGAGCCCTTCGAGCATCACGCCGCCGCCCGTGATCTGCCCGCCAGACTCGCTCTGCCCATTCTCGGCCAGTTGCGCCTCTTCGCGCGTGTAGCCCGGCGTGTTCACGTTGGCAATGTTATTGCTCGTCGCGTCCAGTGCGCCCTGCGCCGCACCCAGGCCGCTCACGCCGATCAACAGTGCTGCATTCAATCCGCCCATAGCGATTACATCTGGCAGGACCAGGTTTGATGTTTCAACCTGGGGCCAGAAGCCTCCTTGAACTTCCCTTGGAAGGAATTGAACAGCGACGTCATCAGCGCCACCGAACGGCTCGAGTGCTCCAGCAGCGCCGCATAGCGGCGATTCAGCGCCTGCAGCGCGTCGCCGGCCACCCGCACCTGCTGCATCATGTCATCGTCAATTTTGTTGGGAGAAGCCGCGGGACTCGCCGCGATCGGACCGGACTCAAGCGGAGCGGAGAGCTCGCCTGCCAGCGCCACCAGCCTGGCGCTCATCCGCTGCTGGCTGGCCACGCTCTCTTCCAGGTCCGGCAGCGCGTTGTGGGCAATGGCGCGCATCGCCCGTTCCATCTCGCCGGCCAGCAGTCGGAGCAGCTGCAGATACTCGGCGGCCTTGCCGTTTCGGTCTGGAACCCCAGCAGCGGTCATTGCGCTCACTTTCCGTGAATGCCCTGCCCAGACCGGTTAATCGGAGTTCCGTTCTGTTCAGGCGTAATCGTCAATCATCGACGTGGCAATCTTGGCCGGGTCGAGTTCGTACTGCCCACTGTTCACAGCCAGCCGCAGGCTGGCCACCTTGTCCTGCCTCACCTCGGGGAAGTTGAGGGCCGTGCTCACCAGCGAATGAACCGATGTCGAATCCGACGTAAACGTCGCCCGGTCTTCCGCCCCACTCGTACTCGTCTGCGTTGCGCCCTGCGCACCCGCTTGCTGCGAACTCAGCTCGCTCGAAAGCTCGCTGGCTGATGAATTAACTAGATCGATCCTCATCGCGCCTCCTCGACTAAATCTCTACCACTATCGGCATATCCCGCCTCCAATTTTAGTCGAATAGACGCTTGTTTTCAGGATTTCTTGCCGGCTGCCCCCGCTTCTGCCGGCGTCGCGCTCTGGGGTTTGGCCTTTTCCGCGTTCGCGTGCATGGCCTTCGCAATCATTTTTCCAATCCCGATTCCCCCGGTCGACGCAATTGATGTCGCCAGTTGCTGCACGCCCAGGCTCATCATCTGCTCCCCGCCGGGGTCCTGGTCCTCGTCCGCGCCCGGAACCGTCGCAAACGACTGCTCCGCCTGTTGCAGCCAGCTGCCCACCAGGATCGCCTCAAACTCCCGCGCGCCCTTCTCGATCTTGGCGTCGTCGCTCGGTCCTTTGGGCAACTGCGCCTGCTGGATCAGCTGATCCTCCCGTTGTTGCAGCAGGCTGCTCTGCGTACCCAGGGCGCCGAATGAAGACATCGTTCCCATCTACTGCACCTCCAGCTCGGCCTGCATCCCGCCTTCAGCCTTGATCGCTTCAAGAATCGCAACCACATCGCGCGCCGTCGTTCCAATCGCATGCAGTCCGCTCACCAACTCATCCACGTTCGCGCCCTCGTCCAGCTTCATCGACTGAGCCGGCCCGTCGTTCACATTCACTTGCGTCTCCGGCACCAGCACCGGCGGCGGAAGCACCGGCTGGAACCCCAGTTGCTGCGCGCCCGGCTGCTGCGGTCCCTGTTGCTGCTGCCCCGGCTGTCGCTGGCCTTGACCCTGCGCCCCGTTCTGGTAGTCCGCCTGCGCGTTCGGATACATCCCCGGCGGCGCGCCCGGCAACAGTCCCGGCTGCGCCGCGGTATACGTCGTCACCACCTGGATCGAAAGGCTGCCGTGGATCACTGACACTGGCGACAGCTTCACATTCCCGCCCATCACAATCGTCCCCGTCCGCTCGTTCACAATGATCCGCGCCGGCGAGTGAACCTTCAGCGTCAGGTTCTGCACCCGCGCAATCAGCTGCGGCACTGTCTGCGAAGTCGCGTCGGCCACATTGATGTCCACCCGCCTGCTGTCGAGAGCCGTCGCCACCAGCTTGCCAAACTCGCCGTTCACCGCCTCGGCAATGTCTGTCGCCGTCGCGAAGTCGGGGTTATGCAACAGCAGTGACACTGTCTTGAATCCGCTCAAATCAACCGCCGTATCCCGCTCAATGATGGCGCCGTCGGGAATCGTCGCCGTGTTCGCCCCGTTCACTTCCTTGCGATTGGTGCCGCTCCCCGCCGAGTAGCCGCCCAGCAGCAGCGGTCCCTGCGCCTCCGCATACACCTGCCCATCGGGCCCATGCAGTGCGCTCATCAGCAGCACGCCGCCGTCCAGACTGCGCGCGTCGCCCACCGAGCCCACCGTCACATCCAGCTTCGCGCCCGGCCGCGCAAACGGGGGCAGGGAAGCGGTCACAAACACCGCCGCCACATTCTTCACCACCACCGTGCCCGGCGTAATCAGCACGCCCATCTTCTGCATCGCGTTGGCCAGCGTCTGCACCGTAAAAATCGTCTGCTGCGTGTCGCCCGTTCCGCGCAACCCCACCACCAGCCCGTAGCCCACCAGCAGGTTGTCGCGCACGCCCTGCACGCTCGTAATGTCGCGCACCATCACATCGCGATTGGTATCGGCCGCCGGCGCCGCCGGCGCCAGCAGCCCCGCTCCCGCGCACAGCAGCGCGCCCATCAGGGCCGCCGGCTTGCGCAACGTGAACGCTCGCACCGTGTATGTCGTCAACCTCAAAATCCCACCAGCCACAACAGCGCCTTCGTAATCGGGTTCAGTGGCCGCGTGCTGTCGGCAATAATGCCCTTGCCCTTCATCTCAATCTCAAGATTGCTCAGCGCCGCCGAAGTAATCGTGTTGTTCGGCCCGATATCGCCCGGCCGCGCCACGCCCCGCACCGTCACATCCTCGTGCTGGTTGTTCATGAAGATGTTGCGCCGCGCCTCCACCACAAGGTTGCCGCTGGGCAGCACCGCAATCACCCGGCCCGTCAGGCTGGTCAGGAACGCGGTGCTTGAGTCCGTCGCTCCCGCGCCCTGCAACTGCGTCGCCGAGTTCGCGTTGAACAGCGGATTCAATCCCGTGGTTTTGATGTCTCCGGCAAGCCCCGTTATGCCGGACGCAGTCTGAAATGTCCGCTTGTAGCTCGAGTTCCCGCTCTGCGTCGCCGTCGTCTGCACTGAGGCCAGAATCACAATCGTGTCGTTCAGCCTCTGCGCCTTGTAGTCGACCGACAGATCGCCCAGCACGCTGCCGCTCGGCGACCACAGGCTGCCCACCGTCTTGGCGCCCGCCGCCTGCCCATCGTGCTCTTGGATACGATTGATGTAGTCCGCGCGCAGCTGGGCCGGATCGTTCTTCGATTTCTTGGTCGGCTTGCCCGCATCCGCCGGCATCGCGGCAACAAACCCAAGCGCAACCGTCAGCGCCAGTGCTCGTCCAGCACGCATTTTCAAATTCACTCTCATCACAGGCTGGCCCTCAACACGGCCTGGTCCACAACCCTGGCCATATAAGTCTGCCGGTGGTCGGTGCTGGCCACGCGAATCGTCTGCCCCGCGGCCCCGCTCTCCAGGCACACCACCGCAATGCGAATGTGGATGTGCGCCCCGTCCAGCAGCAGCGTTGCCCGCGCACCCGCGCGCACCACCACCGATTTCGCATCAGCATCCGCGCGCATGGCCGCCGTAGTCACCGCCGCGCTGGCCGCGCCGTTCTGCTGGCCCAGCCGCACCAGCACAAAGAACGGCAAACACTCTGCCGTCTCCGCGCAGCTCAGCCGCACCTTCAGCCTCTGCCCGCTCAGCGGCTGCATCTGTTCAACCACCAGCACCGGCGAGGGCTCCGTCGCCCCCACATCGGCCAGCAGCGTCACCTGCTCCGCCGTGATCTGCATGCCCGCGCCGTTGATGGCCGACGCAATGTGCGCCGCCGTGATGGGAATGCGGCTCTGCGCCTGCGCCCCGGCCGCAGCCAGCGCGGCAAGTAGTGTGAGAATCGGAATCGAAGCGTTTCGCGTCATGGCTGCCACCACTCTTACTGCGCCAGTTGATTGAGCCCTTGCAGCATCTCGTCCGCCGCCTTCACCACGCGCGAGTTCGACTCATACGAGCGCTGCGCCAGAATCATATTCACAAACTCGTCCACAATGTTCACGTTCGCCTGCTCCAGCATTCCCTGCTGAATCGTGCCCAGCCCATCCGGTCCGCCCGGCACGCCGGTAATCGGATTCCCCGATGCCGTGGTCTGCAGATAGATATTGTTGCCAATCGCGTTCAGGCCGCCCGGATTCGAAAAGCTCGCCAGCTGAATCGTCCCCACCTGCTGCGCCTGCGTCTGCCCCGGCAGCGTCACGCTCACCGTCCCATCGCTGCCAATCGTCACGTTGGTCGCGTTGGGCGGAATCGTAATCGCCGGCTGCAGCGCGTTGCCGTTCGCCGTCACCAGCACGCCCTGCGCATCCGGCTGGAACGATCCCGCGCGCGTGTAGCCAATCTGATTGTTCGGCATCAGCACCTGGAAAAATCCCGTCCCTTGAATCGCGAAGTCCAGCGGATTCCCGGTGCTGCTCAGGTCGCCCTGCAGCTGAATAATCTCCGTGTTCCCCGGCATCGTGCCCAGACCGATCTGCAATCCCGAGGCAACCGTCGTCTGCTGCGTCGCCGCTGCGCCCGGCATCACTTCGTTCTGATACAGCAGATCGGAGAACTGCACCCGCCGCGCCTGAAACCCCGTCGTGCTGGAGTTCGCCAGGTTGTTGGCGATGTTGTCCAGGTTGATCTGCTGAGCGGTCATCCCGCTGGCCGCCGTATAGAGAGCATGAAACATCGTGGAACTCCTTTACCCGACCTTCGACAGGTCCTGCGTTGCGGTCTTGTCCATCTCGGAGTTGAACATAGACAGAGCGTGCTGCATCATCTCCGCCGAGCGCTGCGCCGTAATCAGTTCCACCATGCTGGTGACCGGGTTCACGTTGGAGTTTTCAAGCGACCCCTGCTGCACCAGCGAGCCCACCGCGGCCGTCTCGCCGCTTTCCGGAGCCGAATAATACGTCCCGCCAACGCTCGTCAAGCCCGCGCCCGCCGCAATGTCCACCAGTTTCAGCTTCCCGGCCACCGCTCCGTTCGACGAGATCGTTCCATCGGCGCTGATCGACAGCCGCCCCGGCAAAATCGTGATCGGACCCTTCTCGCCCATCACCGGATCGCCTGCCGCGCTCAGCAGTTGTCCGTTCGCTGAAACCTGAAAGGCGCCGTCGCGCGTGTACATCGAGCCATTGGCCGTCTGCACCACAAAAAAGCCTGAGCCCTGGATGGCCACATCCAGATCGTTGCCCGTCTTCTGGATCGCGCCCTGCGTCCGGTCGAGCGTCGTGCCGCTCATAATGCCGTAGTTGTTCATCGCCTTATTCAGAGACGATTCCGTCTCGTCGCCCGCCTCGGCCAGCACCGAGCTGAAAACATTGTGCTGTGCGCGGTATCCCGGCGTGCTCGCGTTGGCCAGGTTGTTCGCAATCGTATCCAGCGCGCGCGTGCGAGAAGCCATGGCCGTGCACGCGGCATAGTATCCACTGTCCATAAGCAGGCCTCTTGCTTATAGAGCAATGCACCGCGCGGGCCATCCTACTAGGCAAACATTGCCCAAAAACAACCCATTATGGCGTCAAAGCCGCGATCTTGATGAGGGAATGATGAGAAGCGGAGAAGCCGAGCCGTCCAACCGGCATTCGCGCGCAGAGGTTCTCATGCGAACGCAATCCTGTTCTCAGGGACTCCAACAGAAAATGGCCTGTCATCCTGAGCGAAAGGGGCCCCAAGCGTTCTTCAGCTTTGGGGGTGGTGAGTCGAAGGATCTGCGGTTGTTCTTCAACCGAGGGAGTCCGAAACGCAGCCCCTACACAGCGCGATACAGCCGCGGGCGCATCTCCTGCTCAAGCGGAAAGTGCAACGAAGACCGGCTCGCCATGCGATGCGCCTTCTGCACAATTGCCGGCCACGGGGTAGCACATTCCTCGCGGTCCACTTCGCGGAAATATTCAACCACCGCGTTGGGCAGCAGCCACTGCCGCGCCATCTGCAAACCTGCCAGTGTCGCGTTGACCGGCCTGTTGCTTCCGCTCCAGTGCAGCGCATTGGGCAACAGGCCAATCGTATGCAGCAATCCCACCAGGTACGCGTCATCCGGATTCACATGGTCGGTCTCTTCGGCCGCCAGCCGTGCAAAGTGCGCAATCTCGCGGGAGTGCGCCCAAATCTCCGTCACCACGCCGCAGCGGTAGTTTTGCCCTGCCGTCTCCGCGCCAATCGCGTCCATGCAGGCCGCAACTCCAAGGCTGCAGATGCAGTCTTCAATCCGCGCCAGGCGCACATCCATGCACCCAAACTCCAGTCCCGCATGGCGAAGCACCTGCACCGTCGCTCCCAGGTCGCTCTGCACCACCCGCGCCATCCTGCGCAAATCGACAGCGTGCTCCTGCGCTTCCAGTTCCAGCCGCAACAGCGTCTCCGGCAATACTGGAACCCAGGGCAGGTCCTGTGCGTGTCCCATCAGCCACGGTTGCAGTTGGGCGCTTGCATCGTTGTCCAGGCTGGCGCGGCGAACGGCCTTTTTTCGCACTGTGCCACCTCCACACAAAACTATCGGCACATGTGCGCAAGTTGTTTAGCCCCAGGTGCTGATGTTTTCCTCCTGGAAAAAGAAGTTTTCCGTCATCGCCGGACCTGCCGAGCGCCGCGCCCTGAACAGTACATCCACGGTCCGCCGCTTGCCCGTGATGCGCGTCCAGATATAGTCCCGGCAATTCACAAACGTCACTTCCCGTGCGCCTGCGTCCACCGCCAGCCCGCCCAGCACATTGGCCATCTGCGCCGGCGTTCCCGGCTCGTCAAACACCTGCTCCGCGCCGTCCGCGGCGGGCGCACGCTGCGCCATGCGCGCCTCAAATTCAGTCGGCGTAATAAAGCACGGCTCCGTTCGGCAGCCCACCGTCTGCTCCACCGCATGCAGCAGCGTGTGCTCCACGCGATACACAAATCCCAGCAGCAGCCTTCCCCCCTCGGCAGAGTAGTGCAGCGGCACCGCTGTTGCCGCGCGCAGCAGTGTGGCCGGGAGATCCGCATCCACCGGCAGCCCTGGCCGTTCCTGCTTCAGCAGCGGGCAGCCCCATTGCGCGGCGCGCGCGGCCGCCAGTTGCCGTTCACTCGCCAGCCCCAGGCGCAGCAGCGCATCTTCCAGCGGCTCGCCGTTCCGCCGGCTCTGCGCGGTCGCATAGCGCAGCTGGTCTCCTGACAAAAATCCCTTTGACAGCATCACCAGCCCGATCGGTTGCCGCGGCCGGTGCGGCATCTCCACAATCCGCTCGTCTGAGAGCTCGGTCAGCCGCAGGTGCGCCGCGTCGGCAAAGCAGTCCACGCTGCAATACCATAGCCGCCCCACCTGGATGCCGATCCGCCGCTGCGGCACATTGCTGATCAGCATCGTATTCCGGCAGCTGCGCAGCGCGCATACCGCGTGCATGTTCTTCCAGCTCCGGCCCACTGCGTTGCGAAGCGATTCAAGACTTATCTTCATCGGAGTGCGTTCCTCGCTCGTTTAACGGGTAAAGTGTGAGGCCATCGGTTGCGGAATCTCGGTCACGCGCAGGCCGTAGTTGCCGTCCACGATCACGGCCTCGCCACGCGCAATCACCTTCCCATCCAGCAGCAGTTCCACCGGATCGTCCACCTGCCGGTCCAGCTCGATCACCGAGCCGCTCGCCAGGTCCAGCACCTCGCGCAGCGGCAACTGGCGCTGCCCAAAGCGCAATGACACAGTCAGCTCCACGTCCATCACCAGCCCCAGGTTCAGTGGATCGATCGTGGGCGCGGGCGCCGGGTCGGCGTCCTGCGCAGCCGGCGGAGTCGCCAGAGCCGACAGCATCTGTCCGTCGAAGTAAAGCGCCATCGACAGTCCCGGCTGCTCCGCCTCGTGCGCCGCAAGCGGAATGTGCAGCATGCCCCCGAAGGCAAGTCCCGACGCCCGGTCAATCGTGCACGTGAACGCGCCGTATTCGCCCTCGAGTAACGTCGCAACCTTGTCCATCGCGGCTGAGAGCACCCGCTCCAGCGCCTCGCTGTGTTCATTCACAAACGCCGGCACCCGCGCCCCGACGATCTTCGCGGCCACCGTCCTCGCCTGCAAATCGTAGAGCTCAACATAGAGTGAGCCGATCAGTGCGCCGTCGATATTCAGCCGGAAGTGAACCGGCTCGCCCTGCTGCGCGGTCAGATCGGCTGCATTCAAAATCTTGATCTCCCACGGAGAGCCGGCCGACCGCGTCAGCGCTTCCGCAAATGACTCGGCAAACACGCCCGCAAACGCCCGCGCTGCCTGATGATTTCCCTGATTCACCATCGTGTTTACTCTTTCCCCCAGCCCGTGGTCTGGACTCGCCGAACCAGTTGCGCTGCCTTTTGCGTTCCGTTTCGAACCGGAATCGCTTCAAAAATCTCCATCCCCTCGGCGCTCAGCATGCCCGGATTGCGCACCGGCGCGCGCAGCTTCAGCACGCATCCCGGCTGCAGCGCAATCAGGTCGCGCACCGCCACCTTCATGCGCGGTACGCCCGCCGCCACCATCACATCGCAATCCAGAATGCGCTCGCGGATGCTGGCCGTGGGAAAGTACCGCAGCCCCGTCTTCTTCTGCGGCTCGTCCTCCTTGATCTGCTTGATCAACACGGCAATGAATGACGTCGGAAACAGCAGTTGGAACGTCCCCGTCGCTCCGCCAATCTCCATCTCAAACCGCGCGATCGTCACCTTATCGTTGGCCGGGCAATACTGTTGCAGCAGCGCGGACTTGATGCGCCGATTCGCCACCAGCGACATCGGCGGCATCCGCCACGCGCCCTCCGCCTGCCGCGCAATCAGCGATGCAACGTCCTGCATGATCTCTTCTTCAATCTCCGATATCTCGCGCGCTCCCGGTATCGATGTGCCCGTTCCCCCCAGCAGCAGCTCAATGATCGGAAACACCAGGTCCAGATCGCACTCCAGAATCATCGTGCTCTGCATCGTGCTCAGCGTAAACGGCACAATGTAGCTCAGCGGAGCCAGCGCCGCAATGTGATCCTTCAGCGGCATCTGGTCCAGCGTGCGCAGCTTGATGGCCAGCCCGGTTCCCAGGTAACCATCCAGCGCGCTCGCCACGCGCCGCGCAAACGACTCGTGCAACGCCGTCAGCGCGCGCGCATTCTCGTTTGACAGCCGGCCAGCCGAGCGGAAGTCGCAGGGATGCACAGACCGCGGCGCCGTCTTGCCCTTTGCCGCGCCTGCCTTGGCCGCTGTCCGCGGTGCTCCGCCAACCCTCTTCTGGTTAGGCAAGCTCATGTCTTCCTCCTCGCGGTCCCGGGCTCCGATGCGTTTGCGTGCGCGGCGCTTCTCCCATTTGCTTCGATCCTGGCGATGGCCGTTCGTTCAGGTGCCTGAGCGCTTCCTTCAACTTCTTCATCGTTGCCTGGCGAATCTGCGACACCCGCGACAGCGCCACCCCCACCACTTCAGATATCTCCTTCATGGTCAGCTCCTCGCGATAGTAGAGCGAAAGAATCAGCTGCTCCCGCTCGCTCAATTGCGAGATCGCCTCGGACAGGTGCGCCTGCACCT
>Ga0302278_10003191_pt1 | contig 18155 bp, 7 predicted proteins | sample III_Bog_N3_2_FD_194543 | JGI IMG/M metagenome (GOLD analysis project Ga0302278, IMG submission 194543) | Peat permafrost microbial communities from Stordalen Mire near Abisko, Sweden - III_Bog_N3_2 | ecosystem: Environmental > Terrestrial > Soil > Wetlands > Peat | place: Sweden: Abisko...
TCACCAAAATCGATGGACTGGTGATTGACGCGATCACTGTCGAGTTTGTCGCGACAACGTAGGTGTAGCGATTGAACGCCGGCGACGAAGCCGAAACAGGCCGCGGCGCAAACGGCACCGTCAGCCCCTGCTGCAACAGCAGCAGCACCACTCCAACATGCTTCTTCATGGTCACCTCGCGCTCACATTCCAGGTCACCGACGACCCCGGAGTTACGGAAGAAGAGGAGTTGTTGCAGACGTAGTATGTGAATGCGCCACTGCCCGGCGTGACCACCAGATAAAGCACCGTGCTCGCTGGCGCTCCCCACCCGGTCACGCTGGAAGTATCTGAAGACGCCGAGACCGAAAGCGCCATGCTCGACGTCAGCCCCGTCATGGTTACGCTCGTCCCACCGCCCCCCACCGTCGGACTGCAGGAGTTGGCTGCCACCGCCGTCGTTCCCGTTGAGAAGGTAACGTCGGCCACGTAGTTCGTCGCCGACAAGACCCCGCTCGATGCGCTCAGTCCCGTTCCCACCTTCACGCCGCCCAGTACCGACGTCGTTGCCTGGGGCAGCGAATATGCATTCGCCGTGATCGACGCATTCACAAAGGCATCCGTAGCCAGGTCCGTCGTGTTGTCACCCGTGGTCTGCGTTGTCGCCGCCGTCCCGCCGGGCAGCGCGGCAGCAGCGGTCAGGTTTGCGGCCGTCCCGGTCGTGTTCTGATTGAAGGTGGGAAAGTTGGTCAGGTTTGCCGCGCTGAATGTCGGCGCCGCCGTAAAGCCCGGTGCCGCCGTGGAACCGGTGAAGTTCCCAAACACTGTATGCGCCGCCGCGGTCGCGGCCCCCGTGCCGCCATTTGCAATCGCCACCGTCCCCGTCACGTTCCCCGCGTTGCCGCTGGTGCTGAAGCTCCCCGTCCCGGTCATGTTCGTCACCGCGACCGTGGGCGCCGTGCACCACGAGGGATGCGCTGCGGAACCGCTCGCGTTGCACAACACGCTATAGGCAGTCGCATTTGCCAGCGACGCGGTCACCGTACCTGTGCTCGTCACCGCGCTGCTCGGCGTCGAGGACAGCACCGTGCCGTCGCCCGTAAAGGTCACGCTCGTCACCGTGCCGCCTCCGCCTGAAGGCGTAATCCAAGCGCCCTGCGCGCCGCAAACCTGTCCCGACGTTCCGCCCGGCGGGCAGGTCACAACCTGGCTGTTCGCGCTGCTCGAACTTGTCCACGGCGTACCCCCATTCAGGGTGAGCGAACTGAACGAGGCGCCGCTGTTCGACGCTGACCCGAAGCCCAGATCGTTCTCCATGTACATCGGCGTGATTCCCGCCACCAGGAACGGCTCCGAGATGGTCAGCGTCCCGCTGCCCGTCACGCCATTGATCACGATCACAAAATACGGTCCGGTGAACGATGGTGCGTTGACCGTGGCCGTCACCACCCCCGTTGCCGCCGTGCTCACCGTGGCCTTGCCATAGTTCGACGAGCACGCCGTCGAAGTGCACAGCTCCACGCTGATCGATCCACCCGTAAGATTCGCGGCGCTGATGTTGGCGCCGATCGTGTACGTCTGGTTTGCCTGCAGGTTCGGAATCGCAGCCGTCACCGGAATGTCGATTGTCCCGCTCGCCGTCCCGCTCAACGCAAAGCTCAATCCGTTGTCGCCTTCCGCTCCCGCGCCTGCCGCAATCGAAACCCCCGAGGGCAGCGTCCAGTACGTGGTCCCCTGTTTGAAGTCCGTATCCGGAAGCAGATTTGCGCCGTTCGCCGAGTTGGAAAATCCACCCTTGCAGTAGGTCATGTTGCCGTAACTCGAGGGCGCAACCTTCACGCCTTGATCCAGAAGGCCCGCATTCGCCGATCCCCCAAACATGCACCATCCGGCAGGAGTATCGGCTTCGATTCCGTATTTTGTCCCCCCCGCTGCGGGCCCCGGCGCATACAAGCCGCTGAAATTGACCTGTCCCGCTGGGTATCCGATGTAAACCTGCGAGGTGGCCGTGTCCACCCCGCTGTTCGATTCCAGGTAAGCGTTGTAGAAGTTCACCCCTCCTGCCTGGCCGGTCACTACCACGTTCTGCAATCCGGGTCCGGGGCCATTCGACACCAGGTTGTGGATTGAAATCGCCGTCACCGCTGGGGATGTCGGATCGGACAGGTGATAGGTCAATCCCGATCCGCCCGTCAGCGACGGCGTCGTGCACGCCGCCTGGCCGCTCGACGTGGCCGTCGCCGCTTGGCTCACCGTCATGCTGGTCAGCGAGTTGATCGCCGTCACGATCGTGGTCCCTGCCGCCAGGTTCGTAACTCCACCAACAGTTCCCGCGCTCAACGTGTCGCCCAGATATTTGGCTGTCAGGTGTCCATAGGGGACCGTGATCGTCGTACTGCCATTTGTCGTGCAGGCGTTTTTCAACACGCCGCCAGGCCCAATCATCACCGGATATCCACCCGCATCTCCCGAATCCGCATGCAGACTAAAGAGGTTTGCGCCGCAGCAGGCCCCTTCGATCAATGCCCCATCGTCAGACATGCTCGATGTTTCCAGCAGGTTGAACGTGGTCGCATCCACCGCATTGCGAATGTGCGCCGCGCCAGATGTGAACGCAGGTGAGCCCGTTGCGTTGGCAGCCTTGAGGCCGCCCTCTTGCCGCACATACCCACCCCCAGGGTCGTTGCAAAAAGCCGAATCCATCACAAAGCTCGAATGCCCGCTCGCCGGAACGATCTGGAAGGTGGCCGCTCCAGCTCCAACAGATCCTCCTTCAATCACGCCACGTCCATTCAGCCGCATGCCGCAATCTGCCGCGGCAAGGCTCATCACCAACCCCGTTCCTGCGTGATTGGTCGTCGTCGTCACATACTTCGACGTCAGGTACCCGCTGCCCCCCGAGACCAACGTCAACCCCGTCACTACACCCGACGCCGCCGTCACACTGAACACTGCTCCCGTCGCAGAGCCCGTGTAGGCAAACCCGGCCTGCACCGGATACACAAGGTCGCCGGTCACATACCCGCTGCCTCCCACAGTCTGATAAACCGTCGCCCCCGTAGCCGGTCCTCCCACCATCGTCGTCGTGTAGGTCCCGGTAGTCGGCAAAAGCGCCGTCACGCCAATCAGCGCGTTATTCCCCGCCGGCGTGTCAATCTCGATCTCCTCTGACCCGGTCGTACTTCCGGCCAGCAGGTTGCGCAAGTCAATAACCCCGCCGCCGGCTGAAACCGCCGCTGAATTGCAGGCGTTCGCCTTGATCGAAACATCCGCGCCGCTGAACTGGTCACACTCGAATACCGGACCAATCTTCGCTCCCTCCACCGTTCCGTAGGCGGTCGTATTGGCCGCCGTCACATTCCCGGTCACGTCGATCCCACTCGCGCCGTCAGAAGTCAATCCCGCAATCGCCGCCTGTGCTCCCAGGTTGGTCAGAGCTGCCGTCGCGGTCGACGCTCCCGTCCCGCCCGCCGCAATCGGAACCTGGCTCTCGCCCCCAACCGTCGTGCCGCTGGCGGTGTAGTAAGCAATCTGTCCTGTAGTTCCCGAGTTGATGGTTCCGGTTCCCGCACCGCCCCCGCCGGATCCGCACGCCGAACCCGTATTGGTCAGATACCCCGACGTATCCACCTGCAGGCAATAGTGGCCGCTGCCCGCCGCCAGTCCGGGGAACTTGATCGACGTAGTCCCCGTAAAGCTCGCATACAACGCGCTGCTGCTGCCGCCATAAACGTTGAAACCTGTCCCCGAGCCGGTTTCATAATTCACACGCACAAACCCAGAGCTGTTCGACGCATTCACATACGTGTCGCCGCTGTTGGTGCTCTGGTAGGCCTTGAAGCTGTCCAGCCCCCCCACCGCTGAGTTCAGCGCCCAGTTGTTGCTCGCATCCTTCACCATGTACCACTGGCTGTTGCCATTCCAGTCCTTGTACGTGTACGAGCCCTTCTGACTCGTCGTCAATCCCGGCCACAGATAGTAGTCAACCTCCGTGTCGGCGTTGTTGCGCACCGTCATCGTCCCCGTCGATTGCGACGTCCCGCCCACCAGCAGCGTTCCGTTGAACTGCGCATTCCCCGCGCTGTTGATCGTCGCCACCGTACCGGCGCTCGCGCCGCCCGCTCCAATCACAACCCCGCCCGTTCCTGAGTTGGCCGACCCGTTCAGCACCACCGCACCCGTCCCTGCCGCGTTCACCACCGTCTGGTTATTGGTGCTCGATGACCCATTGTTGTACTGCCCGATCGCCAGCCGGTTCACGTTGTTCAGCACATCTTCAACCTGGTAAAACTGCTCCCCCGCCGTGGCATCCGAGTACCCTTCAATCCACCGGTATCCATAATCCGTCTGGACCTCGTTCAGCAGCCCGCGCTCGTTTCCCGCGCCAGTACCCAACCGCAAATGGTTGGTCACCGTCGCGTCCTGCTGGCTTCCATACCAGTCCCCCTTGATGCCGTTGAAGCTGCGATGAAATGTGTCCAGAAAACTGTTGCGCGTGCCGTTGTCCGTCAACTGCCCGGTAAACATCGTTCCGCCGGTCATCCAGTTGTTGTACGAGCTGCCCGTGTCCGCCACCACCTGGCTGTTCGAGTTCTCATTGCGCAGCCCAACTATCGTGTTGTTGGCCGCATTCGCCCCCAGGTGCAGCGCCGTGTTGCAACCCTCCACATCGCCGCCCGTAAACGTGTTTCCATCCCCCTGCTGCAAATTGATCCCATACGTCCCCGCAATCGGACTGCCGCTGCTCGTCGGGCAATCGATATGCAGCCGCACAAACGTACTCGCATTCATCCAGTCCGTCGTCGCCGGATTCGAAACTTGGTGCCCGATCGCATTCACCGCCGTCTGAAATCCGCTGAAGTGGCTCGAAAAGAAACTCCCCCCCGTGAAGTTCCCCGTCCCGTCCAGCGTCATACCCGTCTGGTTCGAATTGCCCAGGAAATACAGGTTCTCGACATTCATCTCCTGGGTCCGGTAAGCCGCCAGACCCTGGGCCGCCGCGCTCGTTGCCGCCGTCGTGTTGATCACCACATTGTCGATGTGGAATCCCGGAGTGTCGACCGCGTAAGTCGGATCTCCCACCTGCACCATCGCGCTCGTTCCCGAGTAGAGAAACGCCGTGCCGCCCTGGCTGCCGCTGGCCGCGCTGCCGCCCAGCAGCGCACATCCGCGCAGTGATACATTCCGCGTCCCCGCCGTCACAATCACTCGGCTTGCTGTCGAAATCGTCGCGCACGGCAGCAGCACCGTCGCGTTCGCCGTCGAGATCGTCAGGTTAGCCGCCATCGTCAGGCTTCCCGTCGCGTTCCGCGCATCGCACGTCCCGCCGAACGTCGCGCTCAGCACCCCAAGGCATGCCTGCAGCTTCGCCCCAATATCCCCGCCTGGAAACTGATCCACTGCCAGCGAGCTTCCCAGCGATGTGTTGGCCACCAGCGCCGTGTACGTCCCTCCGCCTGGAAGATTCCCGCCGCCCCCATCCAGCTGCGTTCCGTTGCTCTGCGAGTTGGTCGCGTTCCATACCGTATATCCGCCATTGCCCTTCAGCAGGTTCCCGGCAAAGAACGTCATATCCTGCCCGCCAATCAGATTCACCGGCGCCGCCGTGTCCCAGGTCCCCGCCGCATTCACGCTCGCCGTCGTCGTCCCCGAGCAACCTACTCCGCCCGCCGACACACTCACCGTCCCAATCGACCCATTGCTGTTCACCGACGCTGTCGCGGCGGCCGTGCAACTGCCGCTGAATGCAATAGGAACCAGCGTCCCATACGGATCGAATCCCAGCCCATGCTCCGAGCCCACCGTCACTGCGGTCACCGCGCCGCCCGCTGCCGTCACCGTCAGCTGCGGCTGCACTGCGTTCCATGTCGGCAGCACCACTGCATTGCGCACTGTCCAGCCCGTCTGTAGCCCGCTCAAATCCAGCACCAGCCCGGTCGGCGGTTCCGAGGTCGCCGATGAGTTCCCCGCCACAGCAACCACATTGTCCAGCACATTGTTCGAGCCCGCCGCCGCCGTGAACGCGTGCGTCGCGCTGATCGTGAGGTTCTGCCACCGGTTCGAGTCCGAATTCAATCCCGCCGGCGTCGACCCCGGCAGCGGCGGAATCGCAATCCCCGTATTCAATCCCCGTATGTCGATGTTGCGGAACTCGCTCCACTGCGGCCATTGCGCGAGATAGAGCCCGCAGGTATGCGTCGAATGTGCTCCCGGATAGGCCGCCGCCAGCGGATCCGCGCCCGTGGTCGCAATCTCCACATTCTCAATCTCCGCCACGCGCAACCCATGCCCTCCAGCGCCGGTCACCGCAGGCATCGCAATCGCGCAGTTGCCCACTGACCACCCCGCGCCCGATCCAATCGTCCCCGTCAGCCCGTTCCCGCCCGGCGAGAAAATGGTGTTCTTCTCCATCAGTCGGCCCACCGCGCAGGTTCCCACGCTCGCCCGTCCTTCAGCCGGCGAGCATGAAATATCCACGCTCTGGTCCACATAAATCGTCAGGTCGTGCAGCCGCGTGTACGACAGCATACCCAGGCTGTCGATCGCGCTCGCCAGCACATCCTGCCCCGGAAATCCCATCAGCGCCGACACCTGCTTGCCCAGTCCGCCAATCGACTCTCCATGCCAGTTCAGCTGCCGCGTCTTGCACGTCCCCTGTGGAATCGTCAGCGCCACGCCGTGAGCATTCGCGTAGGCCAGTGCCGCCTGCAGCGCATTCGTGTCGTCCGTCACCCCGTCGCACACCGCGCCGAATTCCTTTACGCTCCGCGCCAACTGCTGCGCGCCTGAAGTCCGCAGGTCGTCGACATAAACCCCGTTCGGATTCGTAAATGTGTCCGTCCCCGCATAGGTCGAAGGAATCTCCACAGCGCCATTCGTGCCCGCCGCTGTCATCGCCTGCTGCAGCGTCGTCTGCGCGCTCCCCGCCACCGGCGATTCCACCCCATTCACCGCCGGCGTCTGCAGCGGTCCCGTCATGTTCCCGCCCACCAGCGGCACAGCCAGCGCAAACTCCGCGTCCACATAGTGCTTGTCCGCGGCCTGCAATGGCTGCGTCGGATCGCTGCTTAGATAAAGCGGCCCGGTCAGCGTCCCGCCCGTCGCCAGCAACAGGCTTCCCTCCAGCTCCGCAAACTCCTCGTCCACGTAGCTCTTGCTCACCGTCTGCACCGCCTGCGCCGCCGGCATTAACTGCGCCTGCACCTGCGCCAAGCTCGCCGACGCGGCTGCCGGCACAACCCAGTACTGCGTCGTCGACGAGCCGTCGCTCAGGTAGTAGACCGCCGTGTAGTAGAGCCCCGCCGGCGTCGCTCCCAGGTTTGGCGCCAGATTCACGCTGATAAACCCGTCCGGCGCAATTGTCAGCGTCAGGCTGTCGGCCGCAACCGACTGGCCGCTCGCCGTCGTAAACGCCGGCCAGCTCAGCACCAGCGTCCCCGACCCGACCTGCCCATTCGCCAGGTAGACCGTTCCCTGCACGGTCGTCGTGCTCACTGTCTGCGCTTCCGCAACGCCACCCAGCGCCATCCCCAGCAGCAACAGCCCCAGCGCGACTCCCAGTTTGCCTGTCAGTCCCACCCACCTGCCTGCGCCGAACCAATCGTTCTTCGTGAGCTTCATCCGCGTCTCTTCTCTCTTTTCGAAAATAAGGCGGCAAAGCAGCATCAATTTCCCGCTGCCCCGCCGCCGGATTTCCTGCCATGACTGCGGTTCTAGGATCGCCATACCCCGGAGCCAATGGACTCAAGTTGACCCGGCCCCAAGGAGGGGCGACCTGGCACAAACCCCTGAATTGGCACATAGATCCTGGAACCGCTCTTAAAGATCAAGCCGTTAGGCGTCCGATTTTCCCGCGCCCGCTCGCTTCACCGCCGTAGCGGTCTCAGACGGCCACTCCGGCTCCGCCGCCAGGTCCAGCAGCAGCGCGTGAAACGGCCGCAACGCTTCGCCCTGTTCCGCCTCCATAAACTTCTCCGCCAGTTCAATCAAAAGCTTCACGCTCATCACGTTGCCCTTGGCCACCGCATCCGCCAGAGCCGTCGCAATGGCTCCGGCTTTCTCGTCCAATACCTTGAACGCCGCCTCGCTTAGCTTGTTGAGACCTGTAGTGCCGGTCTTCCTTGCTGCATGCTTCTTCCGTGTCGTCATTTCTTCCGCCATTCCCGTTCCAGCATTCCGCACTTGTTCGTCTTTCGTGCAGAAACAGCAAAGGGCGATCCCATGTAGGGACCGCCCTCTTCAACAAGAATCCAACTTCGCCGAACCCGCGGAAGTGGCTCGAATTTGTCAGGCAAGATTCACACTCGCCTGTCGAGTTGTTTCGCTTTGGTTGTTCCTAGCTTAGCCCAACCATCCGAAATTCAATGCAAAGCCCCGGCCGCAATCTTCAGCCGTCTTTTCAGCCTCTTATCTTGCCTCGCACCTCCGCTCCTCTTTGACACCCCCGTTCCCGCCGCCCGCGTCCATGCTCTACCATTGAAGCGTGACATCCCCTGCCACTCACGATCCCACTCTCCTCGTGCACGGCGGCGCCTGGGCCATCCCCGCCGACGCCGCAGCCGCCCATCAATCCGGCGTCCGCGCCGCCCTTGAAGCCGGCTACGCCATCCTCTCCCTCGGCGGCTCCGCCATCGATGCCGTCCAGGCCGCCGTCACCGTCCTAGAAGACGACCCCACCTTCGACGCCGGCCGCGGCAGCTTCCTCACCTCCGACGGCCGCGTCCAGCTCGACGCCCTCCTCATGGACGGCGGCCGCATGAAAGCCGGCGGCGTCGCCTGCGTCGAGCGCCTCCGCAATCCCATCCAGGCCGCCCGCCTCGTCCTCGAGCAGTCGCCCCACGTCTACTTCGTCGGTGAAGGCGCGGAACGCTTCGCCGCCGCTCACGGCATGGCCCTCATCGACAACAGCGAGCTGGTCCTCCCCCGCGAAATCGCGCGCCTCGCCCACGCCCAGGCCCGCCAGGCCGCCGGCCTCGGCGACGAGACCTTCTCCGGCCCGGAATCCATCCCCGGCCACGTCCTCCATGACGACAAAAGCCCCGAAACCGCCGCCCTGAGCAACGAATCTCGTGGACAGTCCTCACATTCGATCAGCCACGCCGAAGGCGCCCGCCCGTCCGGCCAGGACTCCCACGACACCGTCGGCGCCGTCGCCCTTGACGCCCGCGGCAACCTCGCCGCCGCCACCTCCACCGGCGGAACCCTCAACAAGACCCCCGGCCGCGTCGGCGACTCATCCCTCATCGGCTGCGGCTGCTACGCCGACAACCTAGCCGCCGCCGTCTCCCTTACCGGCTGGGGAGAACCCATCATGAAGTTGGTTCTCGGCAAGTGGGCCACCGACCGCGTCGCCAACGGCACGCCCCCTGAGATCGCCGCCCGCGAAGCCATCTCTTATCTCTACAACCGCCTCGGCGGCCACGGCGGCATCATCCTCCTCGGCCCCGACGGCCGCTTCGGCCTCGCCCACAACACCCCCGCCATGGCCTGGGGCCTCGCCACCCCCGGCGGCCTCCAAACCGGCCTGACCGTCTAACTTGAGCGGCAACCCACACCATTCATTTGGGAAGACCCGATGACCCGATTGCCGACTTGCTGACTTGCTGACCCGCTGACTCGCTAACCCACACCCCTGCAATAATCCCAACATGCTGATTCTGGCCTCCGCATCCCCACGCCGCCGCGAACTCCTCACCCAGGCCGGCTTCATTTTCACGGTCCACCCTGCCCACATCCCCGAAGAACCACTCCCCAGCGAAGACCCCATCGCCTACGTCACCCGCCTAGCCCGCCAAAAAGCAGAGATCGTCTTCAACCAGCTCACAACTTTGGGTGCCCCCGGTCCCTCGCATTTGGGGACAGGGGAGAGCACAAACATCCCTGCGAGCGACCAGCGAGCGTCTGCCCCACCGCAGGCGGCGGGCACCCCAGGTCCCTCGCCTTCGGGGACCTGGGAAAGCACAAACCTTGCCCCTGCGCCCCCTCCCATCAGCGGCCCGGACTTGAAGGGTACGGGCTTCAGCCCGTACATTACCCCTGCCAAAGACCCCCGGGCTTTAGCCCCCGAGGGAACTCTCACAGTCCTCGGAGCAGATACCACCGTCACCCTCGACAATCACATCCTTGGCAAACCCGAAAACGAAGCCGACGCCGCCCGCATGCTCCGTCTCCTCTCCGGCCGCACCCATCGCGTCATCACCGGCGTCGCCCTCGTCACCGCCCAGCGTACTGAAGTCGCCGCCGAAGTCACCGCCGTCCAGTTCCTTACCCTGTCTGAGGAAGAGATAGCCGCCTACATAGCCACCGGCGAGCCCATGGACAAGGCCGGCGCCTACGCCATCCAGGGCCTCGCCGCCCGCTGGATTCCCCGCATCGAAGGCGACTACTCCAACGTAGTCGGCCTGCCCCTCGCCCTTGTCTCCGCCCTTCTCGGGTCTTTCTAACTCATGCGCAACCTATCCCGGAGTTACTAACCAGGTGTCCCGTGACCGCATGATTTGGTAATGGCCGGAATGGAACGCCGGCCTCCTGGCCGGCTGTAGCGCGGACGTCCTCGTCCGCGCTTGTCCAATGTGAATTACCAATTCATGCGGTCTAACCACGAGTGCTATGTCTCACGCAGATAATCGTCTATCGGTTGTGAAGGGTACGGGCCTCAGCCGGCGGTTGTGAAGGGTACGGGCTTCAGCCCGTACGTAAGCCTCGCAAAATCATTGGGGCTTTAGCCCCCGAGGGAATCCCAGACCACTGGCCTCAGCCTTTGCGGGCCGCCAAGAACCTTACCCAATCATTGAGACACCACACGAACACTAGAATCCATCACAATCATTCCGTATTTACTTGCTGAACACCCGCAGCCGCATGTGTCCTTAGCCCTGCCCGCTTCTCCGCTTCGCGAACTCCAGATGCCCACTAAGTGGGCATATAAATACTCCACCTATCCGCTTCCTTTCGAGTTACACTTCCCCTTGCTCAAAAACAAAGGAAAAATCCATGCGAATCCGTCGCTTCTGCCTGCCTGCGTTCCTGGTTCTCGTCCTCATCACTCCCGCCCTCATGTCCGCCCAGTTCCACGAGCCCACGCCCGACGAGCTCAAGATGACCGACGACCCCAAAGCCCCCGGCGCCGCCGCCGTCTATCTCGATTTCCAAGAGGTCGCCAACGACCCTTTGCACTATCAGAGCTACTACGCCCGCATCAAAGTGCTTCAAGAGAAAGGCAAGGAGGCCGCCACCGTTGAGCTTCCCTACTTCCGCGGCAATCGCCAGATCACCAACATCAAAGGACGCACCATCCACGCCGATGGAACCGTCGTTCCCCTCACCGTCAAGCCCGAAGACCTGACGACCCTCTCGACTGTGACAAACAACGGCGATGCGCTCAAGTTTGCCCGCAAGGTCTTCACTCTCCCCAGTGTCGAAGTGGGCTCCATTCTCGAATACAGCTACGACCTCCGCTACGGCGATGGGTACACGTCTCCCTTCTGGGAGCTCCAAAAACAGTACTTCGTCCATAAAGCACATTACGCATTCACGCCCTTCGAATCATTCCAGAAGGGCGAGGCCAACAAGACCGACCTGCGCTTGATGGACGCGCATGGCGACAAAATCAACTCCATGCAATGGTGGTCCATCCTCCCGCCCGGAGTCGAGATCAAGAGCGACGCCTCCGGCCACATCAGCCTCGACGTCACCGACATCCCACCTGTACCCGACGAACAGTGGATGCCGCCCATCGATAGCTTCCTCTACAAGGTGAACTTCTACTACATCAGCGCCTTCAGCGGCGCAGACTACTGGGAGTCCGAAGCCAAAAATTGGTCAAAAGACACCGATCACTTCGCCGAGCCCAGCAACTCCATCAAGCAAGCCGCAGCCGGCATCGTCGCCCCCGGCGACACAGACCTCGTCAAGGCCAAAAAGCTCTACAAAGCCGTCCAGGCCCTCGATAACACTGACTTTTCCCGCAAGAAAGGCGAAGCCGAGCTCAAGCAGCTCGGCCTGCACGAGGCCAAACGCGCCGAGGACACCTGGTCCCAGAAGAGCGGCTCCCGTCAGGACATCGCTCTGCTCTATCTCGCCATGCTCCGCGCCGCCGGCCTCACCGCCTACGACATGAAGGTTGTCAATCGCGACCGCGGCGTCTTTGCCACCGGATACTTCAACATCGATCAGCTCGACGACGACATCGTCATCCTCTCCCTTGCCGGCAAGGATATCTACCTCGACCCTGGCGAAAAAATGTGCCCCTTCCAGATCGTCAGTTGGAAGCACTCCGGCGCCGGCGGCATCCGCCAGACCGCCGCCGGTCGCAGCCTCGCCGTCTCCCCCATGCTGCCCTACACCGCCAACACCATCTCCCGCTCCGGCGACATCAACTTCGACGAGCACGGCGCGGCCACCGGCTACTTCCGCTTCCTCATGTCCGGCGAGCGAGCCATGCACTGGCGTCAGGTCGTGATGGAGGTCGGTCTCGACGACGCAAAAAAACGCTTTGACGAGGCGCTTGTCCCCATCCTTCCCGCTGGCACTGAGGCGCACATCGACCACTTCCTCTCTCTCGACGACATCGACGCCGATCTCATGGCGGTCGTCAAAACCACGGGCACCCTTGGCTCCTCAACCGGCAAGCGGCTCATCCTCCCCGGCGCCTTCTTTGAGACCCGCGCCCCCCATCCCTTCGTCGACCAGGAAAAGCGCCTCGAACCCGTCGACATGCACTACGCCGAGCGTGTCGACGACGACATCACCTACCACCTGCCTCCTGGCATGGCCGTTGAAGGCGCGCCGCAGGACACCAAAATCCCCTGGGAAAACCACGCCATCCTCACCATGAAAACCACCACCGATGGCAGCGACGTCACCGTCACCCGCCAGCTTGCCCGCGGCCTCACCTTCGCTAAACCTGAGGAGTACCAGAGCCTCCGCGCCTTCTACCAGAAAGTAGCCGCCGCAGACACGCAGCAGCTCGTCCTCACCACATCCTCCGCACCCAAAGGCAACTGAAAATGGCGCAAGCCCTCATCTCATCCGCTACCCTCGAAGCAAAGGCCCTCTTCATGCGCATCCACAAAATCATCTTCCCGTTCGCCCTCATGTCCCTTCTCGCATCGCCTGCGCATCTCGTCGCCCAGTTCCAGGACCCCACTCCCGAAGAACTCAAGATGACCGCAGATCCCAAAGCTCCCGGCACCGCGGCCGTCTATCTCAACGTCGAAGAGATTGCCGACGATCCCCACCACTTCCAGGTCTTTTATGCCCGCATCAAGGTGCTCCAGGAGAAAGGCAAAGAGCTGGCCACCATCTCGCTCCCGTACCTCAAGGGAGACACCAAGATCACCGACATCAAGGGCCGCACCATCCACGCCGACGGCACCATCATTCCCCTTACCGTCAAGCCGGAAGATCTGACCAGCTTCAAGACCCTGGACGGCAACGGCGATACCTTCCAGGTCAACCGCAGGGTTTTCACCCTGCCCAACGTTGAAGTCGGCAGCATCCTCGAGTACCGCTACGAGCTGCGCTACGACGACAATCACTTCTCGTCGCCCACCTGGGAGATTCAGCGGCCCTACTTCGTCCACAAGGCCCACTACTCGTTCACTCCCTTCAAGGCCTTCCTCCCCGGCGTTGAGAACGCCACCAGCACTTTCCTGGTCGATGAAAACGGCGACGAGGCCAACACCCTCATCTGGTGGAAGGCCCTGCCCCCGGGCGTGGACCTCAAGACCAACGTCGTCGGGCACTTTAACCTCGACATTGCCGATGTTCCGCCCATTCCCGACGAGGAGTGGATGCCGCCCATCGAAAGCCTGCTCTACAGGGTTCGCTTCTATTACAAGAGCGCCTCAACCCCCGCTGATTTCTGGATCAATTCCGGCAAACGCTGGTCCAAGCAGGTTGATCATTTCGCCGAGCCTTCCCGCCCCATCCACGAGGCCGTCTCCGGCATCATCGCTCCCGGCGACACCGATCTGGTCAAGGCGCAGAAGCTCTACCAGGCCGTCCAGGCTCTCGACAACACCGACTTCTCTCGCAAAAAGGATAAAGCCGAGCTCAAGCAGCACGGCCTGCACGAGGCCAAGCGAGCCGAAGACACCTGGGCGCAAAAGAGCGGCTCCGGCGAAGACATTGCCCTGCTCTATCTCGCCATGCTGCGGGCCGCCGGCCTGTCTGCTTTCGCAGCTGAAGTTGCCAATCGCGAAGATAGAGTATTCGACCCGAGCTACATGTACACGGGCCAGCTCAGCGACACCGTGGTCATCCTCCTCGCCAGCGGAAAAGATATCATCCTGGACCCGGCTGAGAAGATGTGCCCCTTCCAAACCGTCAGCTGGCACCACTCTCAGGCTTCCGGCATCCGTCAAAGCACCGATGGCCGCAACATCGTCACCCTGCCCGAAGAACCCTACTCCTCCAACACCATCGTGCGCTCAGGCGATGTCACCCTCGACGAGCACGGCGGCGTCACCGGCAACTTCCGCTTCGTCATGAAAGGCCAGCAGGCCCTCTACTGGCGTCAGCTCGCCCTGCGCAACGACCCCGATGACGTCAAGAAAGATTTCGACAAGTCCCTCGTTGAAATTGCCCCGGAAGGCGTAGAGGCCCACATCGATCACTTCCTCGGCCTTGACGATCCAAATGCGAATCTCATGGCCATCGTTAAAGTTGAAGGCACATTGGGCTCTGCAACCTCCAGGCGTCTTCTCATCCCCGGCTACTTCTTCGCTACCCGCGGCAGCCATCCCTTTGTCAATCAGGACACGCGCATCGAAAAGGTCGATATGCACTACGGCGACATGGTCACCGACCAGGTCGTCTACCACTTGCCCGCCGGCTTCTCCATCGAGGGCTCGCCCCAGGACGCCAAGCTCTCCTGGGCCGGCCACGCCGCCCTCACCACCAAATCCCTCGCCGCCGCCAACCAGATCACCGTCGCCCGCCAGCTCGCCCGCGCCTTCACCTTCGCCAAGCCCGAAGAGTACCAGGACCTCCGCGCCTTCTACCAGAAAGTGGCCGCCGCCGACCAGCAGCAACTCGTCCTCACTACCTCCTCCGCAGCCAAAGGCAATTGAAAATGCCGCGAACTCTCAACCCATCCGCTATCCTCGAAGCAAAGGCCTATATCATGCGCATCCAGAAATTCATCTTTCCGCTCGCTCTCTTGTGCTTCCTCGCGGCACCCGCAGTCCTGCGCGCCCAGTTTCAGGAGCCCACCCCCGACGAGCTCAAGATGACCGCCGACCCCAAGGCCCCCGGCGCCGCCGCCGTCTATCTCAACCTCGAAGAGATCGCCGACGATCCCCACAGCTTCCAGGTCTTTTATGCCCGCATCAAGGTGCTCCAGGAGAAAGGCAAGGAACTGGCCACGGTTACACTCCCCTACTTCAGAACTGCGTTCAAGATCACTGACATCAAGGGCCGTACCATCCACCCCGACGGCACCATTGTTCCCCTCACCGTCAAGCCGGAAGATCTGACGAGCTTGAAGACCGTCGACAGCCATGGCGATCAGCTCCAGTTCAACCGCAGAGTCTTCACCCTTCCCAGCGTCGAGGTCGGTAGCATCCTCGAATACCGCTACGACCTGCGCTTCGACGGCTATTTCTCCTCGCCCACCTGGGATATACAGCGGCCCTACTTCGTCCATAAGGCACACTACTCATTTACGCCCTTCCTGAACTTCCAGCCAGGAAGTGCGATCGCCTCCGAAGGTGCTCTCATCGACGAAAACGGCGATCCGGTCAACACCCTCATCTGGTTCAAGAATCTTCCTCCGGGCTTCGGCGTCAAGACCGACCTCGCAGGGCATTACAACCTCGACATCGCCGATGTCCCGCCCAGCCCCGATGAAGAGTGGATGCCGCCCAGCAAGAGCTATCTCTACAGGGTGCACTTCTATTACGAAAACGCCTCCACTCCCGCGGAATTTTGGACGAAGACCACCAAGCGCTGGTCCAATAAGGTCGATCACTTCGCCGAGCCATCCCGCCCCATACACGAAGCCGTCGCCGACCTCACCGCTCCCGGCGACACCGATCTGGTCAAAGCGCAGAAGCTCTATCAAGCCGTTCAGGCACTCGACAACACCGACTTTTCCCGCACAAAAAGCAGAGCAGAACTCAAGGAGCTCGGACTTCACGAGGCTAAACGCGCCGAGGACACCTGGTCGCAGAAAAGCGGGTCGGCAGAAGACATCGCCCTGCTCTACCTCGCCCTGTTGCGCGCTGCTGGCCTCACCGCCTACGCCGCCAAGGTCCCCGATCGCGAAGACGATGTCTTCGATCCAAGCTACATGTATGGTGGCCAGCTCACCGACACCGTCGTCATCCTCTCCACCGGCGGTAAGGAAATCTTCCTCGATCCAGGCGAGAAGATGTGCCCCTTTCAGACCCTGAGCTGGCGCCACTCCGCCGCCTCCGGCATCCGCCAAAGCACCGACGGCCGTAACTTTGTCACTTTGCCTGAGGAGCCATATACGGCCAATACGGTCGTCCGCACGGGCGACGTCACCCTCGACGAGCACGGCGGCGTCACCGGCGACTTCCGCTTTATCATGAAAGGCCAGCAAGCGCTCCATTGGCGTCAATTCGCCCTGCGCAACGACCCCGATGACGTCAAAAAAGAATTCGACAAGTGGCTCGTTCAGATTGCCCCTGAGGGCGTCGAGGCCCACATGGACCACTTCCTCAGCCTTGACGACCCCAACGCGAATCTTATGGCTGTCGTCAAGGTGGAAGGAACCCTGGGCGCCGCAACCTCCAGGCGTCTCCTCGTCCCCGGCTACTTCTTCGCCACCCGCGCCGACCATCCCTTCGTCAACCAGGAAAAGCGCCTCGAAGCCGTCGACATGCACTATGCCGACCTGGTCACCGACCAGGTCGTCTACCACTTCCCAGCCGGCTTCTCCGTCGAGGGCTCGCCCAAGGACACCAAGATCTCCTGGGCCGGACACGCCGGCCTCAGCACCAAATCCCTTGCCGCCGCCAACCAGATCACAACCGCCCGCCAGCTCGCCCGCGCCTTCACCTTTGCGAAGCCTGAGGACTACCAGCAACTCCGAAACTTCTACCAGCAAGTCGCCGCCGCCGATCAGCAACAACTCGTCCTCACCACATCCTCCGCGGCCAAAGGCAACTGATGCTCCCGTGTCCTCAACGCCGCATCGCCTCGCTCCGCGCGCCGTCGCGCGTGGCTCTGCTCCTTGCGCTCGCGGCGTCTCCCGCTCTGCTCAAGGCCCAGTTCCAGCAACCGACTGCGGAAGAGCTCAAGATGACCTCCGACCCCAAGGCTCCGGGCGCCTCGGCTGTCTACCTCTACTATTCCGAGATCACCGACTTTCCCGCCGACTCCATCATCTTTTACGACCGCATCAAAGTGCTCACCGAGAAGGGCAAAGACCTCGCCACAGTTCGTATCCCGTATGAGCCGTTCGCCGGCAAAATCACCTCCGTCGAGGGCCGTACCGTCCACGCCGACGGGGGCGTGGTTCCTCTCACCGACAAGCCCACCGATCTGGTAAGCGTCAAGACCAAGGACTTTCAGCAGAACACGCTCACCTTCACCCTCCCCAGCGTCGAGGTGGGAAGCATCCTCGAGTACCGCGTCACCTTTCACGGCGAACCCTTCCCGGGCTCCGCGCTCACCTGGCACATTCAGAAACCCTATTTCATCCATCAGGAACATTTCTCCTACCGCGCCAGCACTTCCGGATTCACTGGGCTCATGTACGCCGCCTACTTGCCAATCGGTGCTACCATCATGCGCGATAAAACGGCCGGCAACGTTCTCGACATCTCCGATGTCCAGCCCGAGCCGGACGAAGACTGGATGCCTCCACTCAATACGCTCCGCTGGCGCGTCCAGTTCTACTACACCACGGTCAAGTCCGGGAAGGAGTTCTGGGACGGCGCACAAAAGAATTGGGCAGAAGGGGTCCGCGAGTTCACCAACCCCTCCGGGCGCCTCAAAAAGGCCGTCGGCGACATCGTCGCCCCCGGCGACAGCGATGAACAGAAAGCAACAAAAATCTACAGCGCCGTCATGAAACTCGAGAACACCGATTTTACCCATGCGAAATCGGAGGCCGAACGCAAGAAAGACAAGCTCAAGGAAATCAACAAGGCTGAAGATATCTGGAAAAACCAGAGCGGCTCCGGCGATGAAATCGCGCTCCT
>Ga0302278_10003197_pt1 | contig 18130 bp, 9 predicted proteins | sample III_Bog_N3_2_FD_194543 | JGI IMG/M metagenome (GOLD analysis project Ga0302278, IMG submission 194543) | Peat permafrost microbial communities from Stordalen Mire near Abisko, Sweden - III_Bog_N3_2 | ecosystem: Environmental > Terrestrial > Soil > Wetlands > Peat | place: Sweden: Abisko...
GTGTCCTTCGTCAGCGCGCCGGCACCCGAGATAATCCCGGACAGTGTCTGCGCCGCACTGGAGGAATATTCGATCGTCGCGCCGCTCGCGACCGAGATCGCCCCGGCATAGGACCCCGAGCCAAGCGAGCCGGCGGAGCCGATCTGCAGCGTTCCCGCACTCACCGTGGTCGCACCGGCATAGGTGTTGGCGCCGGTCAGGGTCAGCGTCCCGGGGCCGTTGTAGGCGATGCCGCCCGCGCCCGAGATCACGCCCGACTGCGTTCCCGTCGCGGAGGAATTGAGCACGTTGAACGTCAAGCTCCCGGCACTGGCGATCGCGCCCGATCCCGAGATGCCGCCCGTGCCCGCGGCTGTCAGCGTGAGGCTGCTGGATGACGACGAATTGGTAATGCCCGCGTTGAGGATGATCCCGTTCGCCGCACTCAGCGTCAGCCCGTAGGCGCTCGACCATGTGATAGCGTTGGCGACGGTGATGTTGCCGGGATCGCTTCCGCTTGAGCCTGTGGTTACCGTGACGTTGCTGCTCGCAAGCGCCGCCTGCAGGGCTGCAACCGTCAGGATCGAGCCGCTGCCGGAGGGCGTACAGGTTCCGGACGTGCAGGTGTCGGTCGGCGACCCCGATGCCGTCTGAATGATGACGTTGTAGGGGTCGAGCAGTAGGTTACCAGCGAGACCATGAGGCGCGAGGGTATTGACTGAGCCCGTATAGTCGAGAGCTCCGTGGCTGGAGACTTCGACCAAGCCGCCGTTGCCGCCCTGAAGACCACCGCGAGCCGAGATAGAACCAGCAAAGGCAGTCATTCCCTGAGACCAGACCGTCACGTTGCCGCCATTGCCGTTAACATTGGCATCGGCCTCGATCGAGCTCGTCTGATCGACCGTCGTCGTCGCGGCCTCCTGAAGCGGTCCGCTGCCCCTGGGGCTGCCGCCGATCTGGACGCTTCCGCCCGCCGTGGCGCCGGATACATCGACGATCGCCCCCTTCAGTGCAATGTCATTTCCGGTGACGGCGACGGCGCCACCCTTGCCTGAGCTGGCGGTGGCGCTGAGGCTCCCTCTGATCGTCACCTGCCCGCCCGGGCCACCATCGATGATGATGCTGCCGCCGTCTTGATCTTGATTGGCCACGGTTTGATTCGGAGACGACGGAGGTCCGCCTGATGGGAGCATTGGTTTTGTCGGGTCGTTGCCAGGATTTCGCTTTTGCCATTTCGCGGTGCCGCCTTGCGACGGTGAGGAGCTGACCTGCGCTGTGGCTTGTGATGAATTTCCGGGCCCGAGAAAACTGACGCCGTTTTTCGTTGACTTGATACCGTTGGCCTCGATGGTCCCGGAAACATTGATGGCGGCTGATGCGATATCGGCTGACGTAGCCGCCCGCAGCTCGACGGTGCCGCCGTTGGCCTGGATACGCCCGGTCTGCGAGATCAGCGCTCGGGTCTGGTTGGCGCTAGATGTAGGCACTGAAACGGTCAAAAACCCGTTGCCTTTCATGTCGACCGAAACCTGCTCGCCGGACGCAAGGCCGACGCGGCCGCCATTGGCCGTGATGGAGCCGTCGTTTTCCACATGTCCGCCGATCAGCACGGCGGATCCGCCGCCCCTCACCTTGATGCGGCCGCGGTTGATCACATCGGCCGACTGGCCGTTGCCGGTGAAGTTGTAATTGCCGGCCATGAAATCGGTGTCCGATATGCCCAGCGTCGAGGCCACGAAGCCGGCCGTGTTCACGGTGCCGGTCGGGGTGATTTCGATGCCGTTCGGATTGACCAAATAGACCTGGCCGTTGGAGTTGATCTGGCCGGCAATAGCGGAAGTTGCCGATCCGGTGACGCGGTTCAGCGTTGCTGCCGAAGACGACGAATCAACGAAGTTGACGGTATTGCCTTGGCCGATCGAAAACGACTGCCAGTTGATGACGGCACGATTGGAGGATTGCTGGACCGTCAGGCTACCGTTTGAGGGCGCGCCGATCGTCGCCGTTCCGGCGGCCACCCGTCCTCCTTGCGGAAGCGATTGCGCCAATGCCCCGTTGGCGTCGATGACCGGGCCGCAGATCATGCCGAGCGCCAGCGCGACGATGAGCGATAGGCGCGGCGAAGGGATCATCAGCCTGCTCGCTCGATAGATCGGCACCCATTCACGAGACTGCACATGCGCTAGAGAATACTCAGAGAATCGACATTCAAATGGCGAGAACGCAATGCAATCTAAAAAAACAACTGCCATCAATGCAACTTTAGGAAACAGCATCACGGCAGGCCCGCGGCTGCAAATTAGTGAATCATCGTTAACCGGGCGTTAAAACGGGACGCTTATCTCAGTGATCAGACCCAATCGGAATTATCCGATTTGCCAAATACTTACTGCAAGCTTTGTACGGGGTTTTATGAGGCTAATTTCGACGCGAAAACTCCGTCCTATGTAAGACTGAAATACGCGTGGGGCAGGAGCGCCTGGAGCCTGTGTCGATCCGGGAGCTTAGCCAAAATTGGAAGTCAACAAACCAAGATGACGTACGCGATCATCGAAGCGCCAAGTGAGGCATTGAGCTGGCCACGAGGCAGATTTTTTGCTGTTATGGCGGATGCTGAAATAAGCTTATGCTGAAGGGATTTTTCAGACAGGTTGCTTTGCTTTCAGGTGTTACTACCGCAAGATTGTTGCGTTGGTTCAAGGATGGCCGGAATTACTGTTTTGACGGAAGGCCCCAGAATAACTCGAAAAGTTATTCAACACGTGATGCCTTTTACCGACTGCCAGCCACTAATCTGTTATTGATCCTAATGGTCGGGATGTCTCCCGCACTGGCGCAGACAACGCCGTCTGCCGGCCAACTCACCCCACGAAGTTTCGAACCACAAACCAATCAACAGCAACCGAGCTTTTCTTTTACCCCATCCGAAACCATGGGAGCTCCGCCCGGCGCCGACAAGGCACACCTGAACATCAGGAAAGTCGTACTCAAAGGCGGCGATGCGGCGTTCACCGAACGAACCGAAGAGATACTGTCTGCGGTCCGAGGCCGAAATCTGCCTGTCAGCGCGTTCTACGAGGCCGCGGCGAAGGTTCAACAGCTCTATTCAGAGAACGGATATTTTCTAGTACGGGTCGTGATCCCGCCACAGGACGTCAAGAATGGCGGCGTTCTGAAACTGGAGATGATCGACGGCTTCATCGAGTCCGTCAACATCGAGGGACTAGCGCCACAACTAAAACAGCGCGTAGCGAGAACGCTTGCAAGATTGATCGGCGAGCGGCATCTTAAGCGCGGCGCGTTTGACCGGGCGCTACTGCTGGCTGCGGACACGCCGGGGCTTGATCTCAAATCGAACCTGGCGCCGGCCAAAGCAGACTACGGCACCGTTCTTACCGTCGTCGGCGTCTATCACCCACTGTCGGCCGAGGCCTCGGCTGACAACTCCCTATCGAAATCGCTCGGCGCTTACACTTCGACCATTTCGGCCGCCGCCAATTCCGTGTTCGGACTCGGCGAGCAGCTCTATATGAGCGCAACCGGAGCACCAAACAGCGGGCTCATGAACGATACCAGTCCGCGCCGCCTCGTGGCAACTGGGGTCACAATGCCCATCGGATATGACGGGCTGAGTTCGAACCTGGAATACGCATGGTCTACCACGATGCCCTTGATCGCGCCTGGCACGCTGGCAACCAACAGCAACTACGAACGGCTGTCTTTCAAGCTGAGCTATCCAGTGGTGAAAACGGAAAATAGCACGATTGCCGCTCGCCTTATATTTGACGCGACCGATGAAACCAACCGCGCGACCGCTTTCAATGCGGTTCTGTATGATGACAGTCTTCGCACCCTACGCGGCGGCCTCGACTTGAACTATAACTACGCCTCTGGCACCACAGCCAACGCAGGTGTAGACCTGTCACAAGGCATCAGGGGGCTCGGCAGCCGCGGCGCCGGTGACGCGACCGTCATCGATCCGATTTCTCAAGCCGGCGCCAGCGATCAATTCTCTAAATTGAGCGCGCGCTTTCTCGTTCACCAGAACCTGCCCGTTGGCTTCGCGCTTGAGCTCACGGGAAGGGGCCAATACGCCGCAACGGGCCCGTTGATGAATTCGGAAAAATTCACGCTAGGCGGCCCGGCCGATTTATCGGCGTACGACGCCTCTAGCTTCATAGGCGACCACGGCTGGCTGTTGCGCGGGGAGCTCCAGTACAACTACCAACCCCAATGGGTGGGATTTGCGCCTGCTTTCAAGCCGTATCTCTTTGCCGCCCGCGGCCAAGTCTTCACCATCAATCCAACCTCGGCGGAACTTGCCGTGAATGGAGCCGATAGCTTTGGCCTTGGTCTTCGCGGGGCGCTGCCGCTCAGCTATCCCACACTCAAGCAGGTTGACCTCGCCTTCGAGGGCGCACGCCAGCTAAGCGATAACCCTATGACCGTACCCAATTCGTGGCGTTTCAATTTTTCCAGTTCTATCCGGTTCTGAAACGATCCATATAACCCGCTCGCCTTCAATTACAGCAAAAACGAGCAGATTGTTTCGGTGTGCCTTGGATGGCGAATCACGCTAAACTATCCTACTTGTGACCGCAAAGATTGACTTCCGGATTTCTCAATCTGCAGGGATTGTTTTATGAAACTGCTTCGCTGCCTTGGCTATGCTACGGTTTTTGTTGGCTCGCTTGCCGTTGCCCAAACTAACCCAAAGCCGTTTTCGGCGCCACCGGCCACCAAACCTGCGACAGCAGCAAAACCAACACCGACCGCAAAGACAGCAGCACAGGCTCAGCCCGTTTCGAACGAACCAGAATCCACCACGGCTAATTTTGGAGACTGGACTTTGCGATGCAGCCATGTCGAGAATGCCGGTCAAAGACTAAGGCTCTGCGAAGTGACTCAAGCTCTCACATTGCAGGGGCAGACAAGTCCATTTGTGCAGATTGCGCTTGGCCGCGTCAGTCCAAGTGAGCCAACCAAACTGACCGTCGTTCTGCCGAACAATATCAGCTTTCCCAGCGTAGTGAGGCTCTCGATTGATGACAAGGACGCCTCGCCAATCGACCTTGCTTGGCGACGCTGTCTGCCCAGCGGATGCTACGCCGATGCCGGCCTGAAAGACGAACAGATTGGCCGCTGGAAGCAGCAATCGGAGAAGGGTCAACTGCAATTCGAAGATGCCGCCGGGCATAAGGTCACCCTCCCGTTTTCATTTCGCGGGCTCGCCCAGTCAGTCGATGCTCTTGATAAAGAGTGAGGCGTGCCAGGAAAATTCTTTGGGCTTCTGTTGATCGCCCCCGCGCTCAGTTCGGTACAATCGCAACAATTGATCCCGCGAAGATCAACAGTGCCGTCCGGAATTTGGTTGGAATTCGGCGTGACGAATTCACCGGTAACATGGAGGCATCGTTTCAGGCAGCAGGGTCAATCGGCTGATCGTTGGATTTTGTGTAGAGCGTCTGCCAACCATCCACCTTTCGCATATTGATCTGTCCTGATGCGAGTAGCGCCGAGCGCAACATCGCGGCGGTGTCGGCCGACGGCAGAACGGTTCGGGGATCGGCTTATATCGTTACACTTCTGCATGGGGCGCCCATCGGTTCACATCAGCAACGATGGACGCAATATCCTCGCCGCCGCCCCATAGCATCTCCCTTGGAGGTTTGCGGACGCAGGCCCCGTGTCCGCCGCGCTACCATCATGGGGACGGCATCCGAAAACCTTCACATGAAGAGACATAGAGGAGGAAACAAAAAGGCTGCCTGAAGGCGGCTCCTAATTTCAAAGCCGATGATTTTGGATAAGGCGGCATAAAGGCAGACTTTGACTTCTGACGGTCGCCAAATGAGCTCACGATTTGTGAGAGTCTCAATTAGAATACGACGCCAATACGAATTCCGCGGCGCCAAACTATGCGGCACTTCTTTCTGACATTGCCATAAAGAAGCTCAAATCGGTCTGGCAACACCACCATTGGAAACAGCTGAAGGCACGCGCCGCCTGCGGAATAATCGATAAGCGTACAGGTAATCGGAGGCGATTTCGGCGCCGTGCTGATCTTGGCCTCACTGGACATCTGACCAGATGGTCGAACTCTCTGGTATAAGCGGGGCCGTGACATTGAAATCTACTTCTCGATTTTATTGTGGAGTTGCCAGAAGCGCACGGTGCGCTCGGCGGTTTCCGCGGACAACTTGCTGTAGTCCTTTGATGCAAGCTTCAAGGTTGCTTCATCAACGCGGTGCTCGACCGGCCGATGGCAAAGTATCGTTTCGACTGCCGTCCAACCCAACTTGGCCGATTTGCAGGGAATCAGGATGAGATCGGCGCGATGTCCCTCTAACAGCCGCGCCATCATCTCGGTCGGGGCGCTATTGTTTAGAATGGCGAGTGACGCGGCGACTTCATCGACTTTTTTGGCTTCTGCGAACCTGATGATTGTAGCGTCATTCAGTTCGTTCAGACCCTTCATCCGCCTGACCACCGCTTCGGCCTGCTTGAAATCCCGCACCTGCTGGCTCTCTCCTCCAGCAACGCTGGCGATCGCCTTTAGGACACGCCTGATCTCCTCCTGGAGTTCGGGAGGTGCCAAGGCCATCAATCGCTCGCGTACCGCGTCGGTCGCACGCTTCAGTAGATCGCGAAGGAATTTGAGCGGCAAGTCCACACGAAGCCCGAGGATTTCGATCAGCTCGGCATCGCCTTCCGAACGTGCCACGATTTTCGAATAGCCGGATTCGGAAAACCGCGCACTCGTATTGTTGGCGAGCTTTCGAATGACTTTGCTTTCGCCCCGATCAACGATCACGTCGGTGACGGCTTCCGGGAGGTTCGTTCGGCCCGAAATGGCCAGTAGATGATCCTGCCCTTTCGTGCTTGCAATCTCCACGAGGTCGCTGGTCCGCAGGCGGCTGGAGGTGGCCAGCACGTTTCCGGCCACCGCGATTTCATCGTCCGATGCGAGGTGTTGAATGATTTCGAATGGAGCGTAGTCGACAGGCGCGAGACGGGCGCTGAGTGCGGCCCTAGCCCGACTCTCGACGCGGGTGACAAGAAGACACAACACATCGTCGAAGACCTTGACCTGATCGTCGCTGAGGCGATCCCCGCCATACAGGAACAGGTCTGTTACCTGCCGAAGGGTCGAAACCCGTCTTTCCGACGAGCCGCTCGCCACGGCGTCTTCGAGTTCGGCGATAATGGAATTTGGCTGCAGCACAATATGCCCTCAGCGTATTTTCGCCCGTTCCTGGCGTGGGGCGTGGTTTGAGGAAAAATTTGGATCAGGCATTCCAAAAAAACAACATACGCCGATCAACTTTAAGATTGGTTTAATTGGAAACCTCGTAAAAATACTTATCTTAGAACCGCGTGTGACTAAATGCGACAACTCATGCGTCAAATAGCAGATAGGGGATGACGCTCTTTTGTGGCAGCCAGCTCGCGGGCAACGTCATCGGCCAACTTCCGAGATGGGGCCGTGTGACACGGCGCCGCCATCAGCAATTCCCGCAACGTTCCATCTCAATGTGATGTTTAGAAATCGCGGGTATCGTCCTGACCGTGCCGTTCTCAGCGGCGCAATTCCTATCGAGAAGCCTCGCCCGAGACACCGCATCAGGCGGGGTTTTTCGTTTGCCACTTACTTATGTGATCAGCCTGATGGCAGGACGGCTAAGTTTTGCGAGCAAAGTCATCGGTGTTCTTTAACGCTGAACTCGCGGTGGGCGGTCCCAACCGCTATTGGATAAAATACGATGCTTGCGAAATTGGAGCTTGCTGCACTGCATGAGTCTCTTCCTGATCCATGGCGTCAGTTATTGCGACACGGCGACATGTCCGGAGCTGGGGAGCCGGGCTCCATCACGGACGGTCTCGATCAGACGCCTTTGGTCTAAGGCCGACGTTTAGTACCATCACGAGTTTTGGCAGAATCTGTCTTTACGAGGCTCCAGCGCCGCCAGACAAGACTCAAGAGCTTCCCGCCGCAGAACTCTGCAGCTTGAGCCTTAAGGATGCCCCTGCGGCGCGCATCTTCTCAGTCAAGTTTAGTCTGTGAATCTTCTTCCCCAACAAGGCCAACGACGATCAGCCAGCAACAATAAGACTTGATTGCAGGCCAACAGAAGGCGAAAGATTCTTCTTGTCACACCCCACGCACTAAAGCTGCCAAGCCAAGCCAACCACTTCAGCTTACTTTGCATCCCCGGGGCGTGATGCACAGGTGTGAGTTCTGCAAAATTCTGCTTTCTTATGCAAATGTCGACAAATTATACAGATCCTTGCATAGATTTGCAGAAGGGGTGATCGCTACCAACGGGGCCATCGGCCACGATGGCAGGATGGCCGGGGCAGTAGGTCACTCGTGCCAGAGCATTCCGAAACGTTTGAGAGCATTTCGAAGCATTTCGTAACAAGCCGTTGCCACTTGTTGCGTTTTGTTGCGGATTGACTGGGCGGCTCGCGTTGAGCTGCGAACTGAAGCGAGCGTCAATCCTGCCGGGCGGCAGTCGCATTCCTACCACCGGCGGTCGGGCGAAACAAAAGTCGCCGCCAGTGATCAGCATGGCTGCCCGTTGTGCGCATGCCGGGCCAACTTCACGACGCTCGAGGCAGTCAAGGCTCCCAGACCGCAAAGCGGCGCGCCGCCGGCGCGGCCTTGACGGCCGCAGGGCCGTCGTGACGAGAATTTAGAACGGCCTCCCGCTGGGCTTCATTCGCCTGTATTGCGGTCCCTGTCGCGACCTGGGCTTGGCTTGGCATCTTCAGTGCGTGGGGTGTGACAGGAAAATTACTTGGCCTTCTGTTGGCCTATCGTTGGGGCTCATTGGTACGTGTTGGTATTTCTTTGGTCTCATTGGGTCTTGTTGGTACGTGGTGGCTTTTGGCGAAAACGGCCATCAAACCGATCATCGTGGGCTAAGACGTTTTACGCCGGGGTAGGCATCCCGCACTGAACGTTGCTGACAATCGCTGAGCATCAACGTCCTCTATTGTCATCTGACGGCGCTGGAGCCTTGCACAGAGGCTTTTTCAAAATCCTCTGTAGTGGGACGCCTCCGAGCCGGGATGGCGCTGATTGCGGCTCTGAGCGGTTCTGAGAGGCTTTCACCCCCTGGCGTCTCGTCCCGCGCAAGTTGGGCGACCGCTGCAACATCCGATCGAATGGACAGAGGAACAGAATTCTCACGGGCGCGACGACTGTCGGCGCCATTGGTTTGCGCCGGGAGGGAAGTAAAAGCGCGATTACTTCCCATGAGAATTGTTGCCGCGCTTAACGCTCGGCTCATGGGTCGCTTGTACAGAATATTTTCGTTCGTTCTATTGACCAACTCATGGCGACAACCCACGCTTCTATCTGTCGATGCTTGGATCGTGGTCCATTGCACCGGCCGCATGAGGGAAGGTGAGGCAACTAGCCCGCGCCTGCCAGCGGTCATCCCTCAATGTGAAGGCCGCTGGCAGCGCGGGGCTCATCGTGGACGTTGAACACCAAAAGCAATGGCTCGCCGGCAGCCCGTGCGTCTGCACAGCCGGTTCGGGACCCATCGCGCGCGGTAACCGGCACGGCGATCGGACTCAGAGGTTGCGCTCTTGCTGACCGAAGCACTTCGGGTTGGCGGCGTGCGGTTGGGCGCAGAGGGCGTGTCGCACTTCAGAGCGACGCGGGGCTTTTCCTGTGAAGCGTGCCGCCCTCTCATCTTTGCGGCAGCCTTTGCGCGTGAAGCCTGCGCGATCGGACAACCATGGTAGGCCGCTTGATGAGACCAAGAACGATACTCATCGCGATTGTTCTGCACCCGGCAAGATGCGCAAGAGAGGGCGAGCACCGCCTCAAGCCTCGGATTATTCGGTAAGCTCCGAGTTGCCGGAAAATGTCCCGATCTCAGAGAATGAACTCCGCGCTCTGGAAATCTTGCTCGGCCCCGAATTGAAGGAACTGCTCGCCAAATCTGGCGGCAAGCCTCTAAAGTAACTCGCCTATTGAGACGTTGACAAGTCGTCCAAAGAGCTGCGCAAATGTACTTGGAAGCGTGAAAATCCTGTTTTGACAAACAGCTGGTGGCCCGATGACCAAGCATATTTTCCAGAACGCGATCCAGCCCGATGGCATCAAACCCAATAGCGTGGCGCTGTACCTGCGGGTCAGCACCGGCCGGCAGGCCGCGAACGATGTGTCTTTGCCATCGCAACGCGACGTCACCAGGTCCCATTGCGAGACCAACGGCTGGATCGTCGTCGAGGAGTATGTCGAGGCCGCCACCGCGACTGATGATCGACGACCTGCTTTCCAGCAAATGATGGAACGCGCCTGCGACCCCGATCGGCCGTTTAGCAGAATCGTTTTCTACTCATTCAACCGTTTCTTCCGCAACGGCGCCGACATGGAGCTTGCGATCCGCAAGTTGCGCAAACATGGCGTTGAGGTCGTATCCGTCACCCAGCCGACCGGCGATGATCAATCTCGGGAGTTGATGCGCCAGCTCATTGGCGTCTTCGATGAGCACACCTCGCGCGAGATCAGCAAGAATACGACGCGTGCGATGCGCGAATCTGCCAAGCAAGGCTTCTGGAATGGGGCAACACCGCCGCTTGGCTACAAAATTATCGAAGCCGAACGCCGCGGACAGAAGATCAAGAAGAAGCTCGCCATTGACGCCGTCGAAGCTGAGACCGTCAAACTCATCTATGCCATTTACCTGGAAGGCGCCGGGACGACCGGTCCGCTGGGAGTGAAGGAGACCACCTCCTGGCTCAATAGCCACGGCTACCGAACCCGGCGCGGATCGACATTCGGCGTCGGACCAGTTCACAAGATTCTGACCAACTCCTGCTACTCCACCGGGCTGTGGCTTTACGGGAAGCGGGATTCGCGCAATGGCGGCCAGCACGATCCTTTAAGCGTTATTCCCATTCCAGTACCGATTTTGATTGATATCGATATCGCTGAACGCGTCTTGGCGAAGCTCAAGCAGAATAGCCCGAAGAATACGCCGCCGCGCGTCGTGAACGGTCCCTCCTTACTCACGGGTATTGCCGTCTGTGCTTCCTGCGGTTCCGGCATGACCCGCACGGGGACGAACCGTCGCGGAAAATCCTACTCCTACTATAGCTGCGCTGGCTGCCATCAGAAGGGGAAGAGCGTCTGCAAAGGGCGGCATATTCCAGCTGCGGTTCTCGACGATATCATCCTGAGCAATCTCAAGCAGCAGCTGTTGACCCCGGACCGCCTGGCCTCATTGCTGCAGACGCTGGCGGACCGGCAGTCCGCCAAGACCGATGCCGTCGACCGCCGGCTGATCTCGCTGCAGCGCGAGGTCGCTGACACGGACGAGCGCCTGCGGCGGCTTTACCGGTCGATCGAAGATGGCATTGTCGAGCTCGACGACATCTTGCGGGAACGTACCGCAACCCTGAAATCCGAGCGGGAGCGAGCAAAGGCGGCGTTTGATCGCGCCCGCGCTCAATGCGGCACGGTGGCGACGATCGACCCCGCGAAGATCAACGCTTTTGCCCGGTTGATGACTGAAAAACTCGACAACGGCGATACCAATGCCCGCAAGGTCTATATCCGCTCAATCGTCGATGCCATCGAGGTCGACGACAAGGCCATCAGGATCATTGGCAACAAAGACGTCCTGCAGGCGGTGATTGCCGGCAAACAGAACGCGAACAGTAATGTTCGTGGTTTTGTACGCAATTGGCGCGCCCGAAGAGATTCGAACTCCTGACCCCTAGATTCGTAGTCTAGTGCTCTATCCAGCTGAGCTACGGGCGCGTTTTTCGCTGGGCATCTGGGCCGAACGGCCCGATATGCGTTCCGAAAGAGTTTCGGAGGGTCGCGAAAGAGCGCTTTAGCTACCCGCTCCGGGGCGGGTTGGCAAGGTCCGGCAGCCGGTATCTGCGGGGCGAATCGATGCGCTGTCGCTCGTCATGACCAGCCATCCGGTGGGCGCGCGGCGCGCGCGCTCGTCCGGGGGGCAATCGGGTCATTGTCCAGGTCGGCCAATGGCCGACCCGGGCGAAGCTCGCGCCATTAGCGCCGGATCGCCGGTTCAGCGCGCACGGCACCGGTCCGGAATGGCGAATACGGGAGGCGAAGCAGCCTCTTACGCCCTTTGCCGTTCGCTGCGGACGGACAGGAGTTCCACCGGCCGGTCGGGGATCGCGATCCGGAACGTCGCTCCGATGGTGCCCTCGACCAGATGGATATCGCCGCCATGGGCGCGCACCAGTTCCGCCGCGATGGCGAGCCCGAGCCCGCTGCCGCCGGGGCGGCCGGAGGTCTGGAACGCCTCGAACAAATGGTTGCGGGCCTTTTGCGGCACGCCGGGGCCGGTATCGGAAATCTCCAAAATCGCCACCGTGCCCTCGCGCCGCCCGGTGATGCGGATCTGCTGGGTCGAAAGCTCGCTGTGCGGGCGGTTTTCCAGCGCCTGCGCCGCGTTGCGCACCAGATTGAGCAGCACGCGGAACAGCTGATCGGGGTCGGCGTCCATGGTCAGGCCGCGCTCGATCGCGGCGATCCAGGCGATCGAGGCGTCGGAAGCGAGGCCGGCGGATTCGCGCACCTCCGCGACCACGGGCTCGATCAGCATCATCCGGCGGTCGGGTGCAGCCTCCTGGGCACGGCCGTAGGACAGCGTCGACTGGCAGAACGCGATGGCGCGCTCCAGCGAGCGCATCAGTTTCGGCGCGAAGCGCTGCACCCGCGGATCCGGCACGCTGGCGAGCTGGTCGGACAACAGCTGCGAGGAGGCCAGCAGGTTGCGCAGATCATGGTTGATCTTGGAGACCGCGAGGCCAAGGGCGGCAAGCCGGCTCTTCTGATGCAGCATCGACACCAGGTCGCGCTGCATGTCGCTCAATTCGCGCTCGGCGACGCCGATCTCGTCGCCGCGCTGGCTGGGCACGATGATTCGCGCCGAACTCTCCGGGTTCTCGTGAAAGGCGACCAGGCTCGCGGTCAGGCGGCGCATCGGCCGCACGAACAGGTAATGCAACGCCAGATAGACCAGGGCAGCGGTCAGCACCGCCATCATCAGCGAGACCACCAGCAGGTTGCGGGAAAACCGGTACATCGCCTGCCGCAGCGGCGCCTCGTCGATCACGACCTCGATGAACTGCGCCCCGCCCGGCGCCGGCCCGACCACGCGGATCGACTGATTGCCGGTTTCCAGCATGATCTCGAAGGAATCGACGATCGCCGACCACACCGTCATCGCGCGCATGTCGTAGTCGTGGTCGATCGCGTCGGGCAGATCGGCGCTGGCGAGCAGCCGCCGCTGCTGCCCCATCTTGATGGCGACGGCGCGCGCGCCGATGCTCTTGAGGATCTGCCGCGCCAGAGAATCCGGCACCATGCCCGAAGGAACGGCATCGAGCACCAGTGCCGCGGTGTTGGCGGCCGCCAACCGGTCGTTCAGCCGGTTCATCCGGAAATTGGCGATCGCGGGCACGTAGATCAGGATTTCCGCGATCATGACCAGTGGAATGGTCAGCAGCAGCAGCTTGCCGGACAAGCCGAGCCGGCGCGCCAGCTTCGGCCGCGGTTGATCCGTTGTCGGCTGTTGTTCGGTTACGGACACGCTATCTGCCTTCGACGCCTCATGTGGTGGAGGATGCGGTTGGCCCCGGCACCCGTCATCTAGTGCCGGGATGGGCTATCCGCCATCCTGATCTCATGAAAACACCGCGAATCCTGCTTTATTCGCGTCGACGGCACCGGTTCGAAGGTCCCTGGGGCGGCCTCAATTGCGGCAAGCGGCCAGATTGACGAAAACCGGGCGCTCCCGTATAAGCCGCGCCAACTGTCCGCGATGGCCCGGTTCGACCGGGGCGGCTCTTTTTGGGCCGGAAACGGCCCGCTTCGGGCCCGTCAGCATCAGCGGACTTACCTCATTATCAGGCATCCTTGCCCGGTCAGCGGAGAACGACCCGTGAAGCGGACTTATCAACCCAGCAAACTGGTGCGCAAGCGCCGTCACGGCTTCCGTGCCCGTCTCGCGACGACCGGCGGCCGCAAGGTTCTCGCCGCCCGCCGCGCCCGCGGCCGCAAGCGTCTGAGCGCCTGAGCCGGGCTTCCCGGAGATTCCATCATGGATCGGTTAAGGCAGCGGGCGGACTTCCTCGCCGTTGCCAATGGCGCGCGGGTGAGCGGCGCTGCCTTCGTGGTGCAAACAAGGCGCCGCGACGATGACGGCCCGGTCCGGGTCGGCTTTACCGTTACCAAGAAGAACGGCAACGCGCCCGAGCGCAACCGTATCCGGCGCCGGCTTCGCGAATTGGTGAAGCGGCTGGACGTCATAACAATGCGACCGCACAGTGATTATGTGCTAGTCGGCCGTCGGGCCGCGCTCGCCTGCGACTTCACGACCATGCTCGACGACCTCCGCTCGGCCCTGCACCGCCTCGACCGGCAACCCGGGAAGCCTGCCAAGAACCTTGCGAAGAACCTTGTGACTGGACCGTCGAAAGCGCCTTCGGGCGAAGTGGACGCCGGTTCGCGTCAAGAAAACACTGCAACACATCAAGAGATAATGGCTCCTGCGCCAGCCGCAAACCGCATTGAATGACGAGACCTTGAATGATCAACGATAATCGCAACACCATCCTCGCCGTCATTCTGTCCGGCCTGGTGCTGATCGCCTGGCAATATTTCTACAACATGCCGCAGATGGAGAAGCAGCGCGCCGCGCAGCAGGCCCAGAGCGAGCTGGCCAAGATCGCTCCCCAGGCCGGAACCGGCACGACGCCCTCGGCCGCACCGCAGGCCGGCAGCGCGCCATCGGCCAACGCACCTGCCCAGCCGACCTCCACCGCGGCCGTGGTCAGCCGCGAAACCGCCATCGCCGCCGCGCCCCGCGTCAAGATCGATACCCCGCGCCTGATCGGCAGCATTTCGCTGAAGGGCGCGCGTATCGACGACCTGTCGCTGGTCCAGTTCCGCGAGACCGTCAATCCGTCCTCGCCCGCGATCGTGCTGTATTCGCCTTCGGGAACCGAAAGCCCCTATTACGCCGAATTCGGCTGGGTCGCCGCCGCGGGCTCGACGGTGCGAATTCCCGACCAGACGACCATGTGGCAGCAGGAAGGCACCGGCAGCCTCACGCCCACCACCCCGGTGACGCTGAAATACGACAACGGCGACGGCCTGACCTTCAAGCGCACCATTTCGATCGACGACCGTTACCTTTTCACCATCAAGGACGACGTCAGCAACATCGGCACTGCGCCGGTCACGCTCTATCCGTTCGCGCTGATCTCGCGGCACGGCGCCCCGAAGGTTTCCGGCTACTACATCCTGCATGAAGGCCTGATCGGCTATCTCGGCGACCAGGGCCTGCAGGAATATACCTACAAGAAGATCGACGACGCCAAGGCGCCGGTCAGCTTCAAGGTCACCGACGGCTGGCTCGGCATCACCGACAAATACTGGGCCTCGGCGTTGCTGCCCGATACGTCGGCGCAACTGCAGGCGCGGTACTCGTCCAATCTGGTCGGCACGGTGCAGAACTATCAGGCCGATTATCTGGAGGATCCGCAGACCATCGCCATCGGCGGCAGCGGCAGCGCCAATGCACGGCTGTTCGCCGGCGCCAAGGAAGCCAACGTGGTCGGCCTCAATTTCCCGCTCGGCGGGTTCGGCGGCTACAACAAGGAGCTCGCGCTCAATCATTTCGACCTGATGATCGACTGGGGCTGGTTCTATTTCATCACCAAGCCGATGTTCCTGGCGCTGGACTTCTTCTTTCACCTGGTCGGCAATTTCGGCATCGCCATCCTGCTGGTGACGGTGCTGGTGAAGCTGTTGTTCTTCCCGCTCGCCAACAAGTCCTACGCGTCGATGGCGAAGATGAAATCGGTGCAGCCGCAACTGGCCGCGCTGAAGGAACGCTATCCCGACGACAAGGTGAAGCAGCAGCAGGAGATGATGGAAATCTACAAGAAGGAGAAGATCAACCCGATCGCCGGTTGTCTTCCCGTCGCCTTGCAGATTCCGGTGTTCTTCTCGCTCTACAAGGTGCTGTTCGTCACCATCGAAATGCGGCATGCGCCGTTCTTCGGCTGGATCAAGGACCTGTCGGCGCCCGACCCCACCAACCTGTTCACTCTGTTCGGGCTGTTCAGTTTCGACCCGACCCAGTTGCCGCTGTTCGGACACTACCTCGCGCTCGGCGTCTGGCCGATCATCATGGGCATCACGATGTGGTTCCAGATGAAGCTCAATCCGACGCCGCCGGATCCGACCCAGCAGATGATTTTCGCCTGGATGCCGCTGATCTTCACCTTCATGCTGGCGGGCTTCCCGGCGGGGCTGGTGATCTACTGGGCCTGGAACAACACCCTGTCGGTGCTGCAGCAGAGCTTCATCATGCGCCGCAACGGCGTGAAGGTGGAACTGTTCGACAATCTCAAGGCGACGTTCGGGCTCAAGAAGGCCGAGTCGAAGACCTGACGGACTGTGCCTGGTTGCAGGACGCCAGTAACTCCAAGCGTCATGCCCGGCCTTGTGCCGGGCATCCACGTCTTTGGAGCTCGCAAAAGCAAGACGTGGATGGCCGGGACAAGCCCGGCCATGACGGTGATGGAGTCTTCGCATGACCACCGAACCTGATGCGAAGCTGATCGAGGACGGGCGAAAACTGTTCGCCGGCGACTGGCAGTTCATCTGGGCCTCGCCGTCGATCGAGACGCTGCCGCCGATGGCGGGCCTCGAGGTGGCGTTTGCCGGCCGCTCCAATGTCGGCAAGTCCAGCCTGATCAACGCTTTGACCGGCCGCAACGCGCTGGCGCGGACCTCGCATACGCCCGGCCGCACCCAGGAGCTGATCTTCTTCGAAGGCCCCGACCATGCCGGCTTCCGGCTGGTCGACATGCCCGGCTATGGCTACGCCTCCGCCCCGAAGGTAAAGGTCGCGTCCTGGACCGTGCTGATCCACCAATTCCTGCAGGGCCGCAGCAGTCTGGCGCGGGTCTATGTGCTGATCGACGCCCGGCACGGCCTCAAGGAGGTCGATCTGGACGTGCTCAAGACGCTCGACAAGTCGGCGGTCAGCTATCAGGTCGTGCTCACCAAGGCCGACCAGGTCAAAGCGGCCGAACTGGAACAGCGCATCGTCGACCTCAAGGCGGCGCTGGCAAAACATCCCGCCGCGTTTCCGGAAGTGCTGGTGACCTCCTCGCGCAGCGGCGCCGGGATGCCGGAACTGCGCGCCGCGATGCTGCGCCTGCTGAGGGAGCACGGCCGATGACGGGACCTCGGGGTCTGCGGATTCTGATCGTTCTGGCCGCCATCATGGGCGCCGACGGCGTCATCCTGGCGGCCGCCGCCGCGCATCAGGCGGATGCGGCGCGGCTGGGTTCGGCCTCGTCGATGCTGCTGTTTCACGCCAGCGCCGTGCTCGGGACCGTGGCCCTGGCCGAGCGCGGCGTCATCCACGCCCGCATCGGGACCTCGGCGGCGTGGGGCTTCGTCGTCGCGGCCGCCCTGTTCGCGACCGACCTGTCCTTGCGGCAATATGCCGGCCACAGCCTGTTTCCCTTTGCCGCGCCGACCGGGGGCACGCTTCTGATCGCAAGCTGGCTGGCGCTCGCGGTAGCGGCGGCATGGCCGCGGCGGGTTAAAGCCGATCATCTGTAGCCCGGATGAAGCGAAGCGTAATCCGGGATGTGAAATGCCGGATGTTTCCCCGGATTGCGCTTCGCTCCATCCGGGCTACGGAATCGTCAGTCACACTTTGCGCCGTGCCCGCCAATCAGATAGAAACCGCCCGACCCCGCTGACCACGAGATTCCCCTCATGACCGACGTGCCGAACATCAGTCCGCTCGAGCAGGCCCGCATCCTGTCCGAGGCGCTGCCGCATATGCAGGAATATGACGAAGAAACCATCGTCATCAAATATGGCGGCCATGCCATGGGCGCGGAGGATCTCGCCAAGGCGTTCGCCCGCGACATCGTGCTTTTGGAACAGACCGCCATCAATCCGGTGGTGGTGCATGGCGGCGGGCCGCAGATCGCCACCATGCTGAAGCGGCTCGGCATCCACAGCGAATTCGCCGCCGGCCTGCGCATCACCGACGCCGCGACCATCGAGATCGTCGAAATGGTGCTGGCGGGTTCGATCAACAAGCAGCTGGTC
>Ga0302278_10003199_pt1 | contig 18126 bp, 10 predicted proteins | sample III_Bog_N3_2_FD_194543 | JGI IMG/M metagenome (GOLD analysis project Ga0302278, IMG submission 194543) | Peat permafrost microbial communities from Stordalen Mire near Abisko, Sweden - III_Bog_N3_2 | ecosystem: Environmental > Terrestrial > Soil > Wetlands > Peat | place: Sweden: Abisko...
CAAGGCCGCGATTGAATAGAGCTATGGCGCGTGTTTGTTGCGCAACCGAATCAAACTGGCCAAGCGACGGACGGAAACCTGCACTGCCCTCAACCGCAAACCCGAGACTTCCATTGCCTGCCGGTTCTACTTCAGTCACCGCGGGCATTGTATTCAGCGGCGGCTCGTTCCAGAACGTGTAGCCGATGTGCGTCTGGTCCATCATGTGATTCCATTTGCCATTCAGCAGCTTGTGATTGTAATGGTCGCTGAACTCAGCATCCTTCGCAAACAGTGTGCGCGCCTGGGCTGCATAGTCATTCGCGCTGACCCGTCCCTCACGCGCAAACAGCGCATTGCGCGCCGCTGCGATGTACAACTCCGTGAGATTGGCGCATGCGTCCACGGGATACTGCACAAGTTCAAAGTAAGATGCACGCTCATCCTGCGGAAGTTCGCCGGCGAGCTTATCAACCTTCTCCGCCAGCGAACGCCATTCCTGTTCCACGCGATCCGCCTCGCGATAGCTGGTAAGACTGAATGTGGATGAATCAATCAGCTCAGGCTTGCGACGGCCATTGTAGAGGGTGTAATCCTCAACGGCTGTTGCAATCTCCGCGGCGTGTTCCGGTCCGAATTCGCGAGTCGCCCAAAGCCGTGCGTACTCATCCAAATGATCCTGGTCAAAGCGAGCGGGCGTGCGCGCCATCGTCAGGAAAAACTCGATAGGAAACTCCATGGGCTTCAGATCGCCAACATTCACCACCCAAATGCGGTCTGCACCGTAATTGAGTGCCAGGTTCATCTGCTCCCACACTTTGGGGATATAGTTCGTATTTAGCCACTTATACGAGCGTGGATCGCCGACATAGTCAAAGTGGTAATAGATACCCGCGCCGCCGGAGCGCTTGCGCTCTTCCGCAGTTGGCAACCGCCGAATATTTCCCCAGTTATCGTCGGACCACAAGAGAGTAACATCGTCGGGCACGCGCATGCCGTTGTCGTAGTAACCCTGGACTTCCTTGTAGAGCGTCCAGACCTGTGGAACCTTTTCCAAGTCGGGATTGACCGTCGCCTTCAGAATCTGGCGCTGGTTGGCAACGATCTTCTCCAGCAGCTCAGCATTTGCAGAAGCCGACATGGGTGTGTCGTTCACTCCGCGCATGCCCAGCGTGACAATCTGCTCGTAATTCTTGTCGCGTTCCATGCCAGCGCGCCAGAAAGCATCAATCCGATCCTGATTCTCCCCATAGTTCCACGGGCCGTCCGCGCGCTTCCACTCCTTCTCGGCGCGCATCATCGGTTCTTCGTGAGAAGTGCCCATCACAATGCCGTACTCGTCCGCAAGCGTGGCGTTTAGCGAGTCATCCGCAGCGAATGAGCTGTTCCACATCGCCGGCCAAAGATAGTTGGCCTTGAGCCGGAGCAGTAACTCGAACACATGCACATAAAACTTCGAGTTATAGCCGCCGAACTTCTCATTCACCCAGCCCGTAAGTGCGGGCGCTTCGTCGTTGAGGAAGATACCGCGATACTTAACTGCGGGAACCGGCTGAATGCGCCGTCCAGACGCGACATAGAGGGCATCCTGATGAGGAACGCGCACATCCGCCCACCAATACCATGGCGAAACGCCGATTTGTTCCGAGAGATCGTAAATGGCGAAGATGGTGCCCCGCTTGTCGCCGCCGGCGATCACCAAGGCGCGGGTAACTCCGGGCATGGGATGCTCGATGATCGTGGACACGGCCGATTCCCACTGGCCCGCGACGCCGTTAACATCGAGTTTGCCGCGGCGGATGAGATCGTCAATCGGAGCGCTCTTGCCAATGGTGCCAATCACCACAGCATCCACGTTGTGCAGTTCCGCGGCGGAATGTACCAAGCCAGGTCGAACTCCCGTGACGCGCTCGATGTCTGCGCTGAGATCGCCGGCAGCGCGGACAACACCCGGCCAGTCCTTATCGCTGACCAACAGAGGGATTGCATGGCCGCCTTCCGCCAGTGCCACTGCGCCCGCGGCAGAATGATTCGAAACGTACCGCGGTTCCCCGAGAGCATATGTCCGAAGTGGGGCCAAGGCAATGGCCAGCGCGACGGCAAGGTGAATAGGAAGGATGGAGTTCATCAATTTAACCTCTTGCGGTGACTGCGCCAGTTTATCGCGCCCGAATGCCTTATGGAACCGTTTGCCCCGCAGCGACGAAACTCCATGCAGGCATTTCAGCTAGAATTCATCCCATGTTCGGGAATGACGCGCGCCCTTCATCGATCCAGGTTGTCGACTCTCACACCGCCGGCGAACCAACCCGCGTGGTAATTGCCGGCGGACCCGATCTGGGCCTCGATGCGCTGCCCAATCGGTTGCATCGATTTGCCGCGAAGCACGACGAATTCCGGTCGGCAGTGGTAAACGAACCCCGCGGATCGGACGTGCTGGTAGGCGCGCTCCTGTGCGAACCCGTGGACAAGAACTGCGTCACCGGGGTCATCTATTTCAATAACGTGGGATACCTTGGCATGTGCGGACACGGCACCATCGGCGTGGTGGCGACGCTTGCTCACCTGGGCCGCATTGCATCGGGGGACTGTCGTATTGAAACGCCGGTAGGTACGGTCCGCGCGACTCTCCATCAGAACGGCACCGTCACCGTTGAGAATGTTGCAAGTTACCGCCACAGGGCCAACGTCACGGTGGACGTCCCCGGTTTTGGAGCCGCGACCGGCGACATTGCCTGGGGAGGAAACTGGTTTTTTCTGATTGAAGATTCTCCCTTTTCAATCGATCTTGAAAACGCGGAGCGCCTCACCGAGTTCAGCTGGGCGGTTCGCAATGCTCTGCGCATGAGCGGAGTGACAGGAGCGAATAGTGCGGAGGTGGATCACATTGAAATCTCAGAACCAGCACACGCTTCGGGCGCAGACAGCCGAAACTTTGTCCTGTGCCCTGGCAAGGCCTATGACCGCTCGCCCTGCGGAACCGGGACCAGCGCGAAACTGGCTTGCCTGGCGGCGGACGGCAAACTTGCTCCGGGCCAGGTTTGGCGGCAGGCCGGCATTTTGGGCACTGTTTTCGAAGGGTCGTATGAACTGCGCGATGGCAAGCTGATTCCCAGCATTACCGGCGCCGCGTTCATCACCGCCGAGAGCCGGCTCATTGTGAGTCCCGGCGATCCGTTTTCCGCAGGTATACGCGCATGAGCGCAAGCTGGGACGTGGTGATTGTGGGTGCGGGCATTGTGGGCGCCGCCTGTGCTCGCGAGTGCGCCCAGCGTGGCATGCGGACGGCGGTGGTGGAAGCCAACGGAATCGGAGGCGGAGCCACAGCGGCAGGAATGGGGCACATCGTGGTGATGGACGACTCACCCGCGCAACTGGCCCTGACACATTATTCGCAGACACTATGGCAGGAATTATCGAAGTCTCTCCCGGTCGATGTGGAATATGAAGCCTGCGGCACATTGTGGGTGGCTGCCGACGACGAAGAGATGCAGGAGGTTCATCGCAAGAGGGAGGTGTACGCGTCTGCAGGCGTTGCGGCTGAAGTCCTTGATGGGCCCGCGCTGGCGAATGCCGAACCGCAACTGCGCAAGTCGCTCGCAGGCGCTCTACTGGTTCCTTCTGATGCTGTCTTGTATCCCCCGTGCGCGGCCGGATTTCTGATGGCGGCAGCGCAGCGCCTTGGCGCGCAACTCTACCGGCGGAAGGTCCATTCCGCGCGGGCCGGCGAAGTTCGATTCGATGACGGCACCCATCTGAACTCAACACGCATCGTCATCGCGAGCGGTGCGGATGCTTGCGAGTTGGTCGCGGAACTCCCGATCAAGAAGCGCAAAGGGCATCTCGTCATCACAGATCGGTACGTGGGATTCGTGCGGCACCAACTCGTGGAGCTCGGATACCTGAAGAGCGCGCATTCGTCTACCACCGACTCGGTCGCATTCAACGTGCAGCCGCGCAGAACGGGCCAGCTTTTGATTGGATCTTCGCGGCAATACGGTGCGGAAGATACGGCTGTAAATCCACAGATTGTGGCCGCGATGACGGAGCGCGCTCAATGGTATCTGCCGAAGATCGGTGAACTGTCTGCGATTCGCATCTGGACCGGGTTTCGCGCAGCTACGCCGGACAAGCTGCCTCTCATTGGCGCCTGGCCGGAAGACGATTCGCTATTTCTGGCCACGGGCCATGAAGGGCTGGGTATCACCACATCGCTGGGAACTGCGAGCATGCTTGTGGATCATCTCGAAGGCGCGGCAACGGCGATTCCTATCGCGCCCTATCTGCCTGCGCGATTTGAGAGGAGCGTGGTCCATGCCTGACCCCGCGCAGGTTCATCTGCTGGTCAACAATGTTCCTGTCACCGTCGCTCAGGGCACAACCGTCGCATCCGCGATCCTCATTGCGGGCATTCCAACGCGGCGCTCGGTTACCGGCGAGCCGCGCGGACCGCTCTGTGGCATGGGCATCTGCTTCGAGTGCCGAGCCACCATCGATGAAACTCAGCATCAACGGAGCTGCCAGGTGCTTTGCGCTGAGGGCATGGAGGTGCGCACGACATGATCGAGCGCTTGGACATCCTGGTGGTGGGCGCGGGACCGGCCGGCATTGCCGCGGCGGTAACAGCGGCTGCCGCGGGAAAGCGCGTGGGGCTGGTGGACGACAATCCCGCTGCTGGCGGACAGATTTGGCGCAGTGGCGCTGCTCAGCCCACTGCGGCCCGCACCTGGCTTGAAAGGCTCGCGGCATCGTCTGTTGTGCGGCTTCAAGGTTGGCGCATTGTCGATGCTCCGAGCAGTGGACTGCTCCGCGCGGAAGGGAATCGCGGCTGCCGCGACCTTGGCTACGATCAGCTCATTCTGGCCACCGGCGCGCGCGAACGCTTCCTGCCCTTTCCAGGCTGGACGCTGCCCAATGTGATGGGCGTCGGCGGCCTTGACGCGATGGTGCGCGGAGGATTGCCGATTGCCGGCAAACGCGTAGTGGTGGCTGGAACCGGCCCGCTGCTGCTCGCGGTCGCGGCGCACCTTACGCGCAAAGGAGCAAAGATCGTCGCAATTGCCGAGCAGGCTTCGCTTCGGAGGTTCGTCCCATTTGTTTCCAGCCTGTTGGGCGAGCCCGCAAAGATGATGCAAGGGGTCGAGTATGCTCTTTCGACTTTCGGATCGAGAGTTTACACGGGTTGCTGGCCCGTGGCGGCAAGCGGTAAGGAGATGCTTGATACGGTGACGTTGCGCATGGGCGAACGACAATGGGAAGAGCGATGCGATTATCTTGCCTGCGGATTCCATCTTGTGCCCAACCTGGAGTTACCGGCGCTGATGATGTGCCACATTGACAATGGGTTCGTGGTCGTAGACGGCTCGCAGCAGACTTCCATCTCCGGCGTTTTCTGCGCTGGCGAGCCCACCGGAATTGGCGGCATGGAGATGGCTATACTCGAAGGCGAAATCGCCGGCTTGGCTGCCGCTGGAAAGATGGATGCAGCAAATGATCGGTCGCAGCGTAGAAGACGCAGCCTGGGATTCGTGCGCGCGTTGAGCACCGTCACTGAGCTCGATCCGAGACTGAAGCAACTTGCAACAGACGCGACGCTGGTCTGCCGCTGCGAAGACGTTTCGTTCGGAAGACTGCGCGACCATGCTTCGTGGCGCGAAGCAAAACTCCACACCCGCTGCGGAATGGGTGCGTGCCAGGGGCGCGTTTGCGGAGCGGCCTCGGAGTTTCTCTTCGGTTGGGATGCAGGCTCTATTCATTCAAGTGTCCGCCCTCCGCTCTATCCGGTTCAGGTTTCCAGCCTGGGCCACCCCGATAAACTTGCAGACGAGGGGGACAGTCTTTCGCCGGCGTGCGTGCTGGCCCCGAAGGAGATCGAATGAAGTGGTATGGCGTAATGCCTGCGATGACAACGTGCCTCGACGAGCATCTGCAGGTGGATCCTGAGTTTATGACCGCGCACGCGCGATGGCTGCTCGACAATGGCTGCACCGGGATTGTTTCGCTTGGTTCGCTTGGCCAGGCAGCAACGCTCACCTTCGCTGAGAAAGAAGCGATTCTGCACAACATGGTTGCCTCCTCAAAGGATCGCGCTCCCGTTGTCGCCGCAATTTCAGCGCTCTCCACTGACGAAGCTGTTGCACTTGCGAAGGCAGCAGCGAATGCAGGCTGCTCGGGCCTCATGGTGCTTCCTCCCTATGTCTATTGCGGCGACTGGCAGGAGATGAAGGCGCACGTGGCGGCGGTGTTTCGCGCAACACCGCTGTCTTGCATGCTCTACAACAATCCAGTTGCCTATGGCACTGACTTCCTTCCAACGCAAATCGCCGAACTGGCTTGCGAATACGAGAATTTCGACGCAGTGAAAGAGTCCAGCACCGATGTGCGGCGGGTGACGGCGATTCGCGCGTTGCTTACTGATCGACTGCAGGTTTGTGTCGGCGTGGATGACGCGATTGTCGAGGGCATTGCTGCGGGAGCGGTGGGCTGGATCGCCGGACTGGTGAATGCTTTTCCTGCGGAATCGGTTGCGCTCTTCAACTTTGCCACGGAAGGCAAGCGGAAAGACGCAGAGGCGCTCTATCGCTGGTTTTTGCCCTTGTTACGCATGGATACAGTGCCGAAGTTTGTGCAACTCATCCACCAGGTGCAGCAGGAAACCGGCACCGGCAATGCGCGTGTGCGCCCGCCGCGGCTTCAGGTTACCGGCACGGAACTGAACCAAACGCGCGCTGTCGTGGCCGAAGCGTTGCGCAACCCGCCCGCTGTGCGGAGCACGGCGTTTTCACGGGCGTAAGGAGGTGGTATGGAGTTGAAGGCTATTTCGTTGGCAAACAGCGCAAGCGGCGTAACAACGGGCAATCTGTTTCGCGCATTGAACCCGGCTACCGGGGAGACGCTTGATCCGCAATTCAATTCTTCAACGGTGGAGCAGGTGGATGCGGCCGCGAATAGTGCGAGCGACGCATTCGCTACGTACCGCAGTCAAAGCAGCCGCGAACGTGCGAATTTCCTGCGCAAGATTGCAGATGGTCTCGACGCCGCGACGGACGAGCTAGCAACTCGTGCGCGACAAGAGACGGCTCTGCCAGCCCCGCGGCTGCAAGGGGAAGTGAAGCGCGCCAGCAACCAGTTCCGCCTCTTTGCCGAAGTCCTCGATGAGGGATCGTGGGTTGCTGCGCGCATCGATACCGCACTGCCCGACCGAAAGCCGATGCCACGCCCCGATCTTCGCTCCATGCTTCATCCACTGGGGCCGATAGCAGTCTTCGGCGCAAGCAATTTTCCAATAGCATTTTCCGTCGCCGGGGGCGATACCGCATCGGCTTTGGCCGCGGGCAATCCAGTGGTGGTGAAGGCGCACCCAGCGCATCCGGGCGCCAGTGAGATTGCGGGCCGGATCATAGGGGAAAGCGTGCAGGCCTGTGGTTTGCCCGCTGGTGTCTTCTCGTTGCTGTTCGACGCCGGCATTGAAGTGGGCAAAGCGCTGGTACAGCATCCTGCCATTCAGGCTGTCGGTTTCACTGGTTCGCACGCTGCCGGCAAGGCTCTCATGAATCTCGCGGCTGCGCGGCCGCAACCCATCCCATGCTTTGCTGAGATGAGCAGCGCGAATCCCGTCTTTGTTCTCCCCGGAGCATTGCGCGAGCGAAGCGCACAACTTGCTGCGGGACTCTTCGGCTCGTTCACCCTGGGTGCTGGACAGTTCTGCACCAAGCCCGGATTGATCTTTGTGCCGCAGCAATCGGAGACGGCGCCCTTTCTTGCCGAGTTGTACAGACTTACCGAGGGTAGCGCTGCGTTCACGCTGTTAACGCCGGGGATCGCGACGAGTTATCGCAAGGCCGTAAGCATTCGCCAGGGGCACAAGGATGTGCAAGTGCAATTGGCCGCGGATGCAGTCGGCTCCTGCGCAGCATCTGCCGCATTGATGGAAGTCGACATCGATGTGCTGCTGAAGAATTCCGCGTTGAGCGAAGAGGTCTTTGGTCCGACAACATTGCTCATCCGCTACGGGCAGCGCGAGGCCATGATGCAGGCTGCCGCCTCGCTTGAGGGGCATTTGACTGCAACGTTGCTCGGGACCGCCGAAGACCTTGCTGCGAACAGAGATCTCATCGCGATCCTGGAACAGAAAGCCGGACGCGTCATCTTCAACGGCTTTCCCACGGGAGTTGAAGTGGCGCATGCCATGGTTCATGGCGGACCCTACCCGGCCACATCAGACAGCCGCTTCACTTCAGTTGGCAGCCAGGCGATTCTTCGTTTCGTCCGTCCTGTCTGCTATCAGGGATTTCCTGAAAGCATGTTGCCGGAAGAGCTAAGAGATGCGAATCCGCTCGGCATTGTTCGCGTACTCAACGGAGAGTTGACTCGCGATGCTGTTGCAGGGTGATTGTGTGCGACTTCAAAAGCGACCCGCATTTGTACTAGAACTTATGGAGGCTAGCCGCATGCCCGTCAGAAAATCCCGCATTCTCGTCACACTGTTTGCGCTGTCGTTTGTTTTGCTGAGCATCGCATTAGCGCAGGCGCCTGCGCCGCTTGCTGACCGTCGAGCTCATTTGCGCGATGCCATCGAACAGGAATGGCAATATGATCTGAAGATCTCGCCTGAACTGGCCACAGCCATCGGTGACGCGCGCTATAACGACCAGCTTGCCGACCGGTCAGCCGCGGCTGCGGAGCGGGACCTGCAGCATGCCCGCAACTCGATTCGCATTTTCGAAGGGATCGATACAACCGGCTTTCCTGAGCAGGAGTTGTTGAACAAAACACTGATGCTCCGGCAGTTGCGCGACGGTGTGGAGAGCGCGCAGTTCCATCCATGGGAGATGCCGGTGAACCAGATGAACGGCGATCATCTGGACCTGGCCGCGCTCCCTTCGCAAATGCCATTCAACACGGTGAAGGATTACGAGAACTATCTTGCTCGCCTGCACGCGATTCCTCATGCGCTGGATCAGGACACCGTGAACATGAGGCAGGGCCTGCATGATCACCTGATGCCGCCGAAGTATCTACTTGAGAAGGTGACGTCGGAGGTGCAGGACATTGCAACCAAACCCCTCGCCGACGGCCCATTCACCGCCCCCCTGCGCCGCTTTCCTTCCACCATTTCCGCGCAGGATAAGCAAAGGCTGACTCAGGCCATTGAGGCAGCGGTGAAGGACGAAGTGCAGCCAGCCTATTCAAAATTCGCAGCCTTCGTTCGCGACGAGTATGCTCCGCACGGGCGATTGGAGTATGGCATCTGGTCGCTCCCGGATGGCGATGCGCAATACCGTCTTGCGGTGCGCCAGATGACAACCACAAATCTTACGCCTGCTGAAATTCACTCGATGGGTGTGAAGCAAGTAGCTGAGATCGACGCGCAAATGCTGGCACTTGCGCAATCGTTGGGGTTTCATGATCTGAAGAGCTTCAACGAGCATATCCGCAAGGACTCCGATCACTACGGAAAATCGAGCCAGCAAATATTCGATCTCTACCAGCACTACGCCGACCAGATGAAGGCCAGGCTGCCGCAGATCTTCGGGCAACTGCCGAAGACGCCGCTTGAGGTTGTCCCCATGGAAGCCTACCGCGCGCCGAACGCGCCGCCTGCGGATTACTCACCTGGCGCCGGCGATGGCGGGCGACCTGGTCGCATCAATGTGAACGAGTTCGATCCCACGCATCGCCTGTTGCTGAACGTCGAGGCCATCGCGTATCACGAGGGCATTCCCGGTCATCACATGCAATTCTCCATCGCGCAGGAGTTGCCCGAAGTCCCTGCATTTCGACGCTTCTCTGAGTACAACGCGTACTCGGAAGGTTGGGCGTTTTATGCCGAGAGGCTCGGCAAAGAAGTCGGGTTCTATCAGGATCCATACAGCGAATATGGCCGGCTTGAAAACGAAATGTGGCGCTCGGTCCGTTTGGTCGTCGATACCGGGGTGCACGATCAGCACTGGTCGCGACAGCTGATGATCGACTTCTTCCACGAGCACACGGCGATGGACGACCAGAACATTGAGACAGAGGTCGATCGGTACATTGCATGGCCCGGCCAGGCGCTGGCCTATAAGCTCGGGCAGATGAAGATTCTGGAATTGCGCGAGCGGGCGAAACAGGCGCTCGGCGCGCGCTTCGACATTCGCGCCTTTCACGACGCGGTTCTCGACGAAGGTCCGCTTCCGCTGGACTTGCTTGATGCGCGGATCGATCGCTGGATTGCGGAACAGAAACAAAAGTAAAGATCATGGTCCCCCGCAACGAGGCATTATCTGGCAGTTCATCTGAGCATCCAGCTATCTGCTAAGCTGGATGCGCTTTTAAAACCAACTTTGAGGAGGCTTGCTATGCAATCGAGGACGATGCTCGCATGTTGTTTGCTGGGAATCGCTGCGCTGACTGCGCAAGCGCAAATGGGAAACTCGGGTGCGGCCTCGCCTGCGCCAGGCACCATTGTCACCCCATCCGCCGCAATGGATATTCAGTTGTCCATGATTGAAGGGGAAATGATGGGCGCGGTGAAAGCAATGCCGGCGGCGAAGTTTGGATTCGCTCCGAGTCAGGCCATCTTTGTCCCTGCGCAGAAGACAAAGTTCGCGACCGTCCGTACTTTCGCACAGCAGGCAACACACGTGGCTGAGGCGAACTACTTCTTCTACATGGGCGTCAGTGGGCTCAAGCCCGATGTAGATATGAAAGCCATCCTGAAGCTGACGAAAAAGGATGACGTAGTGGCCGCACTCGCTGGTTCGTTTGCCTTCGCGCACAAGGCGATTGCTACCCTCACGCCCGCCAATTCCTTTGAAGTCTTGAAATTCGAAGAGCCGGGCCTCTGGACCCGCGCATCACTCGCGTCATTCGGCGTGGCCCATGCGTTTGACCACTACGGGCAAATGGTGGAGTATCTCCGCATGAACGGAATTGTCCCGCCCGCCAGCGCAAAGTAATTCGGACTTCCTGCGCCGGAATGGCTCGCTCCATACCGGCGCCGATTCCATCCGTTGATTCACCGCGCCGCTTTTGAAGGATAAGATGAAATCCTTTTCTTTGCTGTTTTGTGTTGCCTTGTCGGTTGCCCATGCGCAGGAGTCAACGCGCGGAATCGGTGTCTATCCGGGCGATCCGAATGAATACATGGGTCCCACGCTGACCGTGGACTCCGGCGCATACCGCAACCTTGCGCTGCATCGCCCCGCTTATCAATCCAGCGCCTACGACTACAATCTCACCGCGCAGCTAATCACGGACGGCCTCAAAGAAACCGCGCTTCCGCAATGGATTGAGACATCCACGAGCGATGGCGGAGTGCTGGGCAAGAACGAGCGCGAGATGTTTCTCGATGGCAATGTAACTTCGTCCGTGAAAATCACCGGCGATCATCCCTGGGTTGAATTCGATTTGGATGGCGGCGGCGAGGTCCCTGAAGTCGACCACATCGATTTGTATGTGCGCCGGACCTACGGACCTCCGCCGGCTGGAGCGTGGTCCTACGCTGTCATGGGATCGAACGACCACACAACATGGAAAGAACTTGGCACGGTGAGCGGTACAACGTGGCCGAGTATGAATGAGCCTGGCCCAAGCTTCGAACAGACGATTGTCTTTACTGCGCCTTCGCAAAGCCGGTTCTACCGGGTCCTGCTCTCAGCTGACAACGTTCACTCGTGGGGAGTTGCGGAGGTTGTTCTTTTCGACAAGGACAAAGAGGTGCGAGTCGCCGGACCTGAGCATTTCTCAAGCGCTTGGATGAGCGCGGGCGGCGGTGTGGAATGGGTGTATGTCGACCTTGGCGCGAATTGCACTTTTGATCGTGTTGTATTGACATGGATTAGTCGAGCCACGGAGGGCGAGATTCAGGTTTCGGACGATGCCCAGCAATGGCAAAGTCTGCATACCCTTACAGGCGTCCCTGGGGATGACGACGTTCACCTTGCCGCACCTGCCCATGGCCGCTATGTTCGCGTCCTCATGAACAAGCCGTCCGAACCGGATGGCCGGTACATCCTGAGCGAGTTGGAAGTCTTCGGGCGCGGCGGCCCCGTGCCTGTTGCCAAACCCGCGCCTGCATCGATTTCCGGAGTGTTGAATCTTGTCGGCGGCATCTGGCGCGTGCAGCGCGCGTCGCTGGCGCATGCCGCCGGGGAGCAGATTGCGCAGTCGGGTTTTCCCGACAAGGATTGGATGATCGCCACGGTGCCGGGAACGGTGCTCACCAGCTATCTGAACGATGAAGCCATCGCCAATCCGGACTTTGGGGACAATCAGTACGCCATCTCCGATTCTTTCTTTTGCGCGGATTTCTGGTATCGCGACGAATTCACGGCGCCGGCCCTGAGCAGCCAACAGCACATCTGGCTGAACTTCGACGGAATCAACTGGAAGGCCGAAGTCTACTTGAACGGCCAAAAGGTTGGGACCATCGATGGCGGCTTCATGCGCGGTCGCTTCGATGTAACCGCGCTGATCCATCCCGGAGCCGTGAACGCTCTTGCCGTGCGCATCATTCGCAATGCAAATCCCGGAGGCACAAAAGACAAGGCCGGCGAAACAGTAAATGGCGGAGCCCTTGGCCGCGACAACCCCACTTATCACGCATCCGCGGGCTGGGATTGGATGTCGACCATCCGCGGCCGCAACACAGGCATCTGGAGCAACGTCACGCTTGAGGTCAGTGGCTCGGTCACGCTGCAAGATCCGCTGGTGACCACCACGCTGCCACTTCCTGACACAACCCATGCCGACGTGAGCATCCAAACGACGGTCCGCAACCTTGAGGACCATGAGGTCTCGGGCGTGTTGCATGCGCGCTTCGGATCCATCGCCATCGAATTGCCAGTGACCATCGATGCATCCTCCAGCAAGACCGTCGATCTCACGCCATCAGCGTACCCCGCGCTTCATCTCACGAATCCTAAGCTCTGGTGGCCGGTGGGTTATGGTGACCCCAACCTCTATCCCGTCACGCTTTCCTTTGTCGTCGGCGGCAGTGTCTCTGATACAAAGTCCTTTCAGGCCGGCATTCGACAATTCACCTACTCCGAAGACGACGGCTCGTTGAAGATAGGTATCAACGGACGTCGCTTTATTGCCCGCGGCGGCAATTGGGGATTTCCCGAATCGATGCTTCGTTATCGCGCGCGCGAATACGAGACCGCCATGCGCTACCACCGCGACGAACACTTCAACATGATTCGCAACTGGGTGGGACAAACTGGCGACGAGGCCTTCTATGAAGCAGCCGACCGCAACGGCGTAGTTGTGTGGCAGGACTTCTGGCTAGCCAATCCGTGGGACGGTCCCGATCCGGATAACAATGATCTTTTCCTGGTGAACGCGAAAGACTACCTGCTGCGCATCCGCAATCATGCTTCGCTGGGCATCTTCTGCGGGCGGAACGAAGGCCTTCCACCGCAGTCCATCGACGAAGGCCTGCGCGCACTTGTTGCAGAGTTGGAGCCCGGATCGCACTATATCTCCAGTTCCGCTGACGGCCCAGTGAGCGGGCATGGTCCTTATCGCGTAGAGCCTCTCAAATACTATTTCGATCACGCGCCGGTGAAGTTCCACAGCGAGATGGGTGCGCCGAATGTGCCGGAGATGGACATCCTGCATCGCACCATGCCGGACTCCGCACTATGGCCGCAGGGCAGCCAGTGGCCCCTGCACGATTTCCATAACCACAACCCGTTCAGGGAAGCGATCGACCGGAATTATGGCGGCGCGTCGAACATAGGCGATTGGGACGGTTTGGCGCAGTTCGTCAATTACAACGCATACCGCGGCATGTTCGAAGGCCAGAGCAAGAGCCGTCTCGGTCTGCTGATATGGATGAGCCATCCTGCGTGGCCATCGCTACTTTGGCAAACCTATGACTACTTCTTCGACACGGACGCTGGTTATTTTGGCGCGAAGAAGGGCGCCGAGCCGCTGCATATTCAGTGGAACGCCGCCACCGATGCCGTTGAAGTGGTGAACATGAGCGCGGGCAATCAGACCGGCCTCACGGCGCACGCTGAGGTGCTGGATATCGATGGCTCGCCGAAGTGGGCGAAGAGCGTAGAGGTGGATAGTTCCGAAGACAGCACCGTCGCGCCCATTCAGATGGTGTTTCCCGCCGGACTTGCACGCACGCACTTCATTCGCCTCACGCTCTCGCGCGGACAAAATGTGCTTTCCACAAACTTCTACTTGCACGGTGTTGCGGAAGAGGACTACGCGGGTATTCGCAGCTTACCTACCGCTAAAGTAAACGCCAAAACACGGATTGTGCGGCGAGGCGCCCAGTGGCAAATTGCAATCGATCTTCACAACTCCTCCACCACACCGGCGTTGATGGTGCGGGTGAAGGCGATCCGCGAGAAATCAGGCGATCCCATTTTGCCAGCTCTTTACGATGACAACTACGTGGCGCTCATGCCCGATGAGCGCAAGACCATTCATATCGAAATGGAAAACGCAGACGCGCGCGGCGAGCGACCCCGCATCATTGTCGAGGGCTTCAACCTCGCCCGCCCCGATCATCCCTGATTTCGATCTCCTCAATGCTTTAACCCCTCGCCGGCCCGCGCTCCCCATGCCCATTTCGGGGCGTGGTGTTATGCGCATCGATCGAGTGCTGTGCAGACGGATCAACAGGGGAGAATTTCCTCGCCGATTCCAGTTCGGTGGTGATACTCTACGTGGACTGCGGGGCAGTCCATCCCCACGCACGCTCACCGGACACCCCTAAGACAACCCTTTCAAGGAGAATCCATGGTTCGGAGAATTGGTCTCTATCTGCTTTCACTCGCAGCGTTCCTGTCGGTTGCACAAGTTTCTACGCAAGCGCAGACGATCCTCACCCGCCACGTGCGCTCCGCAGTTCTTACCGGCGAGGCGAAGTATTTCGGGCGCCTTCCCGCGAGCGAAACAATGCAGCTCGATCTAGTTCTGCCCGTGAGCGATCAGGCAGGCCTGGATGCATTCGTGAAGGCGGTTTCCGATCCTTCCAGTCCCTCGTACCGGCATTTCCTCACCGTGCAGGAGTTCACCCAGCGGTTTGGTCCCAGCCAGGCGGACTACGAGGCCGTGGTCTCCTATGCGAAGGCAAACGGGCTGACCATTGTCGGCGGTTCGCGCGACGGCATGGATGTGCAGGTCAAGGGCCCTGCGTCGGCGGTTGAAAGCGCCTTTCACCTGACCATGCGCACGTATCAGCATCCCATTGAAAACCGCATATTCTATGGTCCTGACAGCGAACCCACCACCGATCTCCCATTCCCGCTTTGGCATGTCTCAGGGCTCGACAACTATTCCATTCCGCATCCCATGCTGGTGAAGAGAAGCGACTACGCGAAAGCGCACGGCATGGATGTGAAGGATGTAGTCTCCCATGCCACTACAGGTTCTGGGCCATCGGCCTCGTTCCTCGGCAGCGACATGCGCGCAGCCTACTACGGTGGCACGGCCCTCACCGGCGCGGGCCAGAACCTCGGACTCTTCGAGTACGAGGGCACCGATCTCGCCGACCTGACCACTTATTTTAAAAACGTTGGCCAGACCAACAACGTGCCCGTCACGCTGCTCTCGACCGACGGGACCAGCACATCGTGTGTGGATACCAAGGCGGCCGGAAGCTGCGACGACACCGAACAGACGTTGGACATGACGCAGGCAATCGGCATGGCGCCGGGCCTTGCCAGCCTGGTCGTGTATATCGGGTCAACTGACACGGCCATTATTAGTTCCATGACAACGCACAGCCCGCTCCCAACCACAATTGGCTGCTCGTGGGGCTGGACGCCTGCTGATCCCTCTACGCTGAACCCATACTTTGAGAAGATGTCAGCGCAGGGGCAAAACTTCTTTGCGGCCTCGGGTGACAGCTCCACCTGGTCGTCAAGCAACGAGGCCTGGCCGGCTGACAACGCGTACGTGGTATCTGTCGGCGGCACAGACCTGGTGACCGCCAGCGCGGCCGGTCCCTGGAAGTCGGAAACGGCTTGGACGGATTCGGGCGGCGGCATCTCTCCTGACAGCATTCCCATCCCCTCGTGGCAGTCGCTTTCGGGCGTCATCACGTCCACCAACAAGGGATCCACCACCCTGCGCAACGGCCCCGACGTTTCCGCCAACGCCAACTTCACCTTCTATACCTGCGCCGACCAAACCACCTGCCTTGCCAACGAGTATGGCGGCACCAGTTTCGCCGCTCCCATGTGGGCCGCCTACATCGCGCTGGCGAATGAGCAATCGGTCAACAGCGGCGGGTCATTAATTGGCTTCATTGACCCCACAATCTACCCGCAAAATCTTACTTCGGCATACGCCACGGACTTCCACGACATCACCAGCGGCACTTCCGGCAGTTACTCAGCCGCAGTGGGCTATGATCTCGTCACAGGCTGGGGCAGCCCCAACGGGACCGGGCTCATCAATGCCCTGGCTCCGGTAGCAACATCGCCCACCTTCAGCCTCAGTGCAACATCTGTCTCCATCGTCCAGGGCAGCAGCGGCAGTTCCACCGTCACATCCACTGTCGCGGATGGATTTGATTCAGCAGTTGCCTTGTCGGTAAGCGGCTTGCCCACCGGTGTTACGGGAACCTTCAGCCCCACATCCATCACAGGCTCCGGCTCATCCACTTTGAGCCTCACCGTGGCCTCCACCACAACCGCCGGAACCTACACCATTACGGTAACCGGCACCAGCTCAACCCTCACCAAGACAACCACCTTCACCCTCACTGTCACCGCCCCGGTAACCGCCGGCTTCACCATCTCCATCTCGCCCACTTCGGGATCGCTTGCCGAGGGCCAAAGCGGATACGCGGTAGTGACCGTGACGGCAACGGGCGGATTCGATTCGGCAGTCAAGCTGACTTCGTCGGGCGAGCCTACCGGAATTACAGGAAGCTATAGCCCAACATCCATCACCGGCTCCGGCACGTCGGACTTTACCCTCAAGGTAGCCAGAACCGCGAAGACCGGTGCCTACCCCATCACCGTCACCGGAACCAGCGGAACCACCACCCACTCCACAACCATTACGTTGACCGTAGTCAGATAATCCAGGCGGCAATCGCCGGCGCTTCATGCACCGGTGCTGGAAAAGGGAAGGCCCGGACTTACGAGTCCGGGCCCTCTCATTTGTGTGCTCTATCCTCAAGGAAAGGCTGGGTAGTAGACTGGCCCTTTGGCTTCGCATTCTGGTTGATTCGGGCCGATTCTTCGCGCGGGTCAGAGTATGCAGCGGTGTAGAAAGAAATCGCGCGGCGCTGGGCGTTACAGCGGTTCTCCAATTGCTGTACACCGAAGACACGCACTCAAGTGGCTTTTTCCTCAAGAAAAAGCCACCTTGCATGCCGCTGGACAGTGCATGTGTATTGGAGAACCGCTCTAGCACCTCGCCGGAGTCCTGCCCGGCGTCGCACAAAAGGGAATTGTTGCCAACGCTCGCGGCAACAGGAGGAAGCTGTTGAACGGCAAGATCGATCTCATCGTTCCGCGGACAGTGAACCTTATTCAACTCGTTGTGTGTGTTTTCCTCGTGCTGGGAGCGCGAACCGGTGTTGCCCAGGGCATGGGCAAGGAAATGGGAACCGGCGCGCAGATTGCAGCCATGAAGCTGATGCAGGAGCAGATCGCCTTGGACACCAACCCGCCGAACGAACGGAATCCGAACGGGCTGAGGATTCAATTTCAGAAGATCGGGGACTTCCAACTGCCGGAGGGCCACTCGATACGTTACCGGCTGCTGGTTCCGGGCGCGCCGGAGCACCAAAGTTATGTTCTTGAAGTGTGGCGCATTGGAACCGAAGCGCGGCTTACGCCGCAGCAGGTCTACACCAACGCCAGGGGGCTGGTCATGTGGCATGAGCCGCGGCCCGACCAGGAGAACAAGGATTCCCTGAGTTCGAAAGAAGAGATTGAAGTAGACCTGAGAGCCTCGCGCGGCGAACCGATTCGCTACATCCTGGTCTCCCCGGATGCGAAGTTTTTGTTCCCGGGCACAGTTGTACCGTACCCGGTTGAAAGCACAAACAACGCCTGCCACATGGAGGCCAGGCTCGGCTTCCCCGACGCGGACGGCGTGCTGGTGTATCTCGACGGCCTGGCGCCCAACTCCGCGGTTCCGCTGCAAACTGTCTCCGGCTCGGTCACGCAATCCCCCAAT
>Ga0302278_10003200_pt1 | contig 18126 bp, 14 predicted proteins | sample III_Bog_N3_2_FD_194543 | JGI IMG/M metagenome (GOLD analysis project Ga0302278, IMG submission 194543) | Peat permafrost microbial communities from Stordalen Mire near Abisko, Sweden - III_Bog_N3_2 | ecosystem: Environmental > Terrestrial > Soil > Wetlands > Peat | place: Sweden: Abisko...
ATTGCCAGCTTCCCTGCCAGAACAGCAGGCAAAGCGCGCCCCAGGCGCAGACGGCCGCGGCGAGAATCGATCCGCCGGCGGCCTTGAGCAGCCAACGGCCTGAGACTGTGGGCGGCGGGGTTCGGGAGCCTTGCACGGATGCCGCGGTGGGCCGCCGAGAGCTTGGATGGGCGTTCTTGTGCGGCATGTATGCTCATTCTATTCGGCAGTGGGTTGGTTTGTAGAAGCCTTCCCCCAGAGGCCCGGGCCTAAAGGCCTGGATCTTCAACTTCCTCTTTCAGGGGCCTCGACCCACTTTGTGGGTACCCCGCCCCTGCTCCCTCCGCAAACGTGAGCCTCTCCTTTATGCTAATTGCGCAGAGTGGTTACCCGGTCTGGTAGTTTGTGTTGAGGGAGAATCGATCATGTCCGATTTTGTGCGCATCTGCCCCATGTCCGCGTTGCCACCCGTGGGCGAGGTCGCCGAATTTATGGTTGCTGGCCGCGCTTTGTGTGTTGCTCATTTGGCTGACGGAATTGCCGTGCTGGACGGCACTTGTCCCCATGAGGGAGGACCACTGGGGGAGGGAATTGTGGAAGATGGTATGGTGGTTTGCCCGTGGCACGCATATACTTTTGACCCGCGGACCGGCTTATCGCCGCAGGACCCGGGGTTAAAGGCCGAGGTTCTGGAGGCGGCGGTGGTGGATGGCGAGTTGCGGGTGAAGCTCTAGATCGAACTTGTCTATTGTGTCTTGCATGACATTCTGACAAGACCCTTTACAACTGGTACTGCGGCGAGGAGAGAAAAAGTTCCCGGTCCAATGAAATCAATGTCAGTCGAGCTGGATTGAGCGTGTCCTCGTCTCCACGTGTCCGAGTTCCTTGTGGCGGAGCATTTGATCTCTATTTACTTCTTTGGCCGCCAGACAGATTCCCAGACCGAAAACTCGCTTTGCCTGATTTGGTGGCGAGCGAAGTTTCCCTCGTGCAGATTCAGCAGTTCGTTCTCGGCCATATCCCGAAAGCGCTGGCGTTCGTCCGCTGCGATGTTTTCGTCGGCCCAAGCTGCAATCGACGAAGCAGCTGAGGCCCTGTTATTGAGGCCGCGCACGACCCGCGAAACGACTTCTCGCAAAGCTGCGCTATGTTTGAACCGGAATGGATCCGGCTCGCCGAGAGACTGCCTGACAGCGGTGTATTGTTGCGCCGAGCGCCCGTATGCCCAGAGAAATACATCTTTCAGAAGATTGACGTCGTTGAGTTCGTACACACTCAGTAGGGAGTCGGTGTAAAGGGATCGCTGCACGTCGGTGAAGGATAGCGGCGACAGATTGTGTTTGATGAAAGGGATATTCGCAGCAAGTCGAGAGACACGTTTGTTCACGTCATCGAACGGCTGCAGGTAAGGCAATTGCACCATGATGAAGAACGCCTGTTCGAATGGATCGTCGATGGCCGTGGCCTTGGCCAATATGGAGTTGAAGCACTCCTCAATGAGTTGGGGCACTTCGAGTGGGTGAAAAGTGGATCTCTCTATGCCGACGGCGATGTGTCGCAGCCGTCCCGCTGCTCCCTCATCGGGCAACAGGTTTTGTGCGAGAATTCCGTGAAGATTGAGGATCGTGTAACGGTTGAAGCCGATCTCATCGGCAGCACCAACGAGAAATTCGATCGCTTCCTTGTGGTTCAGTATCATTTGCGCTTCCAGCCGTTCCCGGCCTTGCGCTTCCTCACCGAATTCAATAAGGCGTTTGGTATCGAGCAGAGAATACGTGTTTCCTTCGAGACGGCTTGAGTTCCACGACAGGTCGATCAGGAGCCGACTGAGAATCTTTTTCGCATATGTTCCTGCTGCCGCTTCTGCAAAATTGGGCTTGCCAATCTCCGCAAGACGGGAGCGCTCCGCAAGAGAAAGATAATAGCTGGTGTTTGGCTGGTATGAATCGAGGAATTGACGATTATAGCCTGCTGGCCTCCGCGTCGCTGATGATTGGCCAAGATAACGGCGGACCGCAGTGCTTGAGGCTGATAGCGGAACTGCGGCTTCGGCCGCCGAATCCGGGTGGAGGGTTGAAGGACCCGAAACCTTTTGCTCCTGCGGCAAACTGTATTTAGTCGCGCGACGATCACCTTCCTGGATGAGGCGCCCTGCATCGACAAGGTGCTTGAGTCGAAATTGGAGAGTGCGCGGCTTCGGTTTTGGCGTCAGCGTCTGAAGGATTTCAGCCAGACTTGCACCTTCGGGGCGATTCCGGACGGTGGTCAGGATCGCTGAAAGCACCTCTTCCGGTATCTTCCTGGGCATTAGTCTCTCCTGTTTGGCTGCGCTAATACAGGTTAAGCGCAATATATCCTATTTATGCGCAACTATAAATACCTATTGCGCAATATTTGATTGCGCATATTGACTATTGTTGCGCATAAGGAGGATTGTGCAACTACCTCTGAGAGCTCTGCACGACAGCGGAGGGCCGCCGTAGTCGTGTATCTTGGCCCTGAAGATAGATTCCCATTGCCTGGAGAGCGCCTTCCACCGCCATGCCTACTTTTGCCGCTATCGATATCGGTTCCAACTCCTGCAGATTGAAGATTGCCAAGGCTGTGGCGCACCGGCTAAAGACGGTTGCCGAGGATCGCGAGGTTACACGGCTGGGCGCAAGCGTGTTCGAGTCGGGGATGGTTTCGCCGGAGGCTATGACGGTTACGCTGCGGGCGCTGAAGCGATTTCAGCGTGCGGTGCAGACTCATGGAGTGGACCAGATTCGCGTGGTGGCGACCTCGGCAATGCGCGACGCGCGCAATGGGGCGGCGTTTCAGGCCTGGGTGAAGGCGGAGACCGGCTGGAACATGGAGATTATTTCGGGACTGGAAGAAGGCCGGCTGATTCATCGCGGGGTGATGGCCGGAGAAAGCGGTGCGGGTGTGGACGGGCGGGTGCTTCTGGTGGACTTGGGAGGAGGAAGCTGCGAGATCACGCTCTCGGAAGACAAGCGGATCAAGGAGACAATCAGCGTGCCACTGGGCGCGGTGCGGCTGACGGAGGAGTTTTTGACCGCGGACCCGGCGCCCGAGGATGGGCTGGCGCGAATGCGGCAGTGGATTGGGCGCGAACTTCGTCGGGCGCAGAAGAAGATCCAGCCGGATGGCGTGGATCTGGTGATTTGCACCTCGGGGACAGCGGCGGCTCTGAGCGAGGCTTGCGCGACGGCAGAGAGCAGGGGAGGAAAGCAGAGAGTTAGTAAGTCGGCAGGCAAGCGAGTTAGCAAGTTAGTAGATCAGCAGGGGAGCGAGTTAGCTGTTAGGCATTTCAGAGGGATGATAGCGACCAAGGACGTGCGCAGGCTGGCTGCGCGAATTTCGACAATGTCGCTGCCGGAACGCGAAGCGGTGCAAGGGATCGGACCGCGGAGAGCGGAGATTATTGTGGCCGGGGTGGAGGTCTTTTCCCAGTTACTGGAGAGCTTTGAGCTGGCGGGGTTTCGCTATTCGCCGCTGGGGCTGCGGGATGGGATTCTGGCGCAGATGCTGGCCGAGCGGGATGCGCGAGCCCCGGCGCACAGGGAGTTCGAGCAGGAGCGGTGGGAGAGCGTGCTGGCAACTGCGCGGCGCTACGGGGTGGATTTGAAGCAGGCTGAGCCGGTGCGGGCGCATGCGGTGCAGCTATTCCGGGATTTGAAGGCGCTGCACCGGATGCCGGTGGAGTATGAGAGCTGGCTGGCGGCGGCCGCGATGCTGCGCGATACAGGCAAGTTTATCAACCACCAGGGTCATCACAGGCATACGCAGTACATTGTGTCCAGTTCGGAAATCTACGGGTATACGCAACTGCAGCGGACGATTGTGTCGGCGCTGGCACGGTACCTGGGCAAGAGCAGGCCGCAGCCGGGCGATCGCGCGCTGCGCAACATTCCCGCGGAGGAGCACAAGCATGTGCATCGGGCGGTGGTGCTACTGCGGCTGGCGGTCGCGCTCAATCAGGATCGAGCGTCGGACGTCTTGCGGGTGGTGGCCAGGGTGTATCCAAAGCGAGTTTACCTGGAGGTTGACCCGGGCCGGACCGGGGCTGAGCTGGAACTCTGGAGTCTCCGCAAGGAGGCAGGCTACTTTCGCGAGGTCTTTGGGCGCGAGCTTTTTGCCACGCTCAAGTAGATGGAGCGGGCCATGCGGGGATCGATGAGCCAGCGGAGCAGAGGCGGATGCCGGTCGAGGTCGACGCGGGCGATGGAACCCTTGCGCATGCGGATGGCCGCGCCGCCGTTTGCTGTGATGAGGCGACCCAGGAACTGGAAGATGTGGGGGTTGTGGCCGACGACCAGAACTCCCTCGTGGTCGGAGTATTTGGCCAGCATCTTCTGGAATGCCGCATAGTCGGCGTTGAGGCCAAGCGCCGGGCTGATTTCGACCTTGGCTTCATACCCTAGCTCGGTGCCGACAAACTGCGCCGTTTGCAGCGCCCGCTTCAGGGGGCTGGAGACGATAACGTCGATCTGGACCTTCAGTGCGCCGAGGACGCGCGCCATCAACATGCACTGGTCCTTTCCCTCTTTGACGAGGGCCCGCTTGGCGTCAAGAACTGGGTTTCCGCGTGCAACTCCGGCATCGGCGTGGCGCATCAGGTAGAGATTCATGGCGATTTTCAGGCGGGTGAGTGGGTGGGCCGCTAGCTCCTTGAGTTTCGATATTAACACGTTTGTAACAATTCCAGGCAGGTAAGGCATTTTCATTGTGGGGTTTAGGGCGAATTGGGAGCTTTTGCTGACCATAGTTCGCCGGTGAGCAGGCCGCTGAGGAGTGTGCGGTGTTGAACCAGGGTGAAGCCGGAGGCGGACAGGGCGGTTCGATGGTCAGGCAGAGTGTGGACAGTGAGCCCGGTTAGCCAGCCGAAGGCCCTGTAGAGAGCGCAGACAAGCGGGCGAGCGACCAGGCATCCGAAAGGGCCGGGTGGGATGGCGAACTCCGAAACCAGCCATGAGGTTGACGGGGAGACGGCGGCGCGAAGCCGGCTTGCCAGGGACTGAACCTCTTCCGTGGTGAGGCAGTCGAGAAAGAAATGGGTGACGATGAGGTCGTATGGGTGGGCGGGTGGTTGCCATTGGCGGGCGTCGGCAAGGTGAGTTTGGACGCGGGCTGCGTTGGTGCCGGCACGACGGAGCAGGGAATTGAGCATGGCGGAACTGGCGTCTATGGCGTCGATTTGAATGGTTGGGTTGGCGCGGAGCAGGCGAGCTGTGAAGCGGCCATCTCCATCGCCGAAGACCAGGGCGCGGCGGCAGGAGCATAGATCGGCCAGAAATGCGCAGCGGATACGGTTGAGCCAGGGACCGAAGGTCAGGTGTTCCATCCAGCAATAGAGGGTCGCGAGGCGATTGAAGTTTGGGGGGAGATTCATCGGAAGAGCAGGATTGCCGGGGTGAGCAGGGCAACATCGGCAGCGGCGCGAAGAGCCAGAGGCGTGAGATGGGAGCGTAGACGGTGGAGCAGGGCTAGAAGCAGCGCGCTCACGGCACCGGCTTCGATGAGGGCGGCGTCGCCTGGGTGGGCGGAGGAGAAAATAGCCGCCAGGAGCAAGCCGACAAGGCAGAGAAGTGTGGCTGGGGCAAAGACGTGGGATGCCTTCTCTCCGGATTCCCAGCGCTCGATGGCGTGGCAGTTCAGCCAGGCCAGAGCGGCAAAAAACATCGCCGAGGAGAATAGGATCCAAAGAGGATGGCCGGGGACGGCCGCGGCGCGACCGATGACTGGCAGGGCGCAGGCGGAGGTAAACAGAAGGCCGACAAGAAGCTCCTTGGATAAAAAGGCTGCGGGGCGCCATCGATGGGTCGGATAGCGCGAGGGCAGGGCTGCGGGCTGCGTCTTATGTTCGGCGGGTGGGCGCTTTCGGCCAGAGTGGACGCCGGTAAAGTATGCCAGTGCCGCGGTGGCCAGCGCCCCATTGCGCTCGCGTGCCGCCGCCGGCATGAAGAGTAGGACGATCCACGCGGCGGCCAATGCGGCGGCAATGGCGGCTGGAACAAAGAAGCGGCGATGACGCCAGTGGAAGCGGTGGCGCTGGCGCAGTCGATGATGATGGAACGAACCCAGGCTCGTCCGCGCGTCAAGCAGCCTGTCGGCGATGTATACCGCCCAGGCAACCAGCGCCAGTAGAACGGGATTCCACACCGGGAGCCGTATTTTGGCGGCCCACGCAAAACCGAGCATCCAGACCACGGCGACGGTCGGCGCATCAAGGCTTGCGAGATGACAAAGGCGCACGGGAAGAGGCGCGCCGAACTTGGCGGTAACGGCTCGGGGAATCGCCTGCGGATTGGCCAGGATTTGTGGCACGCATCTTTATTGTAAGCAATACCTGATTGCGGCCCAAGGCTGCAAGCGCCCCCGGAAACCGGCTACAATCGAGCCATGAGAGTTACCGTTGGCGTCTCCGGCGGAATTGCCGCGTACAAGGCTGCGGAATTGGTGCGGGCACTGCAGCGTCAAGCTCTTGAAGTCCACGTGGTGATGACCGAGGCGGCCTGTAGGTTTGTGCAGCCTCTCACCTTTGCCGCGCTTACCGGGCACAAGGTAATGACCAGCCTGTGGGATGAATGGAACTCGGCGGAAGCCAGCGGCGAGCAGAACGGCATAGAGCATATTGCCGAGGCGCAGTGGGCGGAGGCGTTGGTTGTGGCGCCTGCGACCGCCAACATCCTGGCAAAATTTACACATGGCATAGCCGACGATTTCCTTTCCACCATGTATCTGGCCACACAGGCGCCGGTCCTGGTGGCTCCCGCAATGAACGTGAACATGTGGGATCACCCTGCCACCCAGGCGAATATCGAGATCCTCCGTCAGCGTGGGGTTCGCGTGGTTGAGCCGGGAACGGGCGAGCTGGCCTGCGGCATGGTGGGCGCGGGACGCATGGCCGAGCCGGAGGGCATAGCCGATGCCGTGCTGAGCGCGCTGGGACGCCGCCACGACCTGGCCGGCGAAGTGGTTCTTGTCACTGCGGGAGGCACGCGCGAGGCGCTGGACCCGGTTCGCTTCCTCGGCAATCGTTCCAGCGGCAAAATGGGTTACGCGCTGGCCGAGGCTGCCCACAGCCGCGGCGCAAAGGTGATTCTCATCAGCGGGCCGTCGGCCCTTTACCCTCCCGCGCACTGCGAGCTGGTGAGGATTACCACCGCCGGCGAAATGCGGAGCGCCGTGCTGGAACGCATGACCGAGGCGACCCTGGTGGTGAAGGCCGCCGCGGTGGCAGACTATCGGCCGGTCACGGTCTCGGAGCAGAAGCTCAAGCGGACAGGGCCCATCACACTCGAACTCGCGCCAACGGAAGACATTCTGGCCGAAGTGGTTCGCCGGCGTCGTCCCGGCCAGCTTATAGTCGGCTTTGCGGCGGAGACTGAGAATCGCTTGGAAAATGGGCGCGCCAAGCTCCTCCGCAAGGGCGCGGATGCGATTGTGGTGAACGACGTAGCCAAAGAAGGTGTGGGCATCGACGCCGATACCAACGCAGCCACGTTTCTTACGCTGAGCACGTCAATTGAGTTGCCCGAGATGCCCAAGCGCAAGCTCGCCGATCGTATTCTCGACGAAATCATCGCCCTCAGGCGGCCGCGCTCCATGGTTCTGGAACTCGACGAGCATATCGACCAGAAGTCGAGGCAGGACCAAGTCTTGAGCCAGACCGTAATGAATCAGACCGTTTCGCCCTTTGCCACCCGCCGGCAACTGATTGTGGAGTAGAGGAATTGACGCAGCAGCTCGATTCCGCAACCCGTGAGGCGCTGCTGGAGCGCGTTCGCTTTTATCGCGACCTGGGGTTGACGGAGCTCTATCGGCGGCCGGTGGACCCTGCGCTGCTGGCCCAACTAGCCGCCCAGCTGCGCGAGTCAGAGAAACTGGGTGCCCCCGGTCTCGTTTCTGAGACCGGGGATGTGGCGCCTCAGCCGGAAATCATTCAGGAGGCCCAACCCATTCCTTCTCGCAAGCCGCTCTCAGCTCCCGCGCAGACACTCGATGTCATTCCACCAGCCGATCGCGCAGCCGCCCTGCAACTCATCCGCGACGACATCGGCGACTGCACCCGCTGCGAGTTGCACAAGGGCCGCAACAAGCTGGTCTTTGGCGACGGAGACCCCGCCGCCCGCCTCATGTTTGTGGGCGAGGGACCGGGCGCCGACGAAGACGCGCAAGGACTCCCCTTTGTAGGCAAAGCCGGGCAACTGCTCAACAATATGATCGCCGCCATGGGCCTGAAACGAACGGAAGTCTACATTGCAAATGTGGTCAAGTGCAGGCCGCCCGGAAATCGCACTCCGGAGCCCGTGGAAGCCAATACCTGTTCGCCGTTTCTCTTTCGCCAGATCGATGTGATTCGCCCCCAGGTGCTGGTGGCGCTAGGCGCTACGGCAGCTACATATCTATTAGGGCAGCGTCAGCCGCTGGCCGGGCTTCGCGGACGGGTTCATGCGTTCCGAGGTATGCAGCTGATTGTCACCTATCATCCCGCGTTCTTATTGCGCGATCCCCGCCAGAAGAAGGAAGCCTGGGCGGATTTGCAGATAGCTATGCGCGAGCTTGGGTTGAAGGCTCCTGCCAGGAGTTAGAGTGGATCGAACTGGGCTTGGGATATGATGTCTGCACTCTGTGATGTCATGAGAAACTGAGGTTTAGCTGCTTAGCGCACTCGATGCCAAGGGAAAAATGACCAACCAGCTCTACTACGGCGACAACCTCCAGGTCTTAAGGGACTCTATTGCCTCGGAAAGCGTAGACCTAATTTACCTGGACCCGCCTTTCAATAGCCAGGCAAACTACAACATCCTTTTCAAGTCGCCGAAAGGCCGTCAGTCACAGGCGCAGATTGAAGCCTTTGTCGACACATGGCACTGGAACGATATTGCGGAGTTGGCTTTTGACGATGTGTTGAAGAGCGGCAATGCCGAAGTCTCGGAGATGCTTCGGTCCTTTCGGTCGTTTCTCAAAGAGAACGACATGATGGCCTATCTGACCATGATGGCCGTCCGCCTGTTGGAGCTTCATCGCGTTTTGAAACCGACGGGAAGCCTTTATCTGCACTGCGACCCGACGGCCAGCCATTATCTGAAAGTTCTGTTAGATGCGATATTCGGTGCGGAGATGTTTCGAAATGAGGTTACATGGAAGCGGACAACTACGCACAGCGATAGCAAGACGTGGAGCCGTGTATCCGACACGGTATTTTTCTACACGAAGGGAAGCAAGTTTACCTGGAATACTCCAAGAAATCCTCATTCCGAAGCATATATTTCCGACAAATACAGCAAAGACGATGGCGATGGCAGGATATATCGGCTTGACAACATGACAAGTCCCAATCCGCGTCCAAACATGATGTATGTATGGAAGGGTTTCCCCTTCCCCGAAAAGGGTTGGCGTTATTCAACCGAGACCATGGCGAGACTCGATGCGGAAGGCCGAATCTGGTATCCAAGACGAAAGAACGGGGATCTCGACACGACGAAACGCCCGCAACTCAAACGCTACCTTGACGAGATGGAGGGCGGCGTAATGGGCGATATCTGGACGGATATTTCGCCGATCAACTCGCAAGCGCAGGAACGACTCGGCTATCCTACGCAGAAACCATTGGCTCTGCTGGAGCGGATTCTCGAAGCATCGAGCAATGAAGGCGATCTCGTGCTGGACCCATTCTGCGGCTGCGGGACTACGGTTCATGCGGCGCAGAAGCTCAAGCGTAAATGGGTGGGGATCGACATAACCCACCTTGCGATCTCGCTGATTGAGAAGCGATTGAAGGCCGCGTTCCCCGGCGTTTCATTCGAGGTGCATGGAACGCCTAAAGACTTGGAAGGAGCCCAAACTCTCGCTGCGCACGACAAGTATCAGTTCCAATGGTGGGCCGTGTCATTGATTGATGCGGTGCCGTATGGTGGCAGGAAAAAGGGAGCCGATAGCGGGATTGACGGCTTCATCTATTTCAAGCCCGATGGGAAGATCACCGAGAAAGCTATTGTTTCCGTGAAGGGCGGCGATGCTGTCAGCGTCGCGATGATAAGAGACCTGGCGCACGTCGTGGATCGCGAGAACGCAAGGATCGGCGTATTTATTTCTCTGGCGGAGCCAACCAGGCCGATGCAAACGGAAGCAGTAAAAGCTGGATTCTTTGAAACGAGATTCGGCAAATATCAAAAGATTCAGATTCTCACGATAGCCCAACTTTTCGAGGGAAGGAAGCCGGACATCCCTTTGATCGATCAGTCGGTTTTCAGGAAAGCCCCGATTGAGGTGAATGAGAAACAAGAGAAGCTCTTCGGATAGCTTCATGCGCCGATCCACGGCGCGGAAAACAGAGTTGGTTCGGGCGACCCACCGATTCGCCGATATTTGACACACAAATCCCAACCGCCACCGCTACCATGAATCATTCCCTGGAGGCTCAATGACGACCGACGCTGCCCTGCCGCATGAACCCCGCAAGCTGCATAGACCGGACCTGGTGCGCCCCATGTATGCGCGCAATTCGCTGCTTGGGCCAATCCCGCGGCACTCCATCCCGGAGGACGGGATGTCGCCCTCGACCGCCTACCACCTCATCCACGATGAGCTGATTCTCGACGGCAGTTCGCGCTTCAACCTGGCCACATTTTGCAGCACCTGGATGGAGCCGGAAGCCAGCCGCCTGATGGCCGAGACGTTCGACAAGAACATGATCGACAAGGACGAGTATCCGCAGACGGCCGAGCTGGAGATGCGGTGCGTACACATGCTGGCCGAACTGTGGAACGCTCCCGATGCGGACTCAACCATTGGCACCTCGACCATTGGATCGAGCGAGGCCTGTATGCTGGGCGGGCTGGCATTGAAGTGGCGCTGGCGCCAGAAGATGAAGAAACTCGGCAAGCCGGCGGACAAGCCGAATCTTGTGATGGGAACCAACACCCAGGTCTGCTGGCACAAATTCGCCCGCTATTGGGACGTGGAAGCCAGGGAAGTGGCTCTGGATGGGAACGAAGTTGTTGCCAACCCGGAGCGCGCGGCGGCGGCCTGCGACGAGAACACGATTGGCGTTGTCAGCATCCTGGGCAGCACCTTTACCGGCCACTATGAGGACGTTCTGGGACTAAGCACGGCTCTCGACGAGTTGCAGGAGAAGACCGGCCTCGACATCCCGATTCATGTGGATGGGGCAAGCGGCGGCTTCGTTGCGCCGTTTCTACAGCCAGACCTCAAGTGGGACTTCCGCCTGGCGCGCGTGAAATCGATCAACACCTCAGGGCACAAGTACGGTCTTGTTTATCCCGGCGTAGGCTGGATTGTGTGGCGCGAGCTTGCGGATCTGGACCCGGACCTGATTTTCAGCGTTGATTACCTGGGCGGCGCGATGCCGACGCTGGCCATCAACTTCTCCAGGCCCGCGAGCCAGATTGTGGCGCAGTACTACAATCTGATCCGACTGGGCAGGTCGGGCTATCGCGCCATTCACGAGGCTTGCCAGGAGGTTGCCGTCGAACTTGCGGGGAAAATTGAGGAGCTCGGCCCCTTCGAAATCCTATCTTCCGGGCGCGACCTTCCGGTTGTGGCCTGGACTTTGAAAGAGCCCTCGAAGTGGAACTGGTCACTGTACGACCTGTCGGACCGGCTCCGCGATCGGGGCTGGCAGGTGCCGACCTACAAGATGCCGGCCAACCGCCAGGAGACAATCCTGCAGCGCGCAGTCGTCCGCAATGGATTTACCCACGACTTGGCGAACATGCTGCTTCGCGACATGCGGCGTCATCTGGACTGGTTTGCCCAACAGCCCGGCTTCAACCCCACGCTGGATGGCTCGGGATTCCATCACTGAGAATCTGTCCAAGACTCTGTAGAGATGCCGAACATTCGACAGGAGAGGATCCCTCAGTAGAACTGCTCTAGCGGGGAATACTCGTTGTAATTGAAAAGAATCAGGCATATGCCATAGGGATTAGTTTAATCTTCGCGTTCAGTATACAGAATATCCGTTATCGGACATAACGGCACAGGGAAGATGCTTGACTACTCGCGCCCTGGAATTCTCCAAACCTACCTGCGATCAGGCCGCCAATTTCAATTGGCTTCCTTTCCCGCAGAGTCGGATGAATTCATTGGGGCGGCGAACGGGTTTCTCTTCGAACTCAACCACGGTGCCTTGAACGACTGGCCTACCGCAGCCAGCTTCGATATTCAGTTCCGAATTCCGGCCAGCAGAGTTTCAATTTCGGCCTTCTCCTGCGCAGTGACGGGGAGCAAAGGGGCGCGAGCGCGTCCACCATAATAGCCATTGAAGTCACAGCCATACTTCACGCCACCGATCCCGAGTTGCCCAACGATCCGCTGGCTTGGCCCGGCTATTCGTTCCTGCTTTTCCCTGGCAAGGTTCAGGTCGTGGTCCTTCCAGGCGAAGTAGACCTCCTGGCAGGCCTGCGGCGCGCAGGCCGCAAAACCTAGCACGGCGCCCGAGGCTCCGGCTTCAACAGCGTCAAGCACAATGGACGCCGAGCCGGTGAGTACATGGAAACCGACTTCCTTGGTTCGCGTCTTGAGGGGGATAAAGGGAGGTGCGGAGGCCAGCGCCACGCCGCCGGCCAGCTCGCCGGCGGAAACGAAGGAGTTCCCTGCTTCGGGTTTCGCCGATAGCATGCGGCCGGTAACTGCTTCGAAGATGGGCGTGACGGTGACGGTGCGGCGGGCTACGTTGCGGGTGGCCTCGACCGTGGCGACAATGCGCGGAAGGCTGCCGCTTGAATCCTTGATGCCAATGATGTTGGGGTGCGCGGCGAGTTCGGCAATCAACTCGACGGGAATGTCGTAGGGCACACACCGCGGAATGTTATAGAGCAGCATGGGCAGCGGCGAGCGGTCGGCCACGCTGCGAAAATAATGGAGGACGGCTGCCGGCGACATCTGGCTGGCGTAGTAGGTGGGAGTACGGACCAGCACCGCGTCGTATTGGAGCTGTGCCGCAGCTTCGGCCAGTTCGACGGTAGCCTTCACGCTCTCGCGTCCGACACCCGCAATAAGAACTTTCTCAGGCGCCGCAGCTTCGGCGGCCGCGCGCAGCACGTCGCGCGACTCGGCGTCGTCAAGGGCAACGGCTTCGCCCGTGGACCCGAGCAGCAGGAGGCCCGAAAGGAGGCTGCGCGAGTAATGGGCTATGTTGGCCTCAAGCTTGCGAAAATACACTCGCTCGTCGGAATAAAACGGCGTAGGTACAGCGGCAAAAATGCCCTCAATCAGCATGACCTTTATTGTAGAACCCCTGGGCGCTGGCTCGGCCTTGTCGCCTTGCGCCCGTGGAGCTACGCTACCTTCCGACGGTCAGACTCATCCGTGCGTTCCAGCCTGGAGTAGTCCTGCACGCGGTCCCCTGCCGGGGTCGCATCATGCTGTTCGATCCAAACGCAGGAGAGCCCATTGCCGGAAGGCATCCATACGCACTCCAGAGAACGATTGATAACTTGCTGCGTGTTGAGCATGGCTCCCCCCTTCCTGACCGTTCATCGACCTGCCAACAAGTGGGCATCTCAAGAATTAACAATCGCCGAAATACTCGTATGCCCGCGAGCGCCCAGATGCTAAGAGGCACTGCGGAGCTGTCGTGTGCGTCGGTATCCTGGCTGATTCTGAGACGGAGAACAGACGGGAATGCGGAATGCTACTGCCTTGACCGCTTGGGTGCGGCCGCAAGCCGATTCTCGCTCTCTGCCACTCGGGTTAAAATACCCGGCGCGATGAGCGGAACCTGGCTGAACTCAGTGGTTCAAATCCGGGGGTAGCTCATGGCGCCACTCGATTCCAAACAATTTGGAATCAAATAGTTGAATTGGTATGCCGGTGTCATCCGTGACTTCCGATCCCAGTGCGCTAACAGCGCCGGGGTTGCACGTTCGTTTCCGTTTTTGAATTGGCCTGCCGGGAGCCTTTGAAAGCTCAGGAAACTGCCGCTTCTGTTCACTGCTGATTTCTAGAATGTAACACAATATTAACAATTCGTTCGCATTATTTTCTACCACTTTTCGATCATCTCCAATGCGTGGAATCGTGGAGGGTCAAACCCAATTCGCCGCGTCCCACTTTGGCACGGATGCCCCCTGCTCAGAGCGAAATCCGAAGAACCAAAGCAAGAGCCTCACGCGCCTCCAGCGGCGTGTAATTGCTGCAGGTCGTAAACGGTGGTGTGGTGCAGTTGCATGGCGGCAATCCCCTCCACCGCTGCCTGGGCGGCGGCAATTGTGGTGATCGTTGGAATCCGAGCCAGCACCGTGGCACGGCGAATTGCCTTCTCGTCGAAGAATGTATCCTGTCCGCGCGGCGTGTTGATGACGAGTTGAATGCGGTCGCCCTTGATCAGATCCACCACGTTCGGCCGGCCTTCCTTGACCTTGAATACGCGTTCGACCGAAAGGCCGGATTTCTCCAGAACATTGGCCGTGCCCTCGGTGGCCACGATACGGAACCCGAGGTGGACATAGCGGCGAGCCAGTTCGATGGCCGCGGGCTTGTCGTGATCGTTCACGCTGAAGAAGACCGTTCCACCGGTGGGCAGCACCTGTCCGGCGGAAAGCTGTGCCTTGGCGAAAGCCTCTCCAAAGGTGGCAGCTACGCCCATCACCTCGCCTGTAGACTTCATCTCCGGTCCCAGAACCGTATCCACGCCGGCAAACTTCGACCATGGAAACACCGGCGACTTCACGTAGTAGTGCTTCCCGGTCCCCAGGTCCCTGCCTGCGGCAAGCTGAGCCGGCAGCAGTTCTTTCAGTTTCCGCCCAGTCATAAGGCGCGCGGCAATCTTGGCCAGCGGAATTCCGGTAGCCTTCGAGACGTAAGGCACGGTCCGCGAGGCGCGGGGGTTCACTTCGATGACAAAGACATGGTCCTGGCCCCCAGCGTCACGCTGTATTGCGAATTGCAGGTTCACCAGGCCAACGACTTCGAGTGCCAGGGCCAGTTTGCGGGTAAAAGTGCGGAGCACCTCCAGTGTCTCCTCGCGGATGCTCACGGCAGGCAACACGCACGACGAGTCGCCGGAATGAATGCCGGCCTCCTCAATGTGCTGCATGATGCCGGCAATGATTACGTCTTCCGAGTCGCAGAGCGCATCCACGTCGACCTCTACGGCGCTCTCCAGAAAGTGGTCAACCAGCACCGGCCGCTCCTGGGAATATTCAACCGCCTGCTTCATGTATTGCCGCACTTCCTCTGTGTCGTAACAGATGACCATGGCTCTGCCGCCGAGCACGTAGCTGGGACGCACGAGTACTGGATAGCCAACGCGCAAACCAACTGCACAAGCTTCTTCCACACTGGTGGCTGTGCCGCCCGCCGGCTGAGGGATCTGAAGCTCGTCGAGCAACTTGCCGAACCGCTTGCGATCCTCGGCCAGGTCGATGGACTCCGGCGAAGTGCCAATAATGGGCACGCCGGCGGCGAGCAAACGCTTGGCCAGATTCAGCGGCGTTTGCCCGCCGAACTGCACAATTACCCCGATCTCCGCACCCGACGATGCCTCGTGGTTATAGACCGCCAGCACATCTTCCAGCGTCAGCGGTTCAAAGTAAAGCCGGTCGCTGGTGTCGTAATCGGTCGAAACGGTCTCAGGGTTGCAGTTGACCATGATGGTCTCGTACCCGTCTTCCTTCAGCGCGAAGGCCGCATGGCAACAGCAGTAGTCGAACTCGATTCCCTGCCCTATGCGGTTCGGTCCAGAGCCCAGGATGATGATCTTATGCGTCGAGGTCGGCGGCGCCTCATCCTCCTCGTCGTAGGTCGAGTAGAGGTAAGGAGTCATGGATTCGAACTCGGCGGCGCAGGTGTCAACCAGCTTGAAGACAGGCTTGATTCCCTTCTCCTCGCGCAGTTCCCTCACCTGCTGCGTGCCGGCGTGGCCTTCCAGCTTCCATTCCGTGGCAATGCGCTCGTCGCTCAGCCCAAGACGCTTCAGCCGGCGGAGTTCGTCGGTCGTAATGGTCTCCGGCGTGGTCTCGCCAATCGCGGATTGAGCCAGCGTTATCTCGCGCAACTGGTGCAGGAACCATGGATCGATGCCCGTGAGCCTGGCTGCCTCGCGCACGCTCATGCCGCGCTCAAAGGCGTAGCGGATGTAGCTGAGCCGTTCCGGCTGTGGCGTGACCAGTTTCTGTGTCAGCCGCCGTGGTTCCAGCACTTCCGCGCCGGTCTTTTTGCCGGTTTCCAGGGCTCGCCAAGCCTTCATTAAGGCTTCTTTGAAGGTACGGCCCATCGCCATCACCTCGCCCACAGACTTCATCTGCGGGCCCAGTGTGTCATCGGCCCCTGGAAACTTCTCAAACTGCCATTTGGGAATCTTCACGACCACATAATCGATAGTCGGCTCGAAGCAGGCCGGCGTTTTGCGTGTGATGTCGTTGGGGATTTCGTCCAGCGTATAGCCCACGGCCAGCTTGGCGGCAATCTTGGCAATCGGAAATCCCGTGGCCTTGGACGCCAGCGCGGAAGAGCGCGAGACGCGCGGATTCATCTCGATTACCGTCATGCGGCCGTCTACGGGGTTGACGGCAAACTGCACATTCGATCCGCCGGTCTCAACCCCAATCTCGCGCATCACGGCGATGGCCGCGTCGCGCATCTTCTGGTATTCGCGATCGGTGAGCGTCTGCGCCGGGGCTACGGTGATGGAGTCGCCGGTATGCACGCCCATGGGGTCGAAGTTCTCAATGGAGCAGATGATGATGACGTTGTCCGCGAGGTCGCGCATCACCTCCAGCTCATACTCCTTCCAGCCCAGCACGCTCTCTTCAATCAGGCATTCGTGAACCGGAGAAAGGTCCAGGCCGCGGGCGAGAATCTCCATCAGCTCTTCGCGGTTATAGGCGATGCCGCCGCCCGTTCCGCCCAGGGTAAAGCTCGGCCGGATGAGCACCGGAAACCCAAGCTTGCTGGCGAAATCAAGTCCGTCGCGCAGGTTGTTGACAAGCGCCGACTTTGAAACCTCGAGGCCAATGCGCAGCATCGCATCCTTGAATAACAGGCGGTCCTCGGCCTTCTTGATGGCTTCGAGCTTGGCGCCAATCAGCTCGACGTTGTACTTGTCGAGAATGCCCGCGTCGGCCAGATCGACGGCCAGGTTCAGCGCTGTCTGTCCGCCGACTGTGGGCAGCAGGGCGAATATCCCCGAGCCGGGCCCATCAGCGAGCATCTGCGACTCAATGCGGATTATTTCTTCGACGTACTCGCGTGTGAGCGGCTCGATGTAAGTGCGGTCGGCAAGGTCGGGATCGGTCATGATGGTGGCCGGGTTCGAATTCACCAGCACCACCTCGTAGCCCTCCTGCTTGAGAGCCTTGCAGGCCTGCGTCCCGGAGTAATCGAACTCGGCGGATTGGCCGATCACGATCGGCCCGGAGCCGATCACCAAGATCTTCTGAATGTCATTTCTGCGTGGCATAGATTTGAGCGACTTCCTGGGATTTCTTGAGAGTGGCGCAAGCGATTCCTTGAGGTCTCTTAGCGCTGTTGCTTTGAAAGGGCACGGCTTTAGCCGTCCCGATTGACGTGCCCACGATTTCTTTGGGCTTCAGCCCCGGTTTGTCGCCGCTTTGAAAGGGCACGGCTTTAGCCGTGCCGCTCACGGCTCCAATAAGATCCGAGGGCTTTAGCCCCTGAGGGATGTGGTCCAACTTCCAACCTGGATACGCTGAAGAGAACCGGTATTCCGCGGGACATGCACAAAGATGCTTCTTGACCGGATTCAGATGAACGTAATGAACGTGCTTGTCATAGTCCTCCGCGTCACGAATCCTGTGGTCTGCAAATCCGCGACGCCAAATCTCCATGTTTGATCCAAGTTCCTTCTTCACCTGATAGGAGAATCCGCCCTTGATGAGTTGGACCGCTCTTTCAAGCGAGGTCATGGGCGTGATCAGCAAGTGAAAATGATCGGGCATCAGCACAAATTCGTGCAGGAAATATGCGTCGGGACGGTGCAAGAGGAGCACTTTGAAAAAGAGACGCGCCCACGACTCCGTATGGAAAAGCGCGCGGCGTTCCCACGTATCGGACGTGACGAAGTAGGTCTGCGCGTTGTTCGTTGCATGCTCGCGTGCGGGTTTCAAAACCATCCCTCAGGGGCTAAAGCCCAGCTTCTAATCCCATCCTTGTGGC
>Ga0302278_10003203_pt1 | contig 18110 bp, 13 predicted proteins | sample III_Bog_N3_2_FD_194543 | JGI IMG/M metagenome (GOLD analysis project Ga0302278, IMG submission 194543) | Peat permafrost microbial communities from Stordalen Mire near Abisko, Sweden - III_Bog_N3_2 | ecosystem: Environmental > Terrestrial > Soil > Wetlands > Peat | place: Sweden: Abisko...
CTTCGTCACTCGCCAATCAGTTTGCATGAGATTGGGATTGTTTTGCCCTGGATCGGATCGAGCGCATCTTCGTAGATTCCACAATCGAGCAGGTTGTTTGGCGAGGATTTTCTTCCGGAGTAGACGTTGATTAGAAGCTGTGGACCGCTCTTGTCAATCTGATTGAGCGCATCCTGTTTCAGTTTGACGGGTCCGAATTTCGCGATTGTGCCAGGTGAAGTCTCAACGTGAGCTTCCCCCAGATCGACCTGCCCGATGTCTGAGAGGTATTTCCGCGGAGTCCCTGGCTTTGGGTTTCCTGAGAAATAGGCTGCGACGATGATTGTCTCCTTGCCATCGGCTAGTGTTTTCCCCGCTTTGTCTGAAAGCGTCACAGCCACGCTGAAACCTGAAGACTGGGACGTAATTGCCGCAGGTTGCGCTTTCTGTTGCTGGCCGGATAGACCCGATTGGTAGCCGATGCAAATTAGTGCAAGCAGTGCCAAGGTTCTGCGCGATAGTGGGTTCTCCATTGTGTTTTCCGTGCCTTTCTAGGAACTGAAACATTGACGGTTCATCATACTGGCGCAGTCGGCTCCAACCCAGAGATTTATTGTTGGGCACCGCCCAGCAGTTACACTGCTTGTAACGCATGGCTGGGATTCTGTTTATCATTTCGGCGCCTTCGGGTTCGGGCAAGTCGACGCTGGTGGCGCAGGTGCGGTCGCTGGTTGAGGGGCTCGATTTTTCCATCTCGTACACCACGCGGGCGCCGCGCGGCTCGGAGACGGACGGGCGCGAGTATTACTTCACCGAGCGCGAGACGTTTCGGCGAATGGTGGAGGACGACGAGTTTCTGGAGTGGGCAGAGGTCTTCGGCAACTACTACGGGACGGCGCTGTCGGCGCTGGAGCACGCGCGGACGGCGGGCAAGGACCTACTGCTGGACATCGACGTGCAGGGCGCGATGCAGGTAATGAAACGGCTTCCGGAGGCGGTGCCGATCTTTATCCTGCCGCCCAGTCCTGAAGTGCTGGAGATGCGACTGCGCAATCGCAGCGAAGCCGAGCATATGGACGACGCAGTAGTGATTGAGCGGCGCCTGCAGCAGGCGCGCGAGGAAGTGAAGCGGGTGTGGGAATACAAGTACGCACTGGTGAACGACGTGTTGGACCAGGCCACAGCGGAGATGCGGGCGATCGTGTTGTACGAGCGTGGCGTACGCGATGGAGTGACGGCGGTGGCCGAGGGCTGCAGGACGGATGCGCGGTCGCCCCGATTGATGTCCGCATTGAGGAGCTTTGCCGTTGAGTGAGCGCTATGTCGCTGATTCGTTACGTGCGGAATTCGGACCTCGATTTTCTACAACTTTCGCCTGTTATCCACCGGGAGACCTGTAGGGACAAACTGGCTCGGTTGGCGTAGATTGAAGGTATCCCCCGAGGTGCCAAACGATGTCGACCGAGAATCCTCTTCACAACAAATACAGCCTTGTAAAAGGCGCGGCGCGCCGGGCACGCCAGTTGCAATCGGGCGCGTTGCCGTTGATGCCGACCAAGAGCATGAAGGCCTGCCGTGTGGCCCAGGACGAGATCAGCCAGGGTCGCGTGACGTTCGTCGTAAGCCACGTTGAGCCGAAGGATCTGACGCTGCTCGAGCCGGAACTCTAGCCAGCGCAATGCAAGGCGAAACTGGGCCGCAGTTGCGAGCATGGGTCGAGTACTTTCGCGACCTCGGCGTCTATGATTTTTACCGTCGCGGCGAGATGCGGCCGCCAGTGGTGGAAGCAGATCCCGATCCTCCAGCAAGAGCGATTGCGAGCGCGGCCCCAACCGAAGTTGCCGTGCTGGCCCCAGCCGCTGAGAGTCACGCGTCTTTCGCGGCGGAGCCTGTCCCGGCGCACGATCTTGCAGTCTCTACCGAGTCGCAGCTCATGAAACTGATTTCGTTCAACGATCTCGCCCCACTTTCTACGGAGCGCATACCGCTTGGGGAACGAGACGCCGCGCTGCGCGCGATCCAGGAGGAGATTGGCGACTGCACCCGTTGCCCGCTGGCGTATGCGGGGCGGCACAAGATTGTCTTCGGCGACGGCTCGCCTACGGCGCGGCTGATGTTCGTCGGCGAGGGGCCAGGGGCGGACGAGGATGCGCAGGGGCTTCCGTTTGTCGGCAAGGCAGGACAGTTGCTGAACAACATGATTCTGGCGATGGGCCTGGCGCGAACGGAGGTCTACATCGCCAACATTGTGAAGTGCCGCCCACCCGGCAATCGCGTGCCGGAGCCGGTGGAGGCGAACACCTGCTCGCAGTTCCTGCTGCGCCAGATCGACGTGGTGCGGCCGGAGGTGATCGTGGCGCTGGGGGCGACCGCGGCCATCTATCTGCTCGGCGTGAAGCGGTCGCTCGGTTCGTTGCGGGGGCAATGGCACACGTGCCGCGGGGCCAAGCTTGCGGTCACCTATCACCCCGCGTTCCTGCTGCGCGACCCGCGGCAGAAGGCGGAGGCGTGGAAGGACCTGCAGATGGTGATGGCGGAGATGGGGCTGACGCCGCCACCCCGCAAATAGGCTTAGCGCTCCGGCATCACGATGAACGGACTTGAGTCATCCGCCAGTCCGCTGTTCGGGAACGCCGGAGTGAGCAGGCTGGGCAAAGGAAAGGGGAGTTCCCAGACCGGCGATTCCAGCTCCGGCATGGGGTTCGCGTGGAAGAGCTTCTTGCATTGGCGGGCAGTCCAGCGAGCCCAACTCTTCGATTTCTTTCGGCGCGCGCTGTCGGTCGAGATTCCTGTTCCCGCGTACATCTGCCGGTAGAGCTTGGAGAGGAACATAAAGGCGATCCGCGCCCGCAAGTTTGGCGTACAGGCTGACCGCTGCCAGATTGCGCTCCAGTTGTAGAACCTGTCCCACACCTTCTGCGTGCGCTCGCGAATCTCGTCGGAGCTCATGGAGGGATGGGGCGTGAACATCTTGGGCCGGACCTCGATGGGAATCAGCCAGTAGCGGGTGATGGGCACACCGTCGACCAGCGTGGGGTTGGCGTCCTGCTCTTTCTCCCAACGCGCAAAGTCCACGGTGCCGGGAAACGGTGTCATCATGACGAACTGGGCAAAGGTAACGCCGGCTTTCAGTGCCATCTCGACGGTGGCGTCGAAGGTCGCGGGCTTATCCGTGGGGAGGCCGAAGATGAAGGAGCCAAGCACATGGACGCCATGCTTTTTGAACGTCTGCAACTGCTTTGCCAGAGCCTCGCCAGAGTAGTTCCAGTCCTTGAAGACAGCCTTCAGGCCTTCGGGCGTTACGGCCTCGACGCCGACCAGGGCGCCCTTGATGTTGGCGCGGCGCATGGCGTCCAGATACTCGCCGTCCTCGCCCGCCTCCATCGTGATCTGGGTGAAGAAGACCATGTCTTTGGGCAGTTTCGCTAACTCTTCCATCAACTGGAAGCGCTCGGTGCGGATTGCGATCAACTCTTCGAGCTTGGCAGTGTTGTTTTGCTCCCGGGCCAGACGTAGGTCGGTTTGGGTGACGGGATAAAAGTTGTCGTCGGCGAGAGCGATGTAGCGGAATCCAATGCGGCGCAGATCGATGATCTCGTCGACCACGCTCTGGAACCGGCGCTGCCGGGGCTTCTGTCCGTCGGTGCGCCAGACGCTGCAGAAGGAACAGTGCTTTGGGCATCCGCGAATGGTCTGCACAGAGGCCCACATATACTTGTCCGGCTTCATCAGGTCCCAACGCGCGGCGAGGAATTCGCTGCCTTCGAGTCGGCCGCCCTCGTAGATGCGTTGCGGCTTGCCGGCGAGGAAGTCGTTGACACAGCGGCCCCAGGCGACGTCGCCATCGCCCTTTACGACGGCATGGCCCTGCCCCACTTCGAGCGTCTCTTCAGGAAACAGGGTGGCATGAATGCCGCCGTAGACCACCCAGGCGCCTCGCTCGCGCGCCATGCGACCGACGGCGTATCCCCGCAGCGCATTGCCGGTGTGGACGCTGATGCCGACGATGTCTCCAGGGTGGATACTTTCGGGGACAATCTGTTCGAGCGACTCATCGACAAGGATGGGGTCTCCTGCAATCCGCGGAGTTGCGGCGGCGAGGACGAATAGCCATCGGGGAGTTATGACCGCGGTGCCAAACGAGTTGTCGCTGGGATTAACCAGGTGAACGCTCATCGAATCCAACCTTTCCTGGTGCGGGTACGGTGGCTTCAGAGAGCATGGTCGGCGGCGGCGATCGCGCGCGAAACGGCTTCGCGGGAAGATCGGGGCGACGAGGGCATTCCCGCCGGAGTTGTGTCGACTATCATACAGACAAATCGCGTCGAGTGTATCGGCGCAAGGCTTCGGCGGAGACATCTGCAGTATCTAGCTCAAAATGTGCCGGTTCGCTCTCGAAGTGCCGCAGGCGGCATACTAGAAACTGCGACGCAACTCTGTCAGTCTACAGTAGGCCCTTCTTCGATGATCCCAGGCGCACGCCGCTACAAGTATCTCGACGCACTTACCACGATGTTCGTGGTGATTCTGCTGGTGTCTAACCTGGTGGCGCAGAAGATCTGCATGATCGGGCCGTTTGCCGTCAGTGGTGCGATCCTGCTGTTCCCCATCACATACATCTTCGGAGATGTGTTCACCGAGGTGTACGGGTTCTCCGCGTCGCGGCGCGCCATCTGGTTGGGCACGTTCGGAACGGTGCTGCTCTACTTGATGGGGGAGATTGTGATTGCGCTTCCGGGAGCGCCGGGCTGGAATAATCAGCAAGCGTTCAAGGTTGTGTTCGGGTTTCTTCCTCGCATCCAGGCGGCGTCACTGATTGCGTTCTGGGCGGGCGACTTCGCCAACTCCTACACCCTGGCCCGCATGAAGCTGCTGACCAATGGCAAATGGCTGTGGACGCGGACGGTCGGATCGACCGTTGTGGGCCAGGGAGTGGATACGACGCTGGTCATCGCGCTGACGTTTGCGGGCAAGTACCCGCCGCTTACCCTGGTCAACATGATTCTTACCGGGTACTGCTTGAAAGTGGCGTATGAGGTGCTGGCGACGCCGCTTACCTACCTCGTCGTTGGTTGGCTGAAGGCGAGTGAGCATGCGGACGCCTTCGACCGCAACGAGAACTTCAACCCGTTTCACCTCAGTGAGCGAGACGTAGATAACGGATCATAGGCGGCGCATTTCAGGCCTGCGACTGAGCCGCCTTTTTGCATTCTTTTCGCATCGGGGCGCAAACGCCTAACATCAAACTAGTTGCCCGGCAGATTCCGATGATGTTTCGCAGGCTGTCGGGTAATGCCGTATCGCCACGCGAATTGCAAGCGTCGATCGGCATGAATTCGTCGATCGGCATGAATTCTAAGGAGACAAGCTGTGCGTTGGTTGCAAAGATTCTGCGATGTCCGGCGAGTGCCGGTGAAGACCCTTGCCGGAGTGCTTGCCGTTTCAGTGGCCGCACTGGCAGGTGGATGCAAACAAGCGCCAGCAATGCCCGATGCTGCGCCCCCGGCGACTCCGGTACAGGTGCAGCAGGTATCGCTCAGTCCTGTTCCTACCTCCGACACCTACGTGGCGACGATCAAGAGCCGCCGCTCCGCCACCTTGCAGCCGCAAGTCGACGGTAACCTGACGAAGATCCTGGTCAAGTCCGGCGACACGGTGAAGTCCGGCCAGTTGCTGATGCAGATCGACCCATTAAAGCAGGTGGCGACGGTGCAGGCGCAGCAGGCGGCGGAGCAGCCGTTGAAAGCGACGTACGACTACAACCAGGCGGACATAGCGCGCCAGGAACAGCTTTATAAGGCCGGTATCATCTCCAAACAGGCCTACGACCAGGCGGTGCAGTCGTTCCAGAACTCGAAGGCTGCTTTGGATGCGGCCGGCGCACAGACCAAAACGCAGCGCGAGCAACTCGCGTATTACGAGATACGTGCGCCATTTGCTGGCGTCGTGGGCGATATTCCAGTTCACCTGGGTGACTATGTGTCTCCGACGACGATGCTGACCACGGTGGATGAAAACAGCGACCTTGAGGCCTACATCTATGTCCCGACCGAGCGCGCCGGGCTGGTCAAGATCGGCCTGCCGGTGGACCTGCTGGACGAGAGTGGGACGGTTCTGGCGCACTCGGACCTCTACTTCGTCTCTCCCCAGGTCGACAACGATTTGCAGGGAATTCTGGCGAAGGCGCCGATTCCGAAGTCTTCGCAGCGCCTGCGCAACGGGCAGATTGTGAACGCCCGCGTTACCTGGAGCACGGCGCAGACGGCCACGGTGCCAGTGCTTGCCGTCACGCGCATCGGCGGCCAGAGCTTCGTGTATGTCGCCACGCCACACGGATCGGGATACGCCGCCCACCAGGTGTTGGTGACTTTGGGCGAGCCGGTTGGCAATGTGTACCCCGTAGTCGCTGGATTGCACCTGGGCGACAAGGTAATCCTCTCGGGGATTCAGTTCCTCCAAGAGGGTGCTCCGGTGCAGCCGATGGAAGCGCCAGGCCCGACGACAGCGGGAAACTAGCAGGCTGCAATGTTGCTCTTTAGCGCGACACGAAAGGTAGAGTTTCTTGGTTGAGTTCTTCATCCGCCGCCCCATCTTCGCCACGGTATGCGCGCTTCTGATCGTGCTGGCCGGGGCAGTTTCGATGCCGACCATCCCGATCTCGCTGTATCCGCAACTTGCGCCACCGCAGGTGGTAGTGAGCTGCAACTATGTGGGCGCAAACTCGCAGGATGTGGAGTCGGCGGTAACGACGATTCTTGAGGAGGCCATCAACGGCGTCGAGGGCATGCGATACATGTCGTCGACCTCAGCGAACGACGGCACCTCGTCAATCACCATCACGTTCCAGACCGGGTACGATCTCGACATTGCGGCGGTCGATGTTCAGAACCGCGTGGCCACTGCGCAGGGCCGGCTTCCCGCCGCAGTCAACAACACCGGCATCTCCATCACTAAGGCCAACTCAAACTTCGTTCTGGCTGCGGGGTTCATTTCGCCGGACCATTCGCTATCACCGGCATTCATCTCCAACTACCTCGATGTGTACGTGGCGGACGCGTTGAAGCGCGTTCCTGGAGTGGGCGCGGTCGTCGTCTTCGGCGAGCGCAAGTACGCCATGCGCATCTGGCTCGATCCGACCAAGCTCGCGGCGCGGGGCCTGACTCCTCTCGATGTGACCAATGCGCTGGCGGAGCAGAACGTCGAGGTCCCCGCCGGGCAGCTTGGCACCCCGCCCTCGGACCCCAAGCAGGCCTACCAGATGGCCGTGCGCGTGGTCGGCCGGCTGACCGATCCCAACCAGTTCGAAAACATTATTCTCAAGTCGAATGCCGCGAGTGCGCCCGCGGGGTCGGTGGCGATAGCCGCGCCAGACAATGGCTCCGGCATCGTTCTCCTGCGCGACGTTGGCCGCGCCGAACTGGGTGCGGAAACCTATAGCACCAGCCTGAAGTTTGGCGACAGCGATTTCTCCTCAGCAGACGCGGTCGGAATCGGCGTCCAGCAGCTTTCGAACGCCAACGCTATCGACGTGGACAGGCGTTGCCGCGCGGTGTTGGCGGAGTTGGAGAAGTCGTATCCGCCGGGCATGAAGGGTATCATCGCCGTCGACACTACCACCGTCGTTTCCGACTCCATCAAAGAAGTAGAGAAGACGCTGGCGGAAGCGATCATTATCGTGATCATCGTCATCTTCCTGTTTCTTCAGGACTGGCGCGCTACTCTGATTCCGGCCATCACTATCCCGGTCTCGCTGATCGGGACGTTCGCATTCATCAAGCTGTTCGGCTTCTCCATCAACTCTCTGACGCTGTTCGGAATCACACTGGCGACCGGACTGGTGGTCGACGATGCGATCGTGGTAATCGAGAATGTGCAGAGGCATCTGGAAGGCATGGTGATTATGGGCGCGGAGGATTGCGCCCACGACCCGCACAAGGCAACTTCGGTCGCGATGGCCGAAGTTACCAGCGCGGTGATTGCGACGTCGCTGGTGCTGATCTCGGTGTTTGTCCCCGTGAGCTTCTTCCCGGGAACCACCGGCATCTTGTATAAGCAGTTCTCGCTGACCATTGCGTTTTCCATTGCAATCTCGGCGTTCAACGCGCTTACCCTTTCGCCTGCGCTCGCGGCGCTCTTTCTGCGGCCGGAGACACGGCCGACCGGCTTGCTCGGGCTGCTGCTGAATCCCGTTGAAGCGGTGATCCAGAAGACTATTGCTGGATACGTCGTCGCGGTAACGTGGGTGGTGAAGTGGCGGTATGCGTTCCTGGCTCTCTTTGCTGCCGGCCTCGGCGCCACGGTTTATATGTACAACCACGTACCGACGGCGTTCGTTCCGGTGGAGGACCAGGGCTACTTCATGATCCTGGTACAAACACCGCCCGGCGCCTCGCTTGCGTACACCGCGGAGTTCGCGGATCGTGTCGCGGCAAAAGTAACCCAGGGGAACGAGAAGGATATATTCGGTACGTTCTCTGTGATGGGATTCTCGCTCGCGGGCGGCAGTTCACCTAACTCGGGGCTGATCTTTGCCCCGTTGCAGCCGGTGGATGACAGGACGAAGCTTGGGAATGGACATTCGGCGCATGACATTGTTGCGAAGATTGCGCCACAACTGTTCGCTGTGCCGGGCGGCGTCGCGTTCGCGGTTGAACCGCCCGCGATTCAAGGCATCGGTACGGTCGGCGGTTTCCAGTTCATTCTGCAGGACGGCGGACGCAACACGTTTTCCGACATCGATCGCATCGCCCACACTATGGCCGGTGCCGCGCGGGACCCCTCCGTGGGGCTGGTGAACCTGAATACCCAGTTCACCGCAAACGACCCGCAGCTAACCGTCACCATCGACCGCCAGAAGGCGGAGGCGATGGGTGTTCCGCTGTCGCAGATCACCGCGGCGATGGGCACGTTTATGGGATCGAGTTACGTCAACGACTTCAACTTCAACAATCGCTCGTACCGCGTTTACGTGCAGGCCGATCAGCAGTTCCGGCGCAATGCCGGCGATCTCCGCGAGTACTACGTTCGCTCGAACGCAGGGCAGATGGTTCCGCTCGGCAATCTGGTCGCGCTGTCGGAGACAACCGGGCCGCAGGTCATCAACCACTACAATCTTTTCCGCTCGGCGGAGATTGACGGGTCGCCGGCGGAGGGCCTCAGCTCTGGGCAGGGCCTGGCGAACATGGAGAAGCTGTTCAATAAATTCAAGATGCCGGGCATGACGTTTGAATGGACCGGCCTAGCGCTGGAGGAAGTCGAATCGGCCGGCAAGGCGCTGCTCATCTTCGGGCTGGGACTCCTGGTGGTGTACCTTACGCTGTCTGCTCAGTACGAGAGCTTCTTCTTGCCATTCATCATCCTGCTGGCCGTACCGATGGCGGTGCTCGGCGCATTGTCATTGGTGGCGGCACGCGGCATCAGCGACGACGTCTATGTGCAGATCGGGCTGGTGATGCTGATCGGCCTCTCGGCGAAGAACTCGATCCTGATTGTGGAGTTCGCGGAGCAGCAACTGGAACTGAACAAGTCGATTGTCTTGGCTGCGATTGTGGCTGCTCAACTGCGGCTGCGGCCCATTCTGATGACCAGCTTCGCGTTCATCCTGGGGGTGTTGCCGCTCTACTTTGCCAGCGGGGCGGGCGCGCTGGGACGGCACTCGGTGGGGACAGCGGTGGTAGGCGGGATGCTCGCTTCGACCCTCTTGAACATCTTTTTTATACCAGTCCTATACGTGCTGCTAAAGACGTTTCTTGGTCTGTTCAAGAGGCAGAAAACCGGACCTGATTTGCCGCCTTGCGACGACCCGGTAACTGCCGCCTAATCTGGGTATAGAGCAGCCCAGGCTAACCCGAAAGTTGTAGCCATATAACCCGAAGGTCCGCCACCGTGGGCCTTCGGTGGGATGGGCTGCGTGGGTGCTGCGCGCCATGCTGTAAGAGCAGGTGCAGCCCTCCCTGAAGAAAGTTGAGACGACCCCATGCATCAGGCAACGGTGGCCCTCCTGTTCATCGCGATTGCAATGCTTCCGTGCTTCCTCGCGGCGACCACGCCGGAGTAGTCGGTTCCGACAATCAACAAAACAAGTGGAAAGGACCGTCGCTTAGGCGCACGGCCCTTTTTGTGTTTTGGGGGCTTTGATTTTAGCGGTAGGCCCGGCTGTCATCAGGGCACAATGAAACGGGCTACAATCGGCCTATGACCTACTACGGAGCCAAAGAAATAGCCGCCAGCTTCCGCGTTGTTCGCAATAACACGCTGAAGATCGCCAACGATATACCTGAAGATAAATACACCTTCCGCCCGGCGGAGGGTACACGCACAGTTGCGCAGATGCTGATTCATATCTCCAACGCGCACAAGTTCGCGTTAGCAATCCATCGCGACGAGGTGCGTTCGACGATGGTGGGGTTCGACTTCATGACGTTTATCGGGCCGATGATCGCAAGCGAGCAGGCCCCGATAACCAAGGCGCAGATTATCGAGCGTCTGACCGCGGCGGGCGAGGAATTTGAAGGCTGGGTGAAGACTCTGCCCGAAGATTTTCTGGGCCAATCGATCATGATGCCTCCGGGTGGGAGTCCGCCGTCGAAGACTCGGTTCGAGCTGCTGCTTGGAGTGAAGGAACATGAGATGCACCACCGCGGCCAGCTCATGCTGGTCGAACGGATGATCGGCATCACGCCACACTTGACGCGCGAGCAAGAGACTCGCAGGGCGGCGATGATGGCGGCTGCAGCGGCTAAGAATTCGGAAACGCGCAAGACCCACTGCGCGTGGGGCGGTCACTTCGTGACCTATGCTGGGCTTCGCGTGTTCCTCCCGCGGGTCGGCACAGAATCCCGTTTGCGACCATCGGGAGCTCAGCGCGAAGCCCAATACGCCTCACGAAGTGACCGCTGCCCGCGCAGGGCGCTTTTTAGTTCTAAAGCGCTAGAAGAGGAGCTTAAGGCCGAGTTGGATCTGGCGACTGGTGTTAGCGGTCGCCGAGATGACCCCAGGTGAACCGAGCGCGGCAACCGTGTTCTGGTTGGCGGTAGTGCCTTGGGTGGGGCCGGCTGAGTAGACAACTTCGTTCGGCAGTTGCAGGTTGGTATGGTTGAGGATGTTGAAGAACTCAGCGCGGAACTGGATGCGGGTGCGCTCGGTGAGAGCGGTGGACTTCAGCAGCGAGATGTCCCAGTCCGCGAACCCAGGACCGGTAAGTGAATCGCGGCTGACATTGCCGACGTAACCGGCTGTAGGCGCGGAAAAGGCGGCGGGATTGAAGTATTGGGCTACCCGCTGAGCGGTGGTGCCGCCGGGGTAAATGGCGCCGGAAAATCCAGTCGCTACGTTGGGGCGGACGGGGTTGCGTGAGTCGCCAGAGCCCGTCGGGTTATAGCCCAACTGCGGGCTGAAAGGAAAGCCCGAGAGCACCGTCGTGATAGACGCAACCGACCAGCCGGATACGATGTGGTCCGTCAGATTGCTGGCGTTGGCGAAAAAGGCCTTGTTCTTGCCCAACGGAAGTTCGTAGGACGCGTTGATGGAGGCGACATTGCGGATGTCGGTCGCAGCCGGGCCATAGTCGAGGTGAGGCAGCGACGGGACTTCGACAAAGGCCGGGGTGTTGGACGAGACGGAGGTGTTCCAGGCTGAGCCGTCGTCGAGGTTCTTGGACAGAGTGTAGTTTCCGCGGAGTTGGAGGCCGTGACTGAAGCTGTGGCGCAGGTCGACGACAAGGGCGTTGTAGTTGCCCGATCCGCCGGCCCACCAGGAGGTGGTATTCGCGACGGCCGGATTCAACTTGACCGGTGCGGCCGGCGCTGAGGTGGGAGTTGCATAGTAGGCCGGGTAGAAGACCTGTCCGTTGGCCCCGATGGTGTAGGTAGGTTCGTTCAGATCGCCGTTGAGAATCTGATGATAGCTGTGCGATCCGCTGTAGCCGATGGTGAGGGATGTTGCCGTGGCGAGCTGCTGCTCGATCTTGAGATCGTAAGAGAACAGCGTGGGCGTGTGGATCGCCGAATCCACGGTGGATGGTGAGATCAGCGAGGTGCCTCCCGTAGGATTGGCAACGGTTTCGGTGGAGGCTGTGCCGCTATAGGAGTAGACGGTATTGTAGGGTGCGGCCTGGTCGAGGCGGTAGTCGAGAGCATCGAGGAGGGTATGGTGCAGACCTGCGCCTCCGGTCAGGCTGGTGCGCCCGTTGCCGAAGACGTTCCATGCAAAGCCGACACGCGGTTCAGGAAGAAACAGAGCTTTGTTGTTCGTGAGCGCGTTGGAGAGACCGGAGGTGGGGTTGGTACTGATGATCCCATTGGTAAAGGTGTAGACGCTCGCACGGTTTTGCGATTCGCTCCAGCCGGTAGAGGTCTCTGTGCGGAAGCCGATTCGAGCCTCAAACGTAGGCGTGATGTGCCATGTGTCTTCGAGGAACGCATCTGCGAAGAGCGTGCGCCAGCCGAGTTCGGTAGTGACTGGCGCGTAAGTGAAGGTCTTGATCGCGCCGTTGAGGAACGTGGTGAGCGAGGCGAAGGAAGCCTGGCCGTACTGGTCCTGGGCGAGGTTATCGTTGGACTGCAGGCGCTGCAGCCAGACTCCGGCCTGGATGGTGTGTTTGCCGACGGTGTAGTAGGCGTGATCGTCGAACGTGTAGAGGTTTCGCGAGATGCCGTTGTTCGATCCGACATTTGCCCCTGCGGTGGTGATGGATGACGCGCCATTCGAGGCCGTTGAACCGGAGATGACCACGGCATAGGTGGGGGCACCGGGTCTGACACTGGGAGCGAGCGCCTGCTGCGCGGCCGGAACGTATCCGTAGAAGTAGAAGTTGGAACGCGAGAAGCCGACACGGGCGATGTTTACCAGGCGCGGCGAGAAAACATGCTGCTCCTGGAAGCTCAGGACTTGCTCGCGCAGATTCTCATTATCGTAAGAGTAGGGGTCGGCCGAGGGACTGGACGCGTAAGAGTCGTCTATGGTGAAGATGGCGTTGAACGTGTCCGCCCCGCCGACGGTGTAGTCGAAGCGTGTGGTGCCGAAGTCTTCGCGGATATGCTGGGGGGCAGTGCCGATATACTTGGCGATGCCGGTCGGTACGACCAGTGTTCCCGCGGGATTGAGCTGCGTGACTTCCGGACCGTTCGCGATGGGCCAGAGATTCAGCAACTGTGCAGACACCGGACTGAAGGTGGTTGGTGCATAGATGCCGGTACTTGCGTTGGGAACGTTTCCGAGGCGCGCCTGGCTGTCCGGCACAAGCGTTACGATGGACTCGCCCAGGTTCTGGCGATAGCCTTCATAGTTGCCGAAGAGGAAGAGCTTGTCCTTCTTGATCGGGCCGCCCAGCGATGCGCCGAAGTTGTTTCGCTGAAACTCGGGGATGCGTGGGCTGTCGAAGTAGTTGCGGGCGTCGAAGAAGCTGTTGCGAAGGAACTCATAGGCACTGCCATGCAGCGTGTTGGTGCCGCCGGTGGTCGAGATGGATACCTGGGCCCCGTCGCGCTTGCCGTAGGAGGCTGAATAAGTGTCGGTGACCACATTGAACTCGTGAATGCCATCGATTCCGAGGAGTTGGCCGGAAGTTCCGCCGGGCGTGGTGTTGATCAGCGAAGCGCCAGTGTACTCAATACCGTTCAGCAGGAAGAGATTGTCCTGCGGACGGCGGCCCGAGGCGGAGAACATACTGCCCACCGAAGAGTTCGACGTTCCTGTGCCGCCGGAACGCTGGTTGGTGTAGTTCACCGTGGCGGGGTTTAGCAGGAGGAGCTGATCGTAGCTGCGCCCGTTGAGTGGGAGCTCCTTCACCTGGCGCGCGTCGACCAGGCCGGAGATCTGGTCCGACGACAGATTGACGGCGGCGGGAACGTCGCGCACCGTGACGGTTTCGCTGCCGGTGATCGTTACAGACAGGGTCAGGTTGAGCGTTTGACCGACGGTGAGCGTGATGCCGGTGCGCTTGTAGCTGCCGAAGCCGGTGGCCTCGACGGCAATGGTGTAGTCGCCAATGGGGATGGCCGCAGCGGTGAACGTGCCCGCGTTGCTGGTGATCAGAGTGCGCTGCACGCCGGTGTCGTCGTTGTGAACAATGACCTTGGCGTTAGAGATGACCGCGCCATTGGGGTCAGTGACGGTCCCGGCGATAGTGCCGCTGACTATCTGTGCCGGGGAGTGGATGGCCAAGGCTGAGAGAGCGGCAAAAAGGACAAAGAAGCGGGACAGGCACGTGAGGGCGGTGCGGGTCATGCGGTTCTCCTGAAATGTGCGGGTGCGCAGGTTTCGCGGGTCGTGGCGGCGAAGCGGGATTGCGTTTGGGAGAGCGTGCGGCGTGTTCTCGCTAGTGGCGACAACAACGGCGTGGTGCGGAGATGGAGCGTGCGTGCGTCATCGAGCGACTCCGTAGTTGTAGCTCCAGAAGACGAGGCCAAGCGTGATTAGGGCGATGAAGACTTCGCCGAGAATACCCACTACGAGGGGCCGCCAACCCTGACTGACAAGGTCTTTCATGTTGGTGCGCAACCCTACCCCAGCGAATGCGGGGAGAAACGCCCATTGCGACAGACTTGAAAGGCTGTTGAGCTGACCTTTGGTGAAGAATCCGGCCGTCGCCAGGATGGAGATGGCCAGAAAGCCGAGGATAAACTTGGGGAACTTTTGCCACAGGAAAAGTGGCTTGTTCTTGACGTGCGCGGCCTGACCCTTGGAGGCCCAGTAGACCGCGTAGCCGAGGACGACGAATCCGATGAAGGACGAACGCGCAGTTTTTGCGAGAATCGCCCATCGGCCTGCATCCTGACCATAGAGAGCGCCGGTGGCGACGGACTCCGCGGTGTTATCGACGGCGAGGCCGGCCCACATGCCATAGGCTTGCTGGCCCAGGTGCAGCAAATGCCCAATAGCGGGGAAGGTGACCAGCGCGATGGCGCCCAGAGTGAGGATGGCGGCGATGGCGGTCGAGGTGTCTTCGTCGTCGGGATCGATAGCTCCCTGTGCGGCCATGATGGCGGTGACGCCGCAAATGGACGAGCCGATGGCGAGCAGGCTGGTTAGTTTAGGCGACAGCCGGAAGATGCGGCCGAGCAGCGTCATTACTGAGAGCGAAAGGAGCAGTTCGACAGCAACCAGGACGAGCGAGAGTCCACCGATATGCACGACGTCCTGCAACAGAAAACGTGCACCGACCAAAACGATGCCGAGCTTCAGCCAAAGCTCGTATGTTGCGATGCCGGCGCGGAAGATGCGGGCGACGCCAAAGAAGTTCGAAACGACAAGCCCGAGAACGATGGCCCAGACTACGTACTCGATGTGCGGGACCGGCAGGCGATACCTGGAGCGCAGAAGGTTGGACGCGCTTTGCAGCGCCTTGCCCAGCACGCCGATGCTGAAGAGAAGAGCAATGCCGGGAAGAAGCGCAACCAGGCCCGCCGGTTTCGGAGGGACTGTCGCGTCCGGGTAGGCCGCGGAACTTGAATGGCTGTCGGCGGCAATGGGCATTGGGATGGTTTGGGTCGACATAAGACGGGCGAGTGAGATTCCGAGTGCGGGACTGGCCAGTTCGTCCCCGCAAAAGCGTGTTGGCCTGATTAGAAGGTGATCTGGTGGATGACGCCGAAGCGGATCAGCACGGCAAGCGTGAGGCCGATTCCGATGGCAAGCAGATCCACGTTGATGGGCAGACGAAGGCCGGAATGGGGCTGCGCGGGGCGGTTTGTTTCGGGGGTTGCCATAAGTCTCCTTGGTGAATCCGCTTGCTCTTCTGATTTCTCTGGTTTCGGGGGGCAAAGGAAAAAGCCCACATATCGCGCTGTGCGCTGATACGTGGGCTCCTGGAATTCTAAGGCTTCGGTGTTTCTAAAGTTCGCCTAGGAGGAGGATGCACCCGCGCAACAGCGGCTCTTGCCCATACAACAAGGGCAACAGCTACACATACACGCGGTGAGGCACATCACTTCCATGGATTCGACCTTACCTGTTTCCTTGCCGCACGTCAAGTCCACTTCAGGGAGAAATATTGTGGCTTAAAGAGGAAACCCACGCAGCGCGGTGGGGGCTGTTGCGTGGGTATTCCGGTAAAGCAACGAAGTGGGTGGACTTCGTTGTGACTGACTCAACCCGAAGGGAGTCTTGCCACCCCCTAAGACTAGAACCGATTGCGGGTCGCGTCAAGGGAAAATCGACCTAAGAGGAACGAAAATAGAACCGTCTGCGGAAAATCGGTATCCCGCGACTCGCTGTGGATGAACTATCTTGGCGGGGGCAATATCGGGGCAGTGCCCGGAGATTGCCCTGAGAGAGATGGTCATGGACGAGTAAGAGAGCTCTTCCTCGTCCACGACGCGATCTTGCCGGCGAGCGCTACCCAGGAGCTACACAACTCCCTGAAGAATGCGCCTGCGCAGGAGCGGGAGCCCCAGAAGCCCGCCCAGCATCAGGACCCAGGCTGGCGGTTCGGGGGTGGTGGCTGGTGAGGTGGTGTCCAGGACAACACTGAGGTCATCGAGCTCGAAATAGCCCAGGTCGTTGCCCAGGGTGAGGCTGAGGATCGACGACGATGAGGTAGCGGCGACGACGTAGGAGAATTGTGTGTATCCCTCGAGCGGAACTCCTTCATCGACGAGGGTGGTTCCACCGAAGGAGGCGTCGAGCTCATTCGGATATGGGGTAGTTGAAGCCGCATCCTGTGCCAGCCAGAAGCTGACCGTGTACGAGTCAGTGGCTACCGTAGAGATTGTCTGTTCAAGAGTGAGGGCGTTGCTGGTGAGATCGCCGATGTACGCCTGGTTGGATCCGCCATGGGGGCTGGTGCCGTCCGGATCAACGCCTTCCACTCCGTAGAGATTGCCCAACTCTCCGGGAGCATCGTTCCCGGAGATGGTCCATGAGGTGAAGTCCCCCGTTTCAAAGCCGCAATTGGCCACCAAATTCCCTGCCACTCCGCAGGGATTGATGGCTTTGCTTTCGGGGACGGCCAAAAAAAGGCAGGAAGTAATGCAAAGGGCCATGCTGAATCTCTTCATTTGTTTCCTCCGTTGTTTTCCTGGGAAAAGTCATGTGAAACGAGACGATGGGCTAGGGCCAGTTCATGACCAGGTTGTAGGCATTGACAGAGCCGATTCCGGTGGCGAAGTCCCAGCCGACGCTGGTGGGATAGGCGGGCTGGTCCACAGTATTTGAGGTTGAGAGGACACCGTAGGTGTCGCCGGCGGGCATGTAGCAGTTGGTGGCGATACCACTGCGGGTCCTGCAGACCGCGTCGTTGTCGCCCTGGGTGACGTCGTAAAAGATGCAGGAGTTACCGGTCTTGGCGACGGTGTTGGAGTTACATGTAGAGCTGCCGACGGGACCGTACTCTGTGTTGGCCAGCGAGTAGTAGACCGTGTTGGGATTTCCCCAACGGCTGGCCGTTTTCTGGTTGATGAGCGACTGGATGCCCGCCATAATGGGCGAGGATACGGAAGTGCCGCCGAAGCCAGGCCACGAACTAGGCGCACCAAGACAGCTGCCTCCGCCACCCACATTGGTGTCCGGGTTCGACCAGCAGACGACGTAATAGGCATCCCAGAACCCGTTGGAGGCAAAGAGCGAGACGTCCGGGATGTCGCGGACTCCGTCGGAGGGATTGCCCACCAGTCCGCTCTGGAATGAGGGTTTAGGATAGCCCGCGCAGGTGCCGCTCACCTTGCCCGAAGACGATGGCGTGCCAGTGGCGCATCCGCTAGGACCGCCGCTGCCGCCGACTGCGTTCAGGAGAAAGTGCAGGGAGCCCGAAGTGGCGGTGACGGCAGCGTTGTTGCACAGCGCTGTCGGAGTCAGTCCAACGTACGACGCGACCAGGCCGCCGGCGCAGGAGTTGTTCCAGGGAATCTCCTGGATGTAGGAGAGTGCCGAGGTGTAGGTGCTGCTGTTGGTTGAATTCCAATAGGTGGAGGGATTCACCGCGTCCGCGGTGTAGCCGAAGTCGAGCCCGCCGACGGCTACGTTGTAGGGCGTGGACGCAAAGCCGCTGATGCTGATGCCGTGGGTCGAGATGTTGCCGTCGTCGGCACTGGCGGCATCCTCGTCGCCAGAGGAGACGAAGATGGAGACACCTTCAGTGACGGCTTGCTGGTAGGCGGTGTCGTACGCCAGGTTCGCAGCGGCTCCGTTTTGTG
>Ga0302278_10003204_pt1 | contig 18110 bp, 12 predicted proteins | sample III_Bog_N3_2_FD_194543 | JGI IMG/M metagenome (GOLD analysis project Ga0302278, IMG submission 194543) | Peat permafrost microbial communities from Stordalen Mire near Abisko, Sweden - III_Bog_N3_2 | ecosystem: Environmental > Terrestrial > Soil > Wetlands > Peat | place: Sweden: Abisko...
TGGAGCGGGATGTCCTTGGGACAGACGTCCTCGCAGGCGAGCAGCCCCATGCAGCCGAAGACGCCGTCGTCATGGCCGACCACATCGAAATACTCTTTCTCGGTACGCTCGTCGCGCGGATCGATCAGGAATCGGGCCACGCGGTTCAAGGCCACCGCGCCGAGAAAGTCCTCGCGCATCAGCGCCGTGCCGCAGGCGGCCACGCAGCAGCCGCACTCGATGCAGCGTTCGAGCTCGTAGATCTGCTCGGCCACCTCGTTGTCCATGCGCTCTTCCTCGGCTCCGGGATCGAAGGTCTTGGACGTATGCACCCAGGACTCGATCTTCTGGTACATGCCCCGGAACCAGGAGCCGGTGTCCACCGAGAGGTCGCCGACCAGCTTGAAAAAGGGCAGCGGCATCAGGCTGATGGCCTCGGGCATTTCCTTGGTCTTGGTGTGGCAGGCCAGGCCGGGCCGGCCGTTGATGACCATGGCGCAGGACCCGCAGATGCCCGCCCGGCAGCAGAAATCGAACTGCAGGGAGGGATCTTGTTCCTCGCGGATGCGGCCCAGAGCGATGAACAGGGTCATGGACTCGGTCTCGTCCAGGCTATACTCCCGCATGTGCGGAACCGAGGCGGGGTTGCGCGGATTGTAGCGGAAGATGTTGAAGCGAAGCGTTCTCGCCATATCGTTCTCCTCAAGGTCGCGTACGCGTCGTTACTCGCCTTTCTTGTTATCCATGGGAATGATCTTGCCGCCGCCGTACCCGCGATCCCCGGGCGGAATCTCGAAGACCCGGGTGGCCGGCTCGTAGTTGAGCGTGGGCAGGTCCGCGCCCTCTTTCCAGGTCGCCAGGGTGCGCGAAAGCCAGTCGCGGTCGTTGCGCTCGGGAAAGTCCTCGCGGGTGTGCGCGCCGCGCGACTCGGTCCGCATGAGCGCTCCCTGGGCCACACACAAAGCGAGCTTGACCATGCCCTGGATTTTCAAGGCCAGGGCCAGTTCGGGATTGGCTCCCAGGCCGTCGGAACGCAGGCCGACCCTGCCCGCGCGCTCGTGCAGGACTTGCAAGGTCTTGACGCAGGCGTCCAAATCGCGGCCGTTGCGGAAGATGCCCGCGCCGACCATGATGGAATCGTACATGGCGTCGCGGATGGCGTAAGCGGATTCGGCGCCGTTTTTGCCGGCGAGAAGCAGGTCGATGCGCTCCCGCTGCGCGCCGAACGCCCCGCGCACGCTCTCGGTCTTGAAGACCGTGTCGGTCCCGGCCAGGAACTCCACCACCTTGCCGCCCACGATCATGCCGGCCACGATGGTTTCGGCCAGGGAGTTGCCTCCCAGGCGGTTGAAGCCGTGCATGTCCCAACAGGCCGCCTCGCCGGCCGCGAACAGGCCCTTCAAGCCGTACGCCGCGCCGTCCTTGTTGGTGCGCAGGCCGCCCATGGAATAGTGCTGGGTCGGCCGCACCGGGATGAGCTGGTGGAGCGGATCGCGCCCCAGGAAGGACTGGCAGATCTCGTCCACCTCGCGCAGGTTGTGGCGGATATGCTTTTCGCCCAAATGGCGGATGTCGAGCCAGAGATGGTCGCCGTAGGGGGACTTCACGCCCAGGCCCTTGCGCATGTGTTCGGTCATGCGCCGGCTGACCACGTCGCGCGAGGCCAATTCGGCCTTTTCCGGCTCGTAGTCGGGCATGAAGCGGTATTCGTTGACGTCGAGCAGGATGCCGCCGTCGCCCCGGCAGCCTTCGGTGACGAGGATGTCCGTGGGCACGATGCCTGTCGGGTGGAACTGCACCGCCTCCATGTTGCCGAGCACGGCCACGCCGGTGTTCAAGGCGATGATCAGTCCGCCGCCGTCGTTGATCACGGCGTTGGTGGATTCGCGGTAGATGCGGCCGAAGCCGCCGGTGGCGATGAGCGTGGCCCGGGCCAGGTAGGCCCGCAGTTCGCCGGTTTTCAGGCAGCGCACGATCGCGCCCATGCAGGTTTCGCCGTCGTGGATCAGAGCCACGACCTCGGTCTTGTCATGGACTTCGACGCCCATCTGGGCGGCCTTGTTGTCCAAGGCATAGAGCACGGCGTGGCCGGTGCCGTCGGAGGTGTAGCAAGTGCGCCACTTGGCCGTGCCGCCGAAGTTGCGCGCGGTGATCAGGCCTTCTTTTTCTTTTTTCTCGATCGCCTGGAAGGGTTTGCCGCCTTTATAGTAGGTGTGTTCGCCGGCGACCACGCGGTTCCAGGGCACGCCCCAAAAGGCCATCTGGCGCATGGCGATGGGACCGCCGTTCACGAACAGCCGGGCCACTTCCTGGTCGCAGCCCCAGTCCGAGCCCTTGACCGTATCCTGGAAATGGACGTCGGGGCTGTCGCCCTCGCCCATGACGCAGTTGCCCAGCGCCGCCTGCATGCCGCCCTGGGCGGCCGAGGAATGCGAGCGCCTGGCGGGCACGAGCGAGAGGCAAATGACGGAGAATCCGTTGCCCGCGGCCTCGATGGCCACCCGTTCGCCGGCCAGGCCGGCGCCGATGCACAAGAGGTCGGTTTGAATGATCTGCATGACGATTTCCTTATTTCACGGCCAGGAACATGAACCGGATGAGGGTGAGCACGCCGATGCCGATGAACATGTACGTGACCAGATTCTCCTTGCCCTTGAACCCGCCGCGCCCCTTGCGGCCCACGAAGCCCCATTTGACGGCGATGCGGTAGAGCCCGATGCCGACGTGCAACTCGACCATGGGCAACAGGCACAGGTAAAAGAGCAGCCACCAGCCGGTCTGGATGCGGGCGGCGCTCTTGGCCGCGGAAATGGGCAGGTCGGTGAGCACCACCCACATGTGGATGGCCCCCATGATCAGGATGATCATGGCCGTGCCGGCCTGGATCATCCACAACCAGGTGTCCTGGTGTTCGAGGCGTTTGGCGTTCGCCCACATGGCTTTCTGCTCGGCCGTGCGGAAGGGAATCTTGCGCGAGGCCAGGATGAAATGGACCAGGAACATGGCGAAGATCAACGGTCCGCCGAGTTGGGCCATATAGGTGAACTCGAAGAAGCGGGCGATGGCGTTCATGACGCCGGGACCGACGATGACGCTGGAAACCAGGATCATGTGGGCCCACATGAACAAGATCAAGGCCGCCCCGGTGAGCATCTGCAGCCAGTCCAGGTAGGCCGCCATGACGCCCGGGGACAAGGGCCGCTGGGTCGCGATCGATGGGTTGGACATTGATTCCTCCGAATATGCTTCGGTTACTTGGTGTCGGCGCGGTCCTTCGCGGTTTCGGCATCCGTGATCAGCAGTTCCTCGGGCGAATCGGCTTCCATGCCGCTTTCCCTATTGAGGACCCGCGCCAGCCGGTCCATATCCAAGGCGCCTTCCCACTTGGCGACCACGAAGGTGGCGATGCCGTTGCCGATCAGGTTGGTGATGGCGCGCGCCTCGCTCATGAAACGGTCGACGCCGAGCAGCAGGGTCATGGAAGCCACCGGGATGGTGCCCATGGTTTGCAAGGTGGCGGCCAGGGTGATGAAACCGCCGCCGGTGACCGCGGCCGCGCCCTTGGAGGTCAGAAGCAATATGAAGAGCAGGTAGAGCTGGTCGCCGAAGGTCATCGGGGTCTGGGTGGCCTGGGCCAGGAACACGGCGGCCATGGTCAGGTAGATGCAGGTGCCGTCCAGGTTGAAGGAATAGCCCATGGGGATGACCATGCCCACCACGGACTTCTCCGCCCCGGCGTTCTCCAGCTTGGCCATCATGCGCGGCAGGGCCACTTCCGAGGAGGAGGTGCCAAGCACCAGCAGGATCTCTTCCTTGATGTACTTAAGGTACTTCCACAGCGAAAATCCCGACCACATGCACACGACGTTCAGACACACGAAGATGAAGATGATGCAGGTGGTGTAGACCCCGAGCATGAGCATGAAGAGCTTGGCCAGGGCGTCGATGCCCTGGGAGGCGACCACGAAGGCCATGGCCCCGCAGGCCCCGAACGGGGCGAAGTACATGATGTAATGTATGACTTTGAACAGCCCTCGCGCGAATTGGTCGACCACCTGGACCATGAGCTTGCCGCGTTCGCCCAGCGTGGCCAGGCCGATGCCGAAAAGGATGGAGAAAAAGAGCACCTGGAGGATCTCGCCCTTGGCGAAGGCGTCGACCACCGTCTCGGGGATGATGTGCATGATGAAACCGACGGTGGACGTATTCTGGGCGGTCTTGCCCGCGTAGGACTCGACCTCTTTCATGTGCTGGGCGCTTTTCTGCATTTCCTGGGCATACTGGTCCATGCCTTGGCCGGGATCATAGAGGTTGACCACCACCAGGCCGATGGCCAGGGCGAAGAGCGTCATGGTCCAAAAATAGAGCATGGCTTTCAAGCCCACGCGGCCGACCTTGGACATGTCGCCCATCTTGGCGATGCCGGTGACCACGGTGCAGAAGATGATCGGGGCGATCAGCATCTTGACCATCTTGATGAAGGCCTGGCCGAGGGGCTGCAAGTTGATGGCCAGGCCCTTGGTGGCCGGGAGGAACCCCAAAATGATGCCCGTGATGATGCCCGTGATGACCCAGAAATAGAGCGACTGGTAGATCGGTTTTTTCTCTTCCATAAAAATGCACTCCTCTCCTTTTGTGTTCGGTGCCTTGAAACCACGCTCCGCTCATGCCTTCGGCCGGGCCCCGGGACTTGAATCATCTGGATTATGGGCTGGGCCTTTGCTCGGTTATCGCCAATTTCCCCGATTTTGGATGTGCTTACACTCCCTGAACCGGTCGGGCAAGGTCCAACGGCAATTTGAATTATGAGCAGGGTCGAACCGACCCAATACAGGACAGCCACCGGGCGCATGTCCTCGATTGGTCATAGGCAATCACCGTGCCAGAGATCAAAAAATCGACGGTGACAAAAAAATGGTTGGATAATTAGCTGAATCAAAAATACAATGTGAAGCGAGGGAGGGCAGGTGGCCCGGTGTGACTTTTGGCGTGATGTGGCGCCACACATGCGTGGCGCCACACACGCTCGCCACAAAAGCGGGCGCCGCAAGCATACCAGAAAAATCAATTGATCAAATACTTTTCCATATTGCGATACAGCGTCCGGCGATGCACGCCCAGGAGTTTGGCTGCCCGGACGCGGTTGTTGGCCGCGCGCGACAGCGCGTCCAAGATGTCTTCCCGGCTCAATCCCTTCCGTTCGCCCCGTGGCGTCTCCAGGGCGATCGCCGCGGTCGTCGAAAGCGTGGTTTCCGGCGGCAAGTGGCCCGGCTCGATCTCCCCGCCCGGGCACAGGATGCAGGCATGCTCCAGGGCGTACTTGAGTTCGCGGACATTGCCCGGCCAAGGGAACGTCATGAACACGCGCATGACCTCCTCGGAACAGCGGGCGATATTTTTGCCGAAAGCGGCCCGGAAGCTGTTGAGGAAGTGCTCGGTCAGCAGCGGGATGTCCTCGGTGCGTTCGCGCAGCGGCGGCAGATGGATGACCATGACCTTGAGCCGGTAATAGAGGTCTTCGCGAAACAGTCCCCGGCGGATCTTCTCGCGCAAATCCACGTTGGTGGCCGCCAGCACCCGCACGTTCGCCCGGCGCGTCTTGGAATCGCCCACCCGCTCGTATTCCTTGTTTTCCAAGACACGCAAGAGATTGAGCTGGATGCGCGGGGAGATGTCGCCGATTTCGTCGAGAAAGATGGTGCCGTTCTCGGCCGCCTCGAAGCGGCCGACCTTGTCCCGGATGGCGCCGGTGAAGGCCCCCCGGACGTGGCCGAAGAGTTCGCTCTCCAGCAGGCTTTCGGACAGGGCCGAACAGTTGACCTTGATCAGCGGCCCCTTGGCCCTCGGCCCGCCGTAGTGCAGGGCGTCGGCGATGAGTTCCTTGCCGGTTCCGGATTCGCCGGTGATGAGCACCGTGGAGTCGACCTCCGACAGGTTGTCGAGCACGTCGTAAATGTCGCGCATGACTTTACTCTTGCCGATGATGCCCCGGTGGCTGTGCAGCTCGGTCAGGCGTTTTTCCAGGTCGGCCAGGCGGGTGATGTCGCGGATGACCAGCACCGCCCCGGCGAATTTGTGTTCCCGGTCGAGCAGCGGCGAGGAATTGATCACGATCACCTTGCCCGGGGTCTGCCCCAGGCATTCCACCCGGTATTCCATCACCGGCCGGCGGGTGCGCAGCGTGGTGCGCAAGACCTCGAAACAGGCCCGCTTGCACCGCCCGGCATTGACCGAGAGCGCCGCCCCCGGGCAAATCTCTCCGGCGATGCAGCAGATGTCCACCAGGGCGCGGTTGGTCTGGATCACGCGCATATTGGTGTCCACGGTGATGATGGCGTCGGGAATGGAGCGGAACACCGCCTCCAGATTCAGGCGCAACGTTTCTTTTTCATTAAATATTTTGCGCATCTCCTGCTCGGTGTTGATGCGCTCGGTGATGTCGCGGCCGGCGGACTGGAATTCCACGAGCTCGCCGTCGGCGTCGAAAAAGGCCCGGTCGATGCGCTGTTGCCAGCGCACCTCGCCGCCCGGCATCAGCAGCCGGTGCTCGATGGTTTCCACCGGATTTTCCGGGCTCAGCCGCGACAGATGGTCCTTGATCCTGGCCCAGTCGGCCTCCGGGATCATGGGCATGACCCGCGTGCCGAACAGTTCGTCCTTGGTCTTGCCGAAATACCTGGCGTAGGCCTCGTTGACGAACGTCAGGGCGCCGTCGGGGTTGAAGCGGCAGACGAGTTCGGTCTGGTCGTCCACGATCGCCCGGTACCGGGCCTCGCTTTTTTGCAGGGCGTCCTTGATGAGCAACCGGTCGGTGACGTCGGTCACGTAGCCCACGATTTCAAGGGGACGCCCGCCCGCCCCCCGCGCCAGGCGAAATTGGTCGCGCACCCAGCGGTAGGCGCCGCCGTCGCCCAACAGGCGGTATTCGCGCGCGCAAACGCCTTGGCGCATCCCGGCGGCAAGTCCCGCGACAAAGCTGCCCGCGTCCTCGGGATGCATCTTGGACAGCCAAAAACCCGCGTCGTCCAGGAAATCCTTGGGATCGTAGCCGGTCAGGTCTTTGATGTTTTCGCTGATGAAGGTGATGGGATGGTCGCCGCCCAAGGCGCGGCTGTAGATCACGGCCGGGCTGGAGGTGAGCAGGCTGTCGAGCCGGGCCTTGGTTTTGGCCAGGGTTTCCTCGAACAGCTTGCGCGAGGTGATGTCTTGGATGATGGGCAAAAGATACAGCGGCTTGCCTTCGGAGTCCCGGACCAGGCCGGCCGAAAGGCTGATCCAGACAATCCGGCCGTCCTTGTGGATATAGCGCTTGTCGAACTCGAAACGGTCGATTTCGCCGGCGAGCAGCCGGTTGGCCTGCTCCAGGTTGTAGGCCCGGTCGTCGGGATGGGTGATCTCCAAATAGGTCATGCCGCGCAGTTCGTCCTCGCGGTAGCCGGTGATGCGGCAGAAGACATCGTTGACCCGCAGAAACGTGGCGTCCAGGCCCACCATGGAGGCCCCGATGGGCGACTGGTCGAAGGTGCGGCGGAATTTCTCCTCGTTTTCGCGCAAGGCCTCTTCGGCGCGTTTCCTGCCGGTGATATCGACGTTGAAGCCCTCGATGTAGAGCCGCTCCCCGGTGGGGGCGCGCACTTCCCTGGCGGACTGGGATATCCACTTGACGCTCCCGTCCTTGCAATAAAAGCGGATCTCGTGATTGGAAATGCGCCCGTCCCGCCGCAGGGCGTCGAAGAGCCGGTCGCGGTCCGCGGGATCGACATAAAGCTGGCTGCGCAGGTCGGTGAGGCTCTGGATCAAATCCTCGGGGCTGTCGTAGCCGAGTGTCGCCGCCAGGGCGGGATTGACCGCGGTGAAATGGCCGCTGGGCGTGGATTGGAAAATACCCTCCACGGCGTTTTCAAAAAAGCTCCGGTATTTTTCATCGGCCCGGCCGAGGCAGGTCAGATCCGTCACCGTCACCACCAATTTCGGGACGCCGTCCTCGACGATGCGCTGGGAGGAAATCAAAACCGGAACGGCCTGGTCCGGCCGGTCCGGGTGGTCCGGGTCGGCAAGCAGGCGGCGCTGCGCGCCCTGGGCCGACGGGGCGAAGGTTCCCGCCGGCGACGCCGCGCGGGCGTCCAGGCAGGACAAATCCGGACAGGTCCGGCCAATCAGTTCCGGGGCGCAAAGCCCCAAAAGCTCCAGGGCCTTGGCATTGGCGCTCAAAACCACGCCGGTGGCTTCATCGAGCACCAATATCCCGGCGCTCACGGCCTGTAAAAGCGGCATTGTCACGATGTTTTTTCCTGGGCGGGCGCGGGCCTCGCGGTATATCTTGCGGCGACCAACTGCCGGAGCCGGGCCATATTGTAACGCGACGGAACTCCAGAAGCAACCAAGCCGCCATGGACGAGGGGGCCGATTTCAGGTATCTCTCGCGCACGCGGGGCCGCAAACGGCCCCAGAAGGAGCAGTATGCCCGTCAAACGCCTTTGCATCGCCCTCTTCGCCCTTTTGTACCTTGGACTGGCGGCCGCGCCCGCTTCCGCGCAGGCTTACCAATTGGCCGAAGACTGGCAGTTTCGCGTCACCCCCTATTACTGGCTGGCTTCGCTCTCCGGAACCATCGGCTACTCGGGCCTCACGGCCGACCTGGCGTCGGGTTCCGGAGCCTGGCCGGCAAGCGCGACCAGCGCCTTTGTTTTGGAGGCCGAGGCCCTCTACAACGACCATTTCGGCGTCCTGGCCGACTTCACCACGTTTAGCCTGAACAAAAGCCCGTCCATTTCCCTGGGAAGCGCGAACGTCGGCATCAACGCCTCGATTTTCGACGTCTGCGCCCTGTACCGGCTGGGCGAAGTGGGCGACCGGCACAATTCGGCCGGCGTGGCCCTGGATCTCTTGGCCGGGGGCCGGATCTGGGACGCCAAGCTGAATCTGTCCGCCGACCTGATGGGCGAGTCCGGGGGAACGTCCAAGAGCAAGACCTGGGTCGACCCCGTGGTCGGGGCACGGATCGTCGTCGGCCTGGGCAAGCGCTTGGAAGCGATATTTCGCGGCGGGATCGGCGGCTTCGGCATCGGCTCGGACTTCACCTGGGACGCCTCGGCGACCCTGGCCTTCAGTTTTTGCGAAAACGCCCGCCTGATCGTCGGCTACCGCGCCCTGTCCCTGCGCGACAACAGCGGAACCGCGCTCGGGGCCACGCTCGATGCGACCCTGTACGGACCGGTCGTCGGCCTGGGAATTTCCTTTTAGGCGAAAGGCGCGCACGCCCGCGGAACCGTCCCGATATTGCCTTTCGAGTGGAAACGGGCTAGCCCTGCCGCAAATGGATCTTTCCGCCGTTTCCATCGCCCCAACGAGGTAAGCCGCTCGCCATGGCCGCAGACAACAAACAAAAAGACAAAGTCACGCCGGCTGGCCGCCTTCTCGATCTCATCAGAGGCCAAAGACCCGATCAAGACAAACTGCTGTTCAAGACCGAAAACGAGCGGTCCGCGGCCGACGCCTCCCAAGCCGACGCCAAACCCAACGGCAACGGCGACAAGGGCGGCAGTGCCGGTCTTTGCCGCATCGACATCAATCAAAAGCTCTTCAGCCGCATGCAGCATTCCCTGGACATGATCTGGGGCAACGTCCTGCTCGCCCACGGCAAGCCGCCCCGCAGCGTCATCTTAAGCGGCTCGGCGCCCGGCGAGGGGGTCTCGCTCCTGGCTCAGAGCCTGTGCCTGCATCTGGCCATGGAATACGGCAGCCGGGTTTTGTACGTCAACGCCGTCGGCAAGGGAAAAAACAGCTGGCCGCCGGACGGGTCCCTGGTCCACGGCGGCTTGGTGGACGTTTTGTTCGAGGGCGGCGAGATCGCCTCGGCCATCATGCCCAGCAGCGTCCCGGGCCTGTCGGTTTTGCCTTACGGCGGAGCCCAGGTCAAACACGCCCAGGCCCTGCTCATCCAGCGGCCCGGCGGGCTGGAAAATTTCGTGGCGTACACCAGCGATCATTTCGATTGCGTCATTTGCAACGGCAAATCCGTGCTCATGGCTCCTTGGACGGTGTCGATCGCCAAGCACATGGACATGGTGATTCTCGTGTGCCGGTACGCCCACTCGCGGCGCGAAGTCGTCAGCCGCGTCATCGAAACCTTCGCCAGCGGAGGAGCCAAAGTCGACGGCGTGATTTTAAACGACAGGCGCTTTCCCATCCCCCCGGCCATCTACAAAAGAATGAAATAAGCCGGTTCCGGCCCCACCATGGTCCCGAGCACCGCCCTGCACGTCATCGACGCCCTCAATATCGGGGGTGCCCAGGAACTCCTGGCGCTTCTTTCCAAATGGGCGCCTCCCGGCAGGAACATGGCGGTCTGCGTCCTGCAACCGCGCCTGGACGCGAAAGCGCGTCTCGAAGCCAACGGCGTCCCGGTCCATGCCTTCAACCGGCCCCGGCCCTCCATCTTCTCCCCGTTTCGTTTCCTGGCTTACATCGTGGGAAACCTGCGCGACATCGCCCGCTTGAAAAAGAAACTCGGTGCGGACGTCATCCATTGCCACCTCTCGGACGCCGAATTCCTGGGCATCCTGGCCGGTCGATTAAGCGGCGCGCGCAAGGTGACGATGACCTTCCACACCCCCATGCTGTTGCCAGAACGCGCAAACGGCGACCCGCGCAACCGCCTGCGCATTTGGGCCATGCGCCTGATCTATCGCCGGGCCGACGCGGTGGTCGCGGTTTCGGCCGAGACCCTGGCCGCCCTGCGCGACGTGGTCGGGATCGATCCGGCCCGGCTGGTCCTTATCCCGAACGGCGTGGATTGCGACGACCTCGCCTCGCGTACGCCCTCCGAAAAGCTGCGTCGCGAACTCGGCCTCGGCCCAAACGACAGGGTCATGCTCAACTTGGGCCGCCTGGTGCCGCTCAAGGGCCAAATTTTCATTATCCAAGCCTTGGAGCGGCTCGCCGACTCCCAGCCGGGACTGAAGCTGCTCATCGCCGGGGACGGCCCGGAAGAAAGCGTTCTGGCCGGCGAGATCGCCCGGCTTGGGCTTGGCGACCGGGCCTTTTTGCTCGGCGCCCGCTCGGACGTGGCCGATCTTTTGGCCATAAGCGACGTGGTGGTCGGGGCCTCGCTCTGGGAGGGCACTTCGCTGGCCTTGATGGAAGCCATGGCCGCGGGCAAGCCCCTGGCGGTCACAAACATCCCCGGCAACCGCGAACTGCTCGCGGACGACGTCTCGGCCCTTATGTTCCCGCCCGCCGATGCTCCGGCCATGGCCCACGCCGTCGGCCGCCTGCTGACGGAACCCGCCTTGGCCGAGCGCCTGGTCCGCTCCGCCCAGGCCAAGGCCAGACAGACCTTCGACATCCGCCGCGTGGTCGCGGCCTACGAGGCCTTGTGGGTATGAGCCCCCGCCGCGCCCGCCCGGCGCTCGTGGCCGTGACGGGTACGCGCGGCATCCCGGCCAGCTGGGGCGGCGTCGAGCGCCAGTGCGAGGAGCTCTATTCCCGCCTGGCAACGCATGGGCTGAGCGTCCTGGTCTATGCCCGCACGGGCTACGTCCCGAAGGGTACGACCGAGCACCGGGGCGTGGCCGTCCGAACGCTGCCCGCCACGGCTTCAAAATACCTGGAGGCTTTCGTCCACACCTTTTTGTGCATCCTGGACATGGCCGTGCGCGTACGCCCGGCGATCGTCCACATCTACGGCCAGGGACCGTGCTTGTTTGCGCCCCTGGCGCGCCTGCTCATGCCCCGGGCCAAAATATTTTTCACCTGCGGCGGCCTGGACTGGCAGCGCCGTAAATGGCCCAGGCCCGCGGCCTGGATCATCCGTCTGGGAGAATTTTTCTCGGCCAGGCTCACGCATTGCCGGGTGATGGTTTCCCAGACCCTGACCGATTATTACCGCGAGCGTTACGGGGTCGAGTGCGCGACCGTCCCCAACGGCGTGTCCCTGCCCGTGCCCGTCCCCTTGTCCAGCTCGGAAGCGGTGCTTTCGACCCTGGGCCTCGCTCCCCGGGGCTATGTGGTGTTCGTGGCCAGGCTCACGCCCGAAAAACGGGCCCAGGACGTCATCGCCGCGTTTTTGAGTTCCCCGCGCACGGTCAAGCTGGCCCTGGTCGGCGACGACGCCTCGGGCGGGGACACCCTGCGCGGGCTCAAGCAAGCCGCCGGCGGCCATCCCGGGGTGGTCTTTTGCGGCTACCGTTTCGGCGAAGAGCTGGCCGCCTTGTATGCCGGCGCCCTGGCCTTCGCGACCGCCTCGGAACTCGAAGGCCTGCCGCTTTCCCTGCTTGAGGCCATGAGCCACGGCCTGCCCTGCCTGGCCAGCGATCTCGCGCCCCACCTGGAAGTCTTGGGGAACGATTACCCCTGGCTGTTCCCGGTGGCCGACGTCGCCGCCCTGGGACGCTTGATGGATACGGTTCTTTCCGCGCCGGAAGGGGTCTTGACCGAACGGGGCCTGGCCTGCAAGAACAGGGTAACGCACAATTTCAGTTGGGACACGGCCGCCGCCTCTCTCGAACGCCTCTACGCCGAGGCTTTGTCCGGGCGGCCCTGCCGATTGTAAAGGAGCATGGACATGGCCTCCTCGCACCTCACCGCGGCCAGGTATTATATCGTCTTCGTGGCCGTGACCATCCTGGGCATGCACGTCCTGCTCCTGATCAACCTGCCCTCGATTTTTCATGGGCTTTTCTAGGATCGTCCCATGGCCAAGCACGCAAGTCCCCGGTTGCGCCGGTTTCAGATGGCGACGGTTCTCGCCCTGCTCGCCTGGCTCTGGCCGGCCGGCGCCTCGGCCCAGGAAATTCTGGGCGATCGGCCAGAATCCTCCAGGCAGTACCTGCTGCAACTGACCGGCAACGTGGGCATCGACAATTTCACCAGCGTCACGGCCCTCTTAAACCTCGGCCCTGCTCCCGAGGGTGACGAGAACACCTACGTTTTGACCGTGTCCGGCTGGCCCAAGGACAACGACACCAACACCTTCGTCTGGATCTCCGACGATACGCGCATGACCGACGTCTCCTCCAAAGTCGTCTGCCGGATCGTCGATTCCTCCTTCAAGCAGACCAACATCCATTTCTATTACCTCACGCCCCGGCTGTTGCAACTCGGCGTGACCACGCAACACGACAAGGAAGACATCAAGCACGCCCGCAAAGTCGCCCAACCCACCCGGATCGATGCCCGCGCCGGGGAACTGACCCTCAATTTCATGGGCGGCACCGTCACCGGCCAGGTCTGGATAACCGGGTACGACCAGACCGGCCGCTCCGCCGTGCGCTATCAAGCCAACATCTATGGGGAGGTCAACCGTGGACTGGTATCGACGCATCGTGTCTGGACGTTCGATTAGCGCGGCCATCCTGGCCCTCGTGCTGTGCGCCCTGGCGGCCGGCCCCGCCTGGGCCGCCGGAATCGACGACTGGCGGCTCACTCCCGCCGGGTACGGCGGAGGCGGCCGCTTCACCGCCCTGGCTTTGGACCCGTCCGGTCCGGCCGATCCGGCCGATCCGGGCCGGCTGGTTATCGGCTCGGACGTGGCCGGCTACTTCATTCCCGGGCCGGACGGCCGGGAATTCATGCTCCGGGGCAAGGAACTAGACGGCTTGGCCGTGTCCTGCCTGGCCTTTGATCCGGGACACCCGGGCGTTTTGGCGGTGCAGTCCGACGGCGGCCTCTACATAAGCCGCGACGGCGGCAAGACGCTCGCGCTCTTGAACTCCAAGCTCGGCTACGCCTCGCGCTTTTTCGGCGGCAAGCTCCTGCTCTTTAACGGACCGGCGCTGATCGCGGCCACGGACGCGAGAGGGGTCTTCAGCCAAAAATGGGAGACGCCGGGCGCGTCCGAGACGCCCATCCCAGGGCTCGAGGGGATCAAGGTCAACAGCCTGGCCATGTGGTCGGGGGCGCTTTACGCCGCCACCGACAAAGGCATCTATCGCGTCCAAGACAACCGTTTCGTCCCGGCCGACGCGGGCCTGTCCCCGGACCACAAGCAGGTCTCGGACCTGGCCGCCGATCCCAAGGCCGGCCTGTTCGCCGTTGTCCGCGACGAGGGCCTGATGCGGTTCGATCCGGCCAAAAACGCCTGGGCCAAGCCCGGCCCGGCTCCGGCCAAAAGCGGCGAGAAGCCCATCTCGTTCAAAGCCCTTGCCCTGGACCCGGCCAAGCCCGGACGCATCTTCATGGCCACCGATCCCGGCTACTGGCCGAACCGGCTCTTTGTTTCCGAGGATTTCGGCGCGACCTGGAATACGACCTCGAATTTCACCCTGGCCGAAGACGCCGCGCCCAACTGGACCAAGGGCCTGGAATCCGTGGAAGCGATCGCCGTTTCGCCCGGCGGCGGGACCGTCTATGTCTCGGATTGGTGGAACGTCTGGCGCTCCACCGACGGCGGAACGAATTTCACTCAAATCCACAAGGGGCTGCAAAACACCGTGGTCAACGGCCTGGCCCGGAGTCCGGACAAGCCGGAAATCATGCTCATGGCCACGGCCGACAACGGGATCATGCGCTCCACCGACTCCGGCGCGACCTGGGCCCGGTCCATGACCGGCGTGGCCGACGGCGACGCCCTGGCCGTGCGCTTCGCTTCGAGCGATCCCGCGAAGGCCTACTTTCTGTTCTCCCCTTGGAATAAACCGCAGAACACGGACACGGCCGTCTTTAACGTCTGCAAGAGCCTGGACGCCGGAGCCACCTGGAAAACCCTGACCTTCACCGTCCCGGCCAGAAAACTGGCCGCCTACGCCGACGGCCGGCCGACCGCCCTGCGCGTCGATCCCCGCAACGAAGACGTGGTCTACGTCGGCTCAAACGGCAACGGCCTTTACCGGGTCAACACCGCGCTTTTGGCCGAGGGCAAGGCCAAGGAGGCGGTGGAGAACGTCGGTTCCGGGCTGCCCTTACCCAATTTCCCGAACGCCGACAGCCTGCTCATCGCCCAGGACAATCCAAACAAGCTCTACGCCTCGACCCTGGGAGGCGGCATTTGGACCAGTGAAAACGCCGGCCGCTCCTGGCTGCCCGCCTCGCCGCGCTGGAATTTCACCTTCGGGCTTGCCGCCGATCCGGGCAAGCCCGGCCGGGTGTTCGCCGGGGTGAGCGAGAAGCGCCTGGTGGTCACCGAAGACGCCGGACGCACCTGGAAGGAAATCATGCTTCCCGGAGAGCGCCCGGGGTTCGTGCCCACCCAGGTCGTGGCCGTCGACCCGGCGCACCCGGAACGGGTCTACGCCGGGACCTCGGCGTACGATCTCAAGGCCGCCGACGGCCTCTACGTCAGCCTCGACGGAGGGAAATCCTTCGCCCAGGTCCGCTCGGACCTGCCCCGGGCCAATATCTTGTGCCTGGCCCCGGCCGCGGACGGACTCACACTCGGCTACAACGGCCTGGGGATCTTCCGGCTGGTGGAAAAACCGTGAGGGTATTGCTCGCCAACAAGTATTTCTTTCCCAACGGCGGCACGGAAATCTACCTGCGCATCCTGCTCGACGAACTGCCCAAGTTGGGTCACGTTTGCGTGCCCTTTGCCGTGGACTACCAGGGCAACTGGCCAAGCCCCTACGCCAAGTACTTCGTGCCCTCCCCGGCCGGGCCGGGCGCCCCGCGACTGGAGCAGATGCGCCTCACCCCGGCCCGGGTCCTCGCCCTGCTCGAACGCTCGGTCTATTCCCTGACCGCGAAGAAATGCCTGAACCGTCTGCTCGACGAAACCGGGCCGGTGGACGCGGCCCTGGCCATCAACATCTACAACTACATGTCGCCGAGCATTTTGTCCGTGCTGGCGGACCGCCGCGTGCCCATCGCCATGCTGGTCGGCGACTACAACCTCATGTGCGCCAACTACCAGTTCCTGCGCGAGGGCGAGCCCTGCTTTTTATGCCAGAAAGGCGCCTACGTGAACGGCCTGCGCTACCGTTGCGTCAAGAACTCGCTGGCCGCCTCGGCGGTGCGGGTCCTCTCCATGTATGTCCAACGGCTGCTTGGGCTCTGGGACCTGGTGGACGTCTTTCTCACTCCCTGCGCCTTCATGCGCGAGCGCCTGGCCGAGGCCGGCATCCCGCGCGCGAAACTCAAGCTCGTCCGCTACCCGGTGCGCGCCGAGGTCCAAGGCGAGCCCGGGGCCAAGGGAAATTATATTTTGTCCTTCGGCCGCATCTCCGCCGAAAAGGGCCTGGACGTGCTGATCGACGCCTACCAACTGGCCGCGCCCGAGGCGGATTTGGTCATCCTGGGCCGCGACTACGACGGCGAGCTGGACCGCCTGCGCGCCCGCATCCGGCCCGAATTCGCCTCGCACATCAAATTTCCGGGCTTCGCCTCGGGCGAGGAGCTCTCCCGCATCATCTCCGGGGCGCTCTGCACCGTCGTGCCCAGCCGCTGGCACGACAACGCCCCGCTGAGCGTCTACGAAAGCATGCTGCACGGCACGCCGGTGGTGGGCGCGGCCATGGGCGGCATCCCGGAGCAGATCCGCGAGGGCGTGGACGGCGCCCTGTTCGCCCCGGGATCGGTCACGGACCTGGCCACGGCCCTCACCCGCCTGCTCGCCGACCGCGAAACGCTGGCCGCCATGGGCCGGGCCGGACGCGAGCGCGTGCTCGTCGACAACGATCCGGCGGCCCACGCCGCCGAGCTGGCCGATATCCTGTCGTCTCTGGCGAAGGGGAAAAATTGATTATGGATACGCCGGTCGTTTTGGGGGTCTTGGCCTCGTCGCTGCACGTGGGCGGGGCGGAACAACTGCTGCTCGAATTCTTCCGCCGCCTGGACCGGAGCAAATTCACGCCCAGGCTCTATGTCCTGCGCGAACTGGGCCCCGTGGGCGAGGAAATCCGGGCGCTGGGGGTGGAGTGCCGGGCGAACGTCCAGGGGCCGGACATGGGGTTGATCGTCCCGGTCAAGCTGGCCAGCCTCTTCGCCTTGGACAAAGTCCGCGTCCTGATGCTGGTCAACCACCGCAACGCCCTGCTCTACGGGGTGCCGGCGGCCGCGTTCGCCCGGGTGGGCGCTGTGGTCAACTGGGAAAACGAAACCTACAAACGCTACCGCTTCCACGGCCTGTTCATGGCCCTGCGCCGGCTGATGACGCCCGGCATCGACGCCTTCGTGGCCGCCGCCAGGGGACACGCCAATTACATCGTGGAACACGAACGCGTCCCGGCCCGCAAAGTCCTGCCCATCGCCAACGCTATCGATCCGGAGCGTTTCCATTCGGCTCTGACGCGCGAGGCGGCCAAGGAGAAACTGGGCATCCCGGCCGGGCGCAAAACCGCCGGCATCCTGGCCGTTTTGCGCCCGGACAAGGCCCACGACCTGTTTTTGCGGGCGGCGGCGCGGGTCGCCGTTGAAACAGACGGCCATTTCCTGGTCATCGGCGACGGGCCGATGCGCCAGAACCTGGAAGCCCTGGTCCGCGAACTCGGCATGGAAAGCCGGGTGAGCTTTCTGGGATTTGCGCGCGACGGCCTGCCGGACGTGCTGGCCGCCCTGGACCTGGTCTGCCTGTCCTCCAAACCGATGCAGGAGACCCTTTCGGTCGCCGCCCTGGAAGCCATGTCCACCGGCATTCCCATGCTCTGCACCCGGGTCGGCTTCATGGAGGAAATCGTCATTCCGGGCGAGACCGGCCTGCTGGTCGAGTCCGGCGACCTGGACGGCTTTGCCGCCGCCCTGCGCCGGCTTCTGCTGGGTGACGCCGAACGGGAGGCCATGGGGCGGCGCGCCGGCAAACTGGTGCGCGAGCGACACTCCCTGGACGCCATGGTGCGCTCCTTCGAGGAACTTTTTTCGACCCTGCTCGGGCCGTCCCCGAACCTCGCCCGCCTGCGGGGGCCGCAAGCGCTGCGGCTGTGCCTCTTGGTCAGTTGGCCGGAACAGGGGCGATGGCGGCTTTTGCAAAACCTCAGAGCCCGCGTCAACAAGGCGGACGTCATCTGCCCCAAGCCTTCCGGGCCGAAAATGTCCGTGACGCTCCGTTCCGTCCTGCAGGCGTTGAGCGTCCTGACGCGACTGAACCGCTACAACCTCCTGGTTTCCTGGTCCACCACCCAGGGCGTCTGCCTCGGGCTCGCTCTGCGTTTTGTTCCGCGCGCCCTGAGGCCCGAGCACATCTGCCGCGACTTCCACTACGA
>Ga0302278_10003205_pt1 | contig 18109 bp, 11 predicted proteins | sample III_Bog_N3_2_FD_194543 | JGI IMG/M metagenome (GOLD analysis project Ga0302278, IMG submission 194543) | Peat permafrost microbial communities from Stordalen Mire near Abisko, Sweden - III_Bog_N3_2 | ecosystem: Environmental > Terrestrial > Soil > Wetlands > Peat | place: Sweden: Abisko...
CCCAAGCCGAGGCGGCCGCCCGCGCAATCGAGGCCGCCGAAGCCGTGGTGCTCTCCACCGTTGTGCTGTGCGAAGTGGTCTGGGTCCTCCGGCGTGCGTACCGCTATGTCGCCGATGACGTCGCGAAGGTGCTGCGGCGGCTGATCGAAAGCCGCACCGTGGAGGTCGATCGGACCCTCGCCGAGGCGGGACTGGCCATGCTGGTGGCGGGCGGCGATTTTGCTGATGGGGTAATTCTGGCCGAAGCAGGTCGCGCTCGCTGTGCTTGTCTGGTCACATTCGACCGGGGCGTTCGAGCGATGCCAGGCGCGGTCGAGATAACCCAACCAGAGTAGTTCCGCCCCGACCCTGGCGAGGCTGCCGAACAGGCGACACCGGCCAACGAATTGCCATCAGTCCGGGCCGGACTGTCCGGGCACCAAGCTTGCCAGCACTGAACTGCCGGCTACGCCCAAGCGACATGCGGCGCCCTTCATCGGCCTCCGGTTTGTTGGGCCTGAGCGAATGGATTTTGGATGGTTAGGCGCCCGTCGATCACCCGGCCGTCCTGCATGTCCTCGGTCAAAAGCGTCGAACAACCCGCCTCCAGCGCGGCGGCAACGATCAGCGCGTCATAGAAGCTAAGGCGGTCCCGCTGCGCGATCTCCAGTGCTGCTTCATGCATCGCCAAGGTGACGGGAAGCGGATTCGGTAACAGCTTCCGAAATGCTGCCAATGCGGCCGTGACATCGGACCAGGATCGCTTGAGCTTGCGAATGGCGGTGCTGGTGAACTCGTTCAGAACCTGAACGCTGATGGTGCCTCCTCGCTCGAGCAGAGCTGTCGCGATGGCAGAGCGTGGGTCATCCGTCACCATCGAGTAGACCAGCACGTTGCTGTCGAGGAACACCTCAACGTTCATTCGCGTCATCCCGGCTGAACCGGAAACCGGGCGGCAGAGGCCGTTGCAGCGCCTTAAGTTGCTCGAGCGCCCGCTCGCGGCCGCCGTCGCGCCTCACCCTGAACGTGCGCTCGCTGGCGATCTCGATCTCGATCTCATCGCCTTCCTTGAGCCGCAACATCTCGACGACTGATGCTGGCAGACGCACCGCCAGGCTGTTGCCCCATTTTCCGACCTGCATGCCAGGCTCCTTCCTTGGATACACGCCTGGCATTGTATATCAGTCCGGCGATGTGCGCATCCCCCGCTCTTGCACCCGCGGGGGCCGGCTGAACGCAAGCCCCGAACCGGGCAGGGTGGAACGCGCACCCGGCCGAGCGGCCGCCGCGATCGCGGGCCACCACGCGAAACTCAAGAGACGGAGGCTTTCGCGAACGGGGTCGATCCGGCATTGCAGTTGTCGATGGCAAGCTCGATTCGCACCCGCCCGGACACCCAGACTCTGTGGGACCGCTACACCCGCCTCCCGCCGGGGCCGAAGACCGTCCTTCGGCTGAAAAGCCTGGTGTTCCTGGCGTCCAATAAGTCCGTGTTCTTCGACTGTATCTCCCGCAGCGGCCTGCGCACGCCGGAGGGCCGGGCCTGGACCGTCGCGGCGGTCAATCCTGTGCTGGAACTCCTGCGCCGCGAGGACCTGCTGGACGTGGACCTTGCCTGCCCGCTGGTGCTGCTGCATCCGGTTGCGATTGACGCCGTCGCGTCGCCGGAGGGCGAGCGCCTGATCGCGGCGGTACGCCGGGCTTTTCCACCGCAGCTTGCGGGCATGTATCAACTGAGCAAGCCGATGACCGACCCGGAGCCCATACTCCGGCTCGCCCGGCTGGCCGTCTATGCCAATGACGAATCCGGTTTCATTGCCCACTGCAACCAGCACGACAGCGCCTTTGCCCCGCAACGCCTGACCACCTTGCTCGGCTGGCTGCTTCACCAGGTGCCTTTGGCCGCCGATTGGCTCGATAGTCGCGCACCGACAATTCAGCAGGCCCTGTTCGAGGGCCGGGTCACAGCGTTTCTGGCCGGTGGTCTGGCAATCCCCGGCCTGCCGGACCTGATCGCGCGGTATCGTGGGCAGCGGGACCGTCCCGGCTTTGGCACGGTAAGGCGGACATTGCTGGAGCACGACTTGCTGGCCCTGCGGCTCGACGAGGCTCGCGGTCTGCTGGCGAAGCTGGACGAGGCCGACGGGCACCTGCGCCAGACCGCGACCGCGACGCTGTGCTTCCTGTCCGGGGACAACGCCGAGGCGATCGCCCTCTATCGTGCGGTGCTCAAGGAGCAGCGCAAGCAGGCCGGCAAGCGCAAGCTGTTTCTGCACGGCGCACATGGCCTGTTCTTCCTGATGGCGCTGCTGCGCGCGAACGACGCCACGCTGCATGCCGAGATTCAGGCCGGCATTGACGTGCTGCCGCTGGACCAACGGCCGCATCCCGCCGCGTGGCTCGCGCTGAGAATGCTGCTCTGGTTGGCGCAGGGCCTGGAGGGCCAGGCGCGCGAGCAGAGCGAACGGCTCAAGGATTTCAGGACCGCTGATCCGCTCACGGATGCCTGCCTGGCGCTGGCGGAGCACGCCATCAGTCCAGACCGCGCGCGCCTACGGGCAGCGGAACTTGCCGCCCGCTTCGCGAGCGTGAAGGACACGCTGCTGTTGCCGGCGCGCATCTATGCCGAAATTCTCGCCGATGTGGCCCCGGCAGCGCAGTACACGGACTTCCTGCAGGCCACCGGCAGCGGGATTGGCGTGACCTTTACGCAGTTGATCCAGGTCACCCCGCCCTGGGAGCGCGCGCTCGAAAGCCTGGATGCCTTCCTGTTCACAGGGCCGTCGAGGGGCCCCAGGGAAACCCCGGTGCGCAAGGCCAAGCGCCTTGCCTGGTTCGTTGATCCCGACAAGCTGGACATCGAGGTCGCGGAGCAGTCCCCCAAGGGCCGCGACGGCTGGACCGACGGCCGCGCGGTGGCGATGAAGCGCCTGTATGAGCAGGACCCACGGCTCGACTACCTCACCAGCGAGGACCGGCGGGCGCTGCGCGCCATCCGCCGTGACAAGGTGGGCTGGTACCACGACGAGTACAGCTACGAATTCGACCCGGTCCGCGCTCTACCAGCGCTGATCGGCCATCCGGCGGTGTTCGATGCGCGCAGCCGTCTCCAGCCGATCGAACTGGTGGCCTATCCGGTGGAACTGGTGGTCACCGAACAGCGCGGCGCCTACCGCATCGCACTGTCGCACACCGCGGACCGGCCGAGCGTGTTCCTGGAAGCCGAGACGCCAAGCCGCTACCGGGTGGTCGAGCTGTCCGAACGGCTCCTTGCCGTGCAGCAAATCCTCGGCGCCAGCGGCCTGACCGTGCCGAAGGACGGGCGCGAGCGGGTGATCAGCCTGGTGCAGCGCGCCAACCCGTCGTTGCCCATTCGGGCGGAGATCGACGCGATCGAGGCCGCCGCCCGCGAGGGCATCACGACGCCGGTGGTGCAACTGGTTCCGCAGGGCGACCCGGCCCAGGATGGCGGGCTGAAGATCACTCTGCTGGTGCGCCCGTTCGGCGCCGAAGGCCCGGCCTATGTCGCCGGGTTGGGCGGTCGCTCGGTGCTGGCGAGCCTCGGCGGCCAGCAGGTCCGGTCCCGGCGCGACCTGGACGCCGAACTCGCCGCGCGGCGCGCACTGGTGGAGGCCTGCCCAACCTTGCAGGCGTGCGGCGCAGCGGTGGCGCATGAGGTGGTCGTTGACGGGCTGGAACACTGCCTCGATCTGCTGCTGGAGTTGCAGGCGCACCTCGAGCAGGCCGGGGCGGACACGATCGTTGTGGAATGGCCGCAGGGCCGCAAGCTGGCGGTTGGGGCGGTCGAGGCGCAGGCGATTCGCTTCAAGGTCCGGCAGGTGCGCGACTGGTTCGCCGTCGAAGGCAGCGTCACCGTCGATGCGGACGAAGTGCTGGAGATGCGTTTCCTGCTTGACCGGCTCGACCGTGCGCAGGGCCGCTTCGTGCCACTCGGCGACGGGCGCTTCGTGGCGCTGACGCACCGGCTGCAGACGCAGTTGCGCCAGCTCGCGTCGGTGTCGGAGGCCGACAAGGCCGGCCAGCGCATACATGCGTTGGGCGCGGCGGCGGTCGGCGACCTGCTGGAGGAAGCCGGCCAGGTCGATGCGGATGCCGCCTGGCGCAAGCACATTGCCCGGTTGCGCGAGGCCGGAGCATGGACCCCGAAAACGCCCGGAACGCTGCAGGCTGAGTTGCGCGATTACCAGGAGGAAGGCTTCACCTGGCTCGCCCGGCTGGCGCGGCTGGAGGCGGGCGCGTGTCTGGCCGACGACATGGGCCTGGGGAAGACGGTGCAGGCGATTGCGCTGATGCTGCATCGGGCGCCGGAAGGGCCGTGCCTGGTGGTGGCGCCGACCTCGGTATGCCCGAACTGGGCGGCGGAACTGTTGCGGTTTGCGCCGACGCTGAACGTGCATCGCCTGGGCAGCGGGGGCGACCGCGCCGCGCTGGTGGAAGGACTCGGCGCGCGCGACGTGCTGCTGTGCAGCTACGGGTTGCTGCATCAGGAAGCCGAGCTGCTCGGCGGCCGGCGCTGGCAGATGGTGGTGCTGGACGAGGCGCAGGCGATCAAAAACGCCGAGACGCGTCGTGCGCAGGTCATCCACCGTTTGCAGGCGGGGTTCCGGCTGGCGCTGACCGGCACGCCGGTGGAGAACGACCTCGACGAGCTATGGAGCCTGTTCGCCTTTGTGACCCCGGGGCTGCTCGGATCGCGGGAGAAGTTTCAGAAGCGGTTTGCCGGCCCGATCGAGCGCGATCGGGACCCGGGGGCGCGTGCGGCTCTGAAGACGCTGCTGCGGCCGTTCCTGCTGCGGCGCACCAAGGCGGCGGTGCTGAGCGAGCTGCCGCCACGCACCGAGCAAACCATCCTGATGGAGATGGAGCCGGATGAACGCGCCTTCTATGAGGCGTTGCGGCAGAAGGCGCTGGCCGCCATCGCAGCCTTGGATGCGCCGGCCGGCCGGCGCAAGGTCCACATCCTCGCTGAACTCATGCGGCTGCGCCGAGCCTGCTGCAATCCGGCGCTGATCGATCCCAAGGTCGCGGTGCCAGCTGCCAAGCTGGCGGCGTTCATCGAGTTGGTGGAGGAGTTGCGGGCCAACCGGCACAAGGCCCTGGTGTTCAGCCAGTTCACCGGTCACCTCGAGCTGGTGCGTGCGGCGCTGGACGAGCGTGGCGTGACCTATGCATATCTTGACGGCAGCACGCCGGCCGCCGAGCGCGAGCGCCGCGTGGCGTCGTTCCAGGCGGGAGAGGCAGAGCTGTTCCTGATCAGCCTGCGCGCCGGCGGCACCGGCTTGAACCTGACCGCGGCCGACTATGTGGTTCATCTCGATCCATGGTGGAACCCGGCAGTGGAGGATCAGGCGTCCGACCGAGCCCACCGCATTGGCCAGACGCGGCCGGTCACAATCTACCGGCTGGTGATGGCCGACAGCATTGAGCAGCGGATCGTCGAGTTGCACCGCGCCAAGCGCGAACTCGCCGCCGAACTCCTGGAGGGCGCGGACACCGCCGGCCGTTTGACCGAGCAGCAGTTGCTGGAGTTGATCGGCGGATGAGGCAGCCGCACGATCGGCGAAGCGCAGAATAACATATTGGTTTTGTTACAAGACCAGAAGATCGCAGAAGGAGCGTTCCCCATGTCACCGACGTAAACGATGGCAAAAAATCGGCATGCCTCGGGAACGCCGCGGCCCGACTTGGCCGTCGTCTCTGCCGACACCCGACACGCCCGCCACGGAAGGGCCAAAGCCAGCGTGAAGCGAAAGCGCCAGGTGCGGCCGGCACGCGAGCGGCCACGACGATCACCACGGCCGCGATGGCGAGGGCGCATGCCGTCACAGTCCGCGCTCGAACTCCGGTCGGAGCACTGGAGCGCCCGCGCGCGCGGCCGCCACGATCGCGACGAGATCGTCACGCTCCTGTGGCAGCGCGTGCCGGCGGGGGCAGACAATTCGAGGCGTGATTGGAGCGGAACACCCCCGGCCGCGGCGGGTTCACGGGGGCACCAACAGATGTTGTTCGTCGAGAATACCGGCGTCGTCCTGCGGCTCGAATGGCCCGTCGCGTTCGAAGCACCACGGACGCGTCGACTTCGTCTGGAGCGAGGCGCAGTTGCAAGGTCGAGAGAAAATTGGGCGGCGCGCGATCAACGAGTGCGGCCGTTCCCTCGATGTGCTCCCGCCACAAGCGACGTCCGCCGAGCCCGAGGATCACCGTCGCCGAGACGCCGATGCTGGCGTCGTGCGCGCGATCGAGTGCCAAGGCGATCTTATCGGGGTTCGCCCCCTTACGAATGCGCGCGAGGATGTCGGCCGACCCTGATTCGACGCCGACATAGAGGAGAGTCAGCCCCTTCTCGCGCAGACGCTTCAGGTCCTCCGGCGACTTCCCGTTCAGATTGATCGGCGTCGCGTAACACGACACCCGATCAAGGCGAGCAAAGCGCGTCGCCAACGCGTCCAGGATCGCGGCGAGGTCGTCGGTCGGAAGCACCAAGGCGTCGCCGTCGGCGAGGAACACGCGAGAAGCGGGGCTACATTCTCGCCGCCAGCGCGATGTCGGCCAACACCTCTTCGCGCGCCCGCGCCCGGAAGGTCTTGGTCTTGTACATCGCCGAAGGTGCAGTGATTAAACGAGCAGCCGAGGGTCGCCTGAATGATCAGGTTGCGGCCCTCGCTCGGGGGACGATAGAGCGGTTCGTCGTAACGCAGCATCGCCGTGGTCCTCGTCGAACGCACATCGCCAGCCACGATGCCATGTCGGCGGCTGCTTGTCGTGGCCCCGGCGGCGGCGTGGCTGCGGTGCCGCTTGTCTGAACGCACCCAGACGCCTCGGTTGAGCTCTCTTCCAGATACAGGTTCATCATCTCGGTATTGGCGGTCGGTGTGATCATCGCGGTCCCGACGCCATGCTGGTTGGCACTATGCCGCAAAAGCCCTGACGGACCGTTGATAGCCCCGGCTTTTCCAGCCCGATCCCCGGCGGGGGCGGGATCGGCAGTTTGTCCGGCTCCGCCGGCCCTCCTTCCTGAAGACACCGTTGCGAATGTTGCTTTAATACGGATCAGGCAGTGAGCCAACGGCGGGCCTCATCTTCCTGATCAGGCATGAAGGCGCGCGCCTGCGGATGCAGGAAGATGCGGATCGCCCCCACCAGCCAGTGCTGCCACTCGTGTGGGGCGATGACGGCGAGGCGCTGCACCTTTGACTGGTGATTCTTGATGAAGCCGGCATGGGTCTCGAAGGCGCCGATGTTCTCCCAGCCGGTGAGGTGCGTGGCGTCGATGAGAAGCCTGATCTTGCCGAAGCGCTTGATGACCTCATCGACCTCAGGGGCAAGATGGTTGAAGTCTTCCGAGGACAGCTTGGCCGGGGCGATGATCTTGACCACATCCGGGGCGAGGAATTCGATGTTCATGCGATGGGTCCCCCACTATTGCCGGCCCGGGATCAGGCGATGCGCCGGCCCCCGTTCTGGCGGAGCCCTAAAATTAGCGCCAGCATCCGCGCCTGCGCAGCCCCGGAAACTACTTAATGGCATTCCTCGGACAGGCCCCTCGTCCGCCGGTCGGGCCAGGGGATGCCTTGATGCGGACGTCACCCGCCGGGCACCCGCATGTCGCCGCTGGTGCCGGACAAGCCAAGCAATGCCGAACATCGACGCTGGAAACATGGTCTACAAGAACCTCGCGTTCATGGCCGACGCGCAGACCGCTGGTCGGCGCGCGGTTGCCGATTGACAGTCCGGAAACTACCTACAGGCTATCCGCCCGGCAGACGCGACAGGAGGTCCGGATCGAACGAGGGCTCGTCGTCGGCTTGCCAGGCGGCGGCCAGTGCCAATCTGGCCAGCGCCGGAAGGGATTTCGACCCGGTCTTCTTCATGATCGAGGCGCGGTGGTTTTCGACAGTGCGCTGGCTGATGCCGAGTTCCGCGGCAATATTCTTGCTGGGGGCTCCGGCGAGAACCAGCGCCATGATCTCCCGCTGTCGCGGAGTCAAATTCGCAAGATGGTTGGCAGCGGATTCCCTCCATGCGACCAGCCTGCCGGAATCGCGGGACTGTTCGATAGCGCGTTTGATACTGGCAAGCAGCTCACCACCGCCCACCGGCTTCTCGATGAAGTCAGCAGCGCCGGCCTTCATGGCCTGAACCGCGATCGCCACGTCGCTGCTGCCCGTGATCATGATTGCCGGCAGCCCATGGCCAGCCAACCGCCTCAGCAATTCAAGCCCGCTCATTCCCGGCAGGTACGCGTCGATCAACAGGCATGCTCCCGTTCCGGGGCGGTAGTCTTCGAGGAATGCCTCGCAGGACGCAAAGTCCGCGACGGTCCAGCCATTCTGCTCGAGCAGGCTGCGAAGCCCCTCCCGCACATTGCTATCGTCGTCGACAATGAAGATGAGGCGCTCACCCGAAGAGCCGCCCGGTTCGGACTGCGGGGCACCGGCCTGCGATACCGGCAGGAGCCGTTGAATGACCTGCGTCAGCTCGTCCAGCTTCACCGGCTTGTTAAGCTGGACACAGTTCTGCAGCGCGATCTCCCGCAAGGTAAAGGTCGAGATATCGCCGGTCAGGATGATGACCGGGATATCACGATGAAGTTTCTCCCTTACCTTTCCGATGAACTGGAGGCCGGTCAGGCCGTTGGGTAGATTATAGTCTGCGATGATAAGATCAGGCCGGACCGGACCTCGCGTCACCAGTTCAAGCGCTGCGATGCCGTCAGGCGCCGTTGCCGCGCGATGGCCTTCCTCTCCGAGAACGAGTTCCAGGAGGCCGCGCACTTCGGGATCGTCCTCGACGACCAGGATGATGCCCGTCCGGCGAACAGCGTCGGTGCTCCCGTTGTCGACGCCATGCCGATGGTGTTCCAGCTCCGGTGCCATGCCGCCCGGTTGGAGGACGATCTCGATGGCGAAGACCGAGCCCTTGCCCGGACGCGAGCGGACGCGCACCCGATGGCCCAGCAACGTCCCCAGGCGCTGTACGATGGACAGGCCGAGACCAAGGCCGCGGCTCCGCTCGCGCGCGGCGTTGCCGAGCTGATGGTACTCCTCGAAGACCGCCTGAAGCTCTTCGTCGGGGATCCCGACTCCGGTATCCCAGACCTCGATGCTCAGCACGCCGCGGCACCTCCGGCAGCCAAGCAGCACCTTGCCGCGACTGGTGTATTTCAATGCGTTCGACAGCAGGTTGCGGATCATCTGCTCCAGCAGACGCGGATCGCTCTGTATCGTCAGGCTGCACGGGACCGTGCGCAGGACAAGCCCTTGCGCATGCGCGTGATAGGCGAACTCATCCCGGAGCCGGCCGAGCAGATCGTTGATCGGGAAACTGACCACCTCCGGGCGGACAGTGCCGGCCTCGATCTGGTTGATGTCGAGCAGCGCGTTCAGCATCCCGGTCATGGCGCCCAGCGTCTCGTCGAATCGCGCGACCAGCTTCCGTGCCCGCTCACCTTCGACAGTCTTCGCCAGAAGCCCCTGGAGCAGGGCAAGCGTCTGCAGCGGCTGGCGGAGGTCATGGCTCGCGGCGGCGAGGAAGCGCGACTTGGCGGCATTGGCCAGCTCCGCCTGCCGCATGGCTGCCGCGAGTGCGTCCGCCGCGTGCCGCCGGTCGGTAATATCGGCAAAGGTGATGACGACGCCCTCGACTCCGTTGTCCTGAGTCCGATAAGGCAAGACGCGACGGCTGTACCAGGCGCCGTTCTGAGCTTCGATCTCCCGCTCGATCGGTGCAAGAGTCTCAAGCACCGCGCGGGAATCGGTCAGAAGCGCGGCATCGGCAGCCAACGAGTGGAGGTCTGCAAGGGGCCGCCCGACGTCGCTGGGTATGACGCTGAACAGCGACTTGGTGGCTGGCGTGAAGAAGCGAATATTCAGGTCGGTGTCGAGGAACAGCGTAGCGACGTCGGTGCTATAGAGAACATTCTGCAAATCGTTGGATGTTGTGCGCTGCCGTTCCAGGGTCTCGTGGAGCTGGCTGTTGAGGGCGGTCAGCTCCTCGTTGAGCGACTGCAATTCCTCCTTCGAGGTCAGCAGTTCCTCGTTGGTGGATTGGAATTCCTCGTTGACGGACAGGGCCTCTTCGTTGATCGCCTTCTGCTCTTCGCTGGAGATCTCGAGGCTCTGGACCGCGCCCTGCAGCTCCGTCCTCGTGGCTTCGAGCTCCTGCTCAAGCCGGGCCACCAGAGAAGCGTCCGCCGTCGTGATGAGACCCGCTTGCTTGTCCTGTTGGACTGGCTCGTCAACGAAGCAGATCAGCAGCAGTTCATCGCCGTCGGCCGTCACGGGGCGTACGTCTATGTTGAACGATGCCGCATCGCCATCGAGATTCGTCCGGCCACCGGCGATGACAACCCGCGCGTTCTGTTGGCTGGCTTGCTGGATTGCCGCCGCAAGTTTGGCGCGCAGCCCCTGACGGGCGAGGGCGAGCAGGTCGTGCGTCGGATGACCCGGCGCCACGCGCAGATAGCGGTCTGTCGGTCCCAGCGAATAGAGACATTCGTGCTTGCGGTTGATCAAGACCGCCGCCGGGGCGTAGGCCTCCATCACCAGCCGCCGGCAGAGGTCACCAAGAGCGGCTTGTCGCGACAGCGCCCGGCCTGGTCCCGGACGTGGATGGATTCGTCCGCCGTCACCGGTGAGCGAAAACCCGGCGTCTCCCGGGCGGGCGCGGACGATATGTCGGTACAGCCGCTCCGACTTGGCGATCGCCTCGAAGCGGCCTTCCGCGTCGCCGACCGTCTCCGAGCTGCCGAGCAGCAGAACGCCGCCCTCGCGCAGCGCAAAATGGAACAGGGAGATGATCTTGGATTGCGCCTCCGGTGCCAGGTAGATCAGGAGATTGCGGCATGACACCAGGTCGAGACGTGAGAATGGCGGATCGGCCAGCACATCCTGCACGGTGAACACCACCGCCGCGCGCAGTTCGTCCAAGACCCGATAACCGTGGTCTTCGCGCGAAAAGAAGCGTTCCAGTCGCGCCGGCGACACGTCGGCCTCGATCGCCTCGGGATAGAACCCGTCCCTGGCACGCGCGACCGCATCCGCATCGACGTCGGAAGCGAACACCTGCAGCTTGGTGTTCAGCTTCGCTGCCAGGATTTCTTCGCGGAACAGCATCGCGAGTGAATAGGTCTCCTCCCCCGTGCTGCACCCCGCAACCCAGATGCGGATCGGCTGATCGGGCGCGTGGCTGCGGACCAGGTCGGGAATGACCTTCTCAGCCAGAAGATCGAACACCTTCGGATCGCGGAAGAAGCTCGTGACGTTGATCAGCAGGTCCTTGGCCAGCAGGTCGAGTTCGTCCGTGCCGCTGCGCAGGATCTGGATGTACCGATCCATGTGGTCTCTGGCGATTCCGGCCAGCGCCATGCGCCGCTCGACGCGGCGCTGCTGGGTGCCCTGCTTGTATAGTCTGAAATCATGGGCCGTTTTCGTCCGCAGCAGCTCGATGATTTCGGGCAGGGGGAGTTTTTCCGAGGCCTGCGGAGGTGAACCGCCCTGCGCCTGGCGCTGGCTGTATTCGACCAGCGCTTCCGGGATTTTCGCCGTCGGAAGGACAAGGTCAACCGCGCCTGTCTTGATCGCGCTGCGCGGCATGCCGTCATAGGCCGCTTCGCCGGGCTCCTGCGCGATCACCAGCCCGCCTGTCTCCTTCACGGCCATCAGTCCAAGGCTGCCATCGGCGCCGGTGCCCGAAAGGACCACACACGCGGCGCGCGGACCGTAGTGCCCGGCCAGCGAGTACAGCAGGAAGTCGAATGGCAGCCGCGCACCGTGGCGCGCTTGCGGTTGCGAGAGGTGCAGGGCGCCGTTGCTGACGGACAGATAGGTGCCTGGCGGGATCACATATACGTTATTTGGTTCGATCGGCACACCGTCGGTGGCTTGCTGCACCGTCATCGAGGTGTGGCCGGCCAGCAGATCCACCATCATGCTTTCGTGAGTCGGATCGAGATGCTGGATCAGAATGAAAGCCATGCCGTTCCCGGGGGCCAACGCGCCCAGGAGTGCCCGGCAGGCCTCAAGACCCCCCGCCGATGCGCCGATTCCGACGATCGGGAAAGCGCTATGCCCGCACAGCGGAGCCGGCGCCGGTTGGGGGCGCCGACTCGATCGCGGTCGTGCCATTTTAGCCTGATGCGGGCGGCGATCTGTCACTCTTCGGCCATATCTGATAAGTTTGCGGAACAAGGCTGCATCATTACCCTATCACAGCCCGATTACGGCTGCGAGACAGCCGGCTGATGAAACGTCGTCTGAGTAGTTTCCGACTCTGCGCATGGCGTTCTCCCTTCAGCTATAAACGTCCCATCTTCGGTCTCATCGGTGCTGCCGGTGGCCGGGGAGTTCCCCCCCCTGGGGGAGCATTTCCTCCCCTAAACTGGACGCCCTGGCTGACAGGCCAGGGTCCCTCTTTCAGGGTATCGCGTCGCGACAAAGCAACATATGGAGGCGATGGGCCAGCCGATGAGAGCGCTCCGCGTCCTCGTGGTGGAAGACGATGTCATGATCGGCACTCTCCTCGCCGAAATGCTCACGGGCATGGGCCACGTCTGTTTGATCGAGAGCACCGAGGCCGGTGCGGTTGCCACCGCCGCGCGATGGCGACCGCAACTCATGATCGTCGATGTGAAGCTGGGCGTTGGCAGCGGCGTCGCCGCCGTCGAGGCAATCACACGACACGAGCGCGCGCCCACTCCGCACTTGTTCATCAGCGGCGATATTTCCACGGTTGCGGCGGTCAGGCCGGGCGCGGTGGCGATTCAGAAGCCGTTTCGCGAACCGGACCTGGTTCGGGCGATGCGCCGGGCGGTTGAGGGCTTGACCATCGATTGAGGTTTCCCCGTCTCCCTGCCAGCAACTGACGGGGGACAGGTCGGACTGTGAGGTCGCATGTGATTCTGCGGTACGCCAACGGTGCTCGGCACCTTGCGCAGCCTGCGCGATACCCTCGACGAGCACATGGTTCGGGTAGGCATCTGTATCGAGGAGCATGCCGACGCTGACGGCGCCGGGCCGGGCGTTCGCGACAAGCGCCGGCTCGTCGAGGTGCTGATCATCGACGAAAGCGAACGACTGCCCACCACGGCCATTGAGCTGATCCGCGACATCTTCGACCGCACGGGCGTCGGTGTCATCCTGATCGGCATGCCCGGCTTGGAAAAGCGCTTGTCGCGCTACCCGCAGCTGTTCAGCCGCGTCGGCTTCGCACACCACTATCGCCCGTTACAGGGCGACGAACTGACTTTCGTGCTCACCCGCCACTGGCGCCGGCTCGGGATTGCGCTCGACGATGCCGACTTCACCGACGCCCAAGCGATCGCTGCCATTGCACGGATCACTGGCGGGAACTTCCGGCTGCTGCATCGGCTATTCGTGCAGATCGGGCGCATCCTCAAGATCAATGACCTGACGGTCATCACCGCGGACGTCGTGGAAGCGGCGCGAAGCACGTTGGTCATTGGTGCCACTTAACTCTGAAGAAATGCCGCCAAATAGCTCTGAAGGTCACGGTGTGACCCGCGCCCTGCCCACTGTCCGATAAGCCGAATTTGCGGACAACGCGGAGCCTGGCCAGCCGCTAGAAGTGGTGGAACCGGCGGGTTGGATCGTGCCGTGCACCGATACCGTCGATCCAGAACCCGCCGAGCGGCGATACCGTGCAATGAGCGATCCACGTGCTAAATTGGTGGCGTGTCCCGACCAACCGCGGGACGCGCGGAGCCTCAAGTCATGGGCGACCTGTACGAAGACGACATTCTACTCTGGAGCGAGCACCAGGCCGATCTGCTGCGCCGGCGGGCGGCCGGCGAACTGGTCAATGAGGCCGAACTGGACTGGCCGAACATTGCCGAGGAGATCGAAAGCGTGGGTAGCGAGCAACTTCACGCGGTCGAGTCGTTCCTGGTCCAGGCGCTGCTGCACGACCTGAAGGCGGAGGCATGGCCGCTGTCGCGGGATGTGCCACATTGGCGTGCGGAGGCCAGACGGTTCCGCGACGATGCCGCCAGCCGATTCGCCCCCTCCATGCAGCAGCGGATCGACATCGCGAAGATATACCGCCGGGCATTGCGGGCGATGCCGGAGACGATGGGCGGTCAGCCGCCGCTGCCGGTCCCTGAAAGCTGCCCGGTGACGCTGGACGAACTGCTGGCCGAAGATTGACCTTGCTCGCCGAGCGGGGCGCCCCGCCTACGATGGTCAGCGACAACGGCACCGAGCTTCCCGGTGCGGCGGTGCTGCTATGGTCGTCACCGCTGGATTGGCGGCCGGCGAGGCGAGGTCCGCTTGGCGGTACTGAGCGGCAATCGCGGCGGCGCGGCGCGCCAGCAGTCCCTGCGCACCCCGGCCACCAGTTTTGTTCGTTTCTACTGGCTCCGCCGTGCAAATCGCCCGTAAGGCGCGGTGAGCGCAATGTATGCCTGATAATTCCCCCTGTTGGGCGTAGCGATTCGGCGCCAGCGACGGGTCTCTCAGAGGCTGTTCCACCCCCACCAGTAGTTCTTATCGGTCTCGCGCCGCATATCAACGTTCGACAGCCGGGCGCGCGCATCAAGACAGCCCTGTTGGAAGCTTGGACCTTGCCTATCCGGTTGTTACCCACGACCACTACATCTAGTGTGTTGCCATTCTCCGGAATAGAGCTCGGCATAGGTCGGCGCCTCGGCTCCGCCTGCGACCCCGAGCAATGACCGGAACGCATTGAACGGATAGAAGCGGCGGTTGAACCGGAAGGTGAATTCATTCAAGTAGGCTTGTAGATGCTTCGCGCTGACGCCGTGGTGGATGCCGTTGAGCCAGGTCTTCAGGTTTGAGAAGACGAGGTGGACCATTGGCATGAACTCCTCGGCCACGTCCGGATCGCCGCATTCGGCGATCGGATGGTGGTCGTAACCACGCGCCCGCAGGCTGCCATAGCCGCTCCAATCGTCAGTGACGATCAGCGATCCCGGCAGAACGGCACTTTCGACAAAGCCACACAGCGAGTCGGCACTGCGGTCGGCAGCGATTGCAAGGCGGACGCGACCGGCATAGCGGCCGTCCTTCCGCTTGTCCTGAGCGGTGCCCGGCTTCCGTTGGCGGACCTCGACGGCTGCAGCGACCAGCGTCTTGTGGTGGACGCCCCGTCCTTCACCGCGTGTCCGTCCACCGACCCACGCCTCGTCGACTTCGACATGCTCTTTCCGTCGCGCGCCGATACGATCCTGATCGGGCCGCACCATGCCTGCGCGGAGCTTGTGCAAGATTTGGAAGGCGGTCTCATAACGCGACAGCCCGAGTTGGCGCTGGAACTGCACGGCCGACATGCCGGGCGTATGGCTGGTGACAAGGTACGCAGCCCAGAACCATGTCGAAAGCGGCGTATGACTGCTTTCCATGACCGAGCCGACCGTTAGGCCGGTATTCTTCCTGCAAGCACGACATCGCAACACGCCAGGGCGCTTTTCGAAGCGGAATGGCTCACCGACCACGCCGCAACTAGGACAGACGAACCCACTTTCCCACCGAACCTTCTCCAGCTAGGCGGCGCACGCCGCGTCGGTCGGAAACAGCTGCTGGAATTCCGGCAGGGACTGGGGGAACGGCAGCGCAGCGTCCAAAGGCATCGTCCTATCCGGTTCGCACCCATCCTGCCGGCAAATATGTTGGGTATCAAGCGGATATTTCCGAGCCCCCTGAAATCAACATCTTGTGGATGTGGGTAACAACCGGATAGGCAGGGCTTGGACCAGCTACGCACGACGGCGTGGGTTTGACGCTGCGGTTGCCCGCCCAGAATATCACACCATCCCGGTACGAACCGTCAGCAAGCGATGCAACCCATTGCTCATAAGCAATCCGGTCCCGTCTTCCGTCTGCATAGGCAGGCGTGGACGATGCCGCGACTATATCGGGGTTGGCAGCCGCTGCGGTCTCTGGTATCGGGATGGATGCCCTCGCTTGCGAAACGGCTTGCAAAGGCTCCTTGTGGCCGAACAACACCGAGCCGTTTTCCGAGATGATGAGACCAGGCGGAGCAATCCTAACCACGAAATTCGCCGAACCAACCGAATGCTCATTACGTTCAACACTGTTGGCGTCCCATTCTACCACACCGGCTACCGAGCATGTGGCAGAACATTGTGCAAATAGAGTGTTTGCACGAATTGTGAACCGGCGGATTGGCCAGCGGGCAAGGCTTACCCAGGTGTCCCAGGTTGATCTAAATGTAGTAGGCCGGGCGGCAGCGTAAGCCCGGAGAACTAGCAGTTTCCGTCCTCGGGCAGATCAACATATAGAGGCTCGGCTGCCGGACCTGGGACAACTGGGCAAGCCTTCAGCGGGCCGCAAATTCCCGCTTGATATCCATCACCTTTGAGCGTGGCGTATTCTTGCCGTAGAAATTGACCGTTGCGTTGTAGTAGCCCGCTAAGTATTCGACGTCCGTGCCAGGATTCGACCAGCGGCCGTAGTAGGACTGAATAATATTCAATGCATCCCGTTCCTCTTGCGATCTTGCCGCAGGCACGTTCTGCGTCACAGTGGGCTGTGCAGGCGTTGAGGGCTGTCTGGGTTCCTCCGCGATCACCGTGAAACTGATATCCGACTCCTTATCCCCGGCGGCTTGAAGCCAACGCATTTCATCCGGCGGTGCCGAGGTCACATAGATGATCGCAGCATACGACAACCCTAACCGCGTGAGGTATCCGCCGATCAACGCGTTGCCTACACCCGTTTCCTTGTCCTCACCGCCTGCCATCGTGTATGCAGCATGAAATCCAACGCGCGCCTGAACTCCCAGATACCTTTTCGCCCCTGCAAGCCATATGAGACCGCAGCTTGACGCGCACTGATTGCCGTTTAGTACGGCGGTGTCGAATTGCCGTTCATGAACGGCTTCGCCGATTTTTAGTCCCTCGATTACGATTCCCCCATTCCCGCTCAATACGACCGCGGTCGGCCCGGTTACCGACGAAGCAATTTGACCGAATTGAGCGGCGTCACCAGTTTCAATCTTTCCGCTGATTTGAATAATGTTCGTGCCGTCGTTAGATTTGTACGAACTAAAGTCGGCCGCCGTGCCTTCTTTTAAAGACGGAAGGCAGAAGAGGCACGCTGCAATAAGACCGCGTCCGCCATATCGAAAGCCGTCGATGCCCATGGCGTAGTCTCCTGAGTCCTTATTTAGGTGGCGCCAGAACTAAAGCCGGCTCCTGATCGGTGGCATAGTCGAGAAGCGCAATTCTAAGGCGCGCTTTAATACTAGTCATTTGTCCCACTGCAATATCCCCTATTCTGCGCCAGGTCCTTTAACCAATCCAAGTCAGTTATTGAGCTGTTGCTTTTCGTTGTCCCGTTGCGCCCCACAGAAGACAGACAAACCAGCCAATTATTGACCAGCCAAGAAAAAGGTTGACAAAAAACAAGAACCCATTGGAGTCCATTTTACGGCTGATCCCAACGATGGTCGGGAGAAAATAGATAAACAGCCCCAATCCGGCCCCGAAACCGATAAGTCCAACCCCCAGCGCCCCGACCGGGAAACGCTCGCCGGTCGCCTGGGGCGAACTCGGCGATGATTCAGCAGTAACCCTTGGCGTGAACGCAGGGCTAACGCTAGGGACAGCACTCGGAGCCACGCTCGGTGTCAAGCCGGGCTGGCTCGGCTGAGTGTAAAAACCGGAGCTCGGCGATGTGTCTGTGCGCGGTGCATATATACTGGTGTTTGGACCTTATGTGAAATGGGACGTTGTCACGGTTCCGGAAGATGAACGGTTGTCAACGTTCGGGGTTTCTGCCTGTGCAACATGCTGTTGCGGTGGCGAATAAATGATGGCCTTTAGCTCGGCAACGCGATCCGTTTCGGCGGTTGCGATACACGCTTCGTTAAAGTTGCACGCTTCCCGCCGCCGCCACCATGCAGTTTGTTGGCCTTTGATGTGTCCTCGGACAATGCTGGATTGCGTCTCAGAACATCCTTATAGAGGTTCGTCATGGTCACATCGAGCGCCACGAGGTACGGTGTGGCGCAGATCAGGCGCTCAGCCGGCGTGGCTGCCTTGGCGCAAATGAAGGACTGCGCATGCCCTATGGAGCAGCTAGGGTATGCTCACATCTCGTGTCGTATACGG
>Ga0302278_10003214_pt1 | contig 18076 bp, 15 predicted proteins | sample III_Bog_N3_2_FD_194543 | JGI IMG/M metagenome (GOLD analysis project Ga0302278, IMG submission 194543) | Peat permafrost microbial communities from Stordalen Mire near Abisko, Sweden - III_Bog_N3_2 | ecosystem: Environmental > Terrestrial > Soil > Wetlands > Peat | place: Sweden: Abisko...
GAAAACCACGCCCTCCCTCGCGCCCTCCGGCACGCCATCGAGCGCTTTCGCCTGCTCCACAAACAGACCCTGACCAATGCCGAGCTGGAGAGGCGCGTCCAGGAAAAAGACATTCTCCTCAGCGAGATCCATCACCGCGTCAAGAACAGTCTGCAACTGGTCTCCAGCCTCATCGCCCTTGAAGCCGCCCGCATCCACGACCCGGCGGTCGGGGAGATGCTCCAATCCACCCAAAACCGCGTCCGCTCCATGGCCGTCATCCACCAGACGCTCTACCAGTCCAAGGATTTCGCCCGCGTCGACTTCAAAGCCTTTCTCCAATCCTTCGTGCCCACCTTGATCCAGTCCTACAGCCTCCATCCCGACAAAATCTCGCTCGAAGTGCTCACCGCCGAGGTGCAACTGCCCATCGACTCGGCCATCCCCTGCGGCCTGATCGTCAACGAGTTGATCTCCAACGCCATGAAACACGCTTTTCCCAATGGCCGCCCGGGAACCATCCGGATTGAGTTCAAACAGAAATCCGGCGAACATGCGACGCTCTCCGTCGAAGACGACGGAGTCGGCATCGCACCCGATTTCGTCTTCGAAGACTCCGCGACCCTCGGCATCCTCCTCGTGAAGACCCTCGCCGGACAGTTGGGCGGCAGTCTGACCGTGGCGCGCACCCCCCACACCTGTTTCACCCTCGATTTTCCCCTCGCCGACCAATACAGCCCGCTTTAGCCCGGCATCCGCATCCCACCGGACAAAGACATTCGACGCGGGAATCCCGCCACAAGCTGAAAATTGAATTACCAGAGTGCCGAATCGCAAAGAAATTCTGGATTAGAAATTCAAGACTCGCGCTCACTCGCCGATGAACATCCAAGAGTGGCATTCAAGGCGAATTTTCCCACATTCAGACAGTCGCGCCAGAGTTTGGATTCCAGGAGCCGCCGCACAGCCGATTGAGATTGATCTCAAGGAGTTTCTATGCAGACGTTGAACGAAGTGTTAACGAATTCTGAGCCCAATGCCGCGGTAAAAGCGGGCACTCGCGTCATGATCGTCGAAGATGAGGCCGTCGTCGCCCTCCACATTCGCCAGGAACTCATGTCTTGCGGCTACTCCGTCGTCGGAATCGCAAACTCCGGCGATCAGGCGCTCAAGATGATCAACGACATCTTTCCCGACATTGTCCTGATGGATATTCACATCCACGGCGAGATCGACGGCATCGAGACTGCCCGTAGAATTCCCCGCTACCTGCACATTCCCGTCGTCTACCTCACCGCATACTCTGAAGACACCACGCTCAAGCGCGCCAGCGACACCTACCCCTACGGCTATCTCATCAAGCCGTTCCAGGCTCGGGAGCTGCACGCCACCATCAAGATGGCCCTTGAGCGCAGCCGCGCCGACGAGGCCGTCCGTCAGAACGAAGCGATCCTTTTCCGCGCACTTTGCTCCACGCCCATCGCCGAGAGTTGACTCCATCCTGTGGAGTCTTTCGACGAATTGGAAACATGAGAGAGAATCGCGTCCGGCCCCTGCCTGCGCCTGCGGGGCTCAATACGCCTGCAGTTGGTTCAGCGGCAGCCGCACCCGGAAACACGTCTCGCCGCCTTCGGAATAGGAGCCCAGATGACCGCGGTGTTTGCGGACGATGCGCGTCGCGTTGTCCAGGCTCAACCCGAGACCCTGACCCGGCCCCTTGGTCGTAAAGAACGGCTCAAAGATCCGGTCGCGCAGTTCCAGCGGAATCCCCGGACCGTTGTCCCACACCTCGACCAGCATCATGTCTGCCTCCAGCTTGCACACCAGGCGAATTACCGCGTGCTCTCCCGGACCCTCGGCGCTCACCAGCGCGTCCAGCGCATTCTCAATCAGCGCCGTCCATACCTGGTTCAGCTCGCTCCCGTACGCGCTGATCGTCGGAAGGCTCGGTTCGTACTCCCGCACCACCGTCACCTTGCCCATGCGCGAGTGCAGCATCTGCAGCGTCGCATCGAGGCCCGCCGGCACATCCACCTCGAGAATCGGCGCGCGGTCCATGTACGAATACGTTTTGATCGCGTCGATCAAGTCGTAAATTCGCTCCGTCGAGTGCAGCACCGCCTCCGCGTAGTGCTCGGCGCGCAGAGCCGAGGCAAATTGCTCCAGCACCACATGCATCGCCTCCGGCGTCAGAAACCCCGCCAGCGGCTCCAAATCCGCCGCCTCCACGCCCAGCTCGGCCAGCTCCGGGGCAATCTGCCACCCATCGGCAACCACCTTGCCCGTCATCCACGCGGCAATCGCGTCCTCGCGCGCGGCCACATCTACCTGCTCGCGGGCGCTTGTCGCCAACGCGCGGGCGCGCACCTCCCGCTCCCAGATCTGGATCGCCGCCACCTGTTCCGCGCTCAGGCAAAGCGCCACCAACCGGTACCGTCCCTCGCTGAAGCTGCGCAGCTCCGTCAAAATCCCGCTCGCCGCCCGCTGCGCCGCCGAAGAAGGGTTGTTCAGCTCGTGCGCCAGATTCCCGGCCAGCTTGCCCAGCGCGGTCAGCTTCTCGCTCTGCTGCTCAATCCGCGTCACCTCCCGCACCCGGTCCAGCAGTGTCGAAACCACCCGCTGCCCAAAGGACGGAATTGCCAGGAGCATCTCCGGAAAAAGCGTCTTATGAATCAACAGCGCCCAGACATCGTTCGCCGCGAAACCCTGCCCGCCATAGCCCACCATGCGCGAAAAGGGAAGCAGCCCGGTCATCTGCCCGGCGCGTCCGATAAACAGCGTCATCGGCCCCGTACGCTGTCGCCGGACGTGAATCTCGCCCTTCAAGATCAGCATCATCTGCTCGGCTGGCTCACCCTCTTCAAACAGCACGTCTCCAGCCTTGGCGCGCGCTTCTTCTCCATGCATCGCCAGCCAAAGCCGTTCCTCGACCGTCAGCCCATGCAGCGGCGTAATCCGCTCCAGCGCCTCCACAATCTCATACACCGGGGAGGGCGTTTCCGGAATCAGCGTCGGTCGTAGCGTCTGCGGCATGAACAGCGGGCCTCCCGGCCACAATCTCAGTCTAATGGATGCTTGTCAACGCAAAATGAGAAACGGTGGATTTCCGTTGCGCGGGTTTCTTGTTGCGGGACGATGCGAATCCGCGTTGAGAAGCACTACGCGGATTGGGAGAAAATGGTTCTCCATCATAGAAGAATCGAACTTGATCGGAGGTTCGCCAGAATAAAATCTTGGTCATAGCTCGCCCAGACCCTAAAGTCGTCTCTTCGCGGGCCGATATAAAGGGATAGAAGGAGTTTACCCAATGAGCCTTTCCGTTCTCGGCGCACCGCCCTCGATTTCACAAGCCACCGAACTCTCCAAGCCGTCCACACCCGCGCCGGCCCAGGCCCCCGCCGCATCCGCTTCGCAGGACACCGTCACCATCAGCCCCGCCGCCCATGCCGCCCACGCCGCCTCTTCCGGCGACGTCGACCGCGACGGCGATAGCCACTAAGCCGAAATCCCGAACCCAACTCCATGGCGTTCGGCAGATAGCTCCGATCAACCGAGAGAGCCTCCGCCTGAAGGAAACTCATCCTTCAAGCGGAGGCTCTTACTTGATTGAAGCGACCACGAGCGCTCGACCGGCGCCCGGCTCACCCATTTGCTTTCTCCTCAAGCAACCACAACACTGGGTGCCCTACCCTCCGCCGGTTTTGCGAAGGATGGGAATCACAGATGCCAGCCATCAAATTCGTGCGAAGCACGAACCCCGACCGCTCCAGAGCGGGCCGCCCACCGTCAGCCAGCCACAAACGCAGGGCGCCCTATCCTTCCTCCGATGTTGGAGAATGGCAGAATACCCACAATCCGGCCCACACCCACCCCTGAAGCCCACCCCGTCAAGCCCACGAATTCCAGCACCACCGTTAAACCCAACAAAACAAGCCACGAACGCCGACCAGGATTCGGGCCAACCCTGCCCGTAACTATTCCTCAAAAGCGCACAATGGAAGAAACCGCCCGAAGAGCATGTTCCATGGAAGAAAACATCCGAAAAATCATTGACGCCGCCAAAGAATCGCCGGCGGTGGCCGAACGCTCCGGCGGCCGCCTGCTCCACGTTTCTCACGCATCCACCCCCCCCTTTCGACAAAAACAAAGGAGATAGCTGGTTTCGCCAGGGAATGCCGTCATCACACGTCGCAGCGCTCTCAAACAACAAAACGGCCCTCCGGATTCGCTCCGAAGGGCCGTCGGTCGTTTTTGAAAGCTGATTACCGGCTCTTCGCCACTTCCTCCACCGTAACCGGATCGAGGAACGGCATGCTCGCCCGCAGCGTCTTCCCGATAATCTCGATCGGATGCGCAGCCTCGGCATCCCTAAACGCCTGGAACTCCTTCCGTCCACCGTTCTGGTCGGCCAGGAACCGCTTGGCGAAGGTCCCGTCCTGAATGTCGGTCAGAATGGCCTTCATCGCCTTTTTGCTCTCGTCGTTGATCACGCGCGGGCCGCTTACGTAGTCGCCCCATTCAGCGGTATCCGAAATGCTGTAGCGCATGTACGCCAGACCGCCGCGGTAGATCAGGTCCACAATCAGCTTCAGCTCGTGCAGCACTTCAAAGTAGGCGCTCTCCGGCTGGTAACCAGCTTCCACCAGCGTCTCAAACCCAGCCTTGATCAGATGGCTCACCCCGCCGCACAGCACGGCCTGTTCGCCGAAGAGGTCAGTCTCAGTCTCCTCGGTAAACGTCGTCTCCAGCACTCCCGCGCGGGTGCACCCAATCCCCTTCAGGTAGCTGAGCGTGAGCGCATGAGCCGTCCCGGTCGGATTCTGATGCACCGCGATCAGCCCCGGAACGCCGCCTCCCTCGGTGAAGACCTCGCGCACCCGGTGCCCCGGAGCCTTCGGCGCAGCCATCGCCACATCAATCCCCGGCGCGGGAACGATGCAGTCGTAGCGGATGTTGAACCCGTGCGCAAACAGCAGCAGCTTGCCGTCAGCCAGGTTGGGCGCAATCTCCGCCGCGTAGAGCTTCGCCTGCGTCTGGTCCGGCACCAGAATCATCACCACGTCGGCCCACTTGGTCACCTCGGCCACGGTACCCGTTTCCAGGCCCACCTTCTGCGCTTTGGCAATGGATTTGGAGCCGGCGGCCAGGCCAACCCGCACCTCCACCCCCGAATCCTTCAGGTTGAGTGCATGCGCGTGGCCCTGCGAGCCATAGCCGATGATCGCCACCTTCTTCGCCTGAATCAGCGAAAGGTCTGCGTCGTGGTCATAGTAAGTCTTTGCCATTGTCTTCTCGTTTTCCTTGGGTTTTCTTGAATTGTCATGGAGTGTGCAACTAAATTCGTCTTCTCGCGGCTATTCCGGCTCAACAGCCACCTGATCGTCAAAAGCCTCCACCGGCGAATGCACCGGCGCCGAAGTCTCTCCCGCGCCCATAGCATTCAGCACCCGGCTGCTATGCTGCCCGCGCCGCATGGTCATCTTCCCGCTGCGGCAGACCTCCAGCACGCGGTTCTCGTTCTCGTTCAGCACCTGGATCAGCCCCTCGATCTTGCTCTCTACGCCAGTAATCTCGATCATCAGCGACTCCGGCGCCAGATCCACAATGCGCGCCCGAAACACCTCCGCCAGCTCAAATACGGTGGAGCGGGTGGAGGAAGTGGCTGCGACCTTGATCAGCGCCAGTTCGCGCGTCACCGCCGGCGCCTTGCCAATGTCGTCCACCTCAATCACAACTTCCAGTTTATACAGGCTGGCGCGGATGCGGTTCCCAGCCTCGTCCGAAGCCTCGGCCACAATCGTCATTCGCGAAAGCCCCGCCCGCTCGCTGCGCCCGACCGTGAGCGAAACGATGTTGATATTCAACCGGCGAAACAGGGAAGCGACGCGCGTCAAAACTCCCGGCTTGTCTTCTACATACGCTACAAATGTGTGCAACATGCGTGCCTTTCAGTGTGGAGTGTGAAGTGTGAAGTGTGTTTTGCCTCTCACATTTCACACTTCACACTCGCTACTTATCGTTCGGCGTCTCCAGCAGCGGATTCTGCCCCGGCCGGCGAATCATCTCGTGCAGCGCCTTCCCGGCCGGAATCATCGGGTACACAGAATCCTCCTGTTCGACGAGGAAGTTGAGCAGGAATGCGCCCGAGTGCCCGCGCGCCTCTTCGACCGCCGCCTCCAGAGACCCGCGATCCCGCACCGCGAGCCCGGGAATCCCATGCGCATCGGCAAGCTTCACAAAGTCCGGACTCACCAGCGGCGTCGATTCGTAATTCCGCTCGTAAAAGAACTCCTGCCACTGCCGCACCATGCCCAGATAGCCGTTGTTGATCACGGCGATGTTGATCTTGATGCCTTCCTGCACAATCGTCGCCAGCTCCGCCGCCGTCATCTGGAAGCCGCCGTCGCCGGCGATGACCCAGACTTCCTTCTCCGGGCAGGCGATCTTGGCCCCAATCGCCGCCGGCAGCGCAAATCCCATCGTCCCGAGGCCTCCCGAAGTAATCAGCGAGCGCGGAAAATCGTGGTGGTAATACTGCGCCTCCCACATCTGGTGCTGGCCCACATCGGTCGCGATTATGGCCCGCCCGCCAGTAATCCGCCACAGATCGTGCATCACATGCGCGGCGTACAGGTGCCCCAGGTCCGGCAGATTGCGAATATCCCGCACCGCCGCCGTCCCCTTGCTCGCCTCAATCGTGTTGATCCACGCCGAGCCATCCCGCCCGGGGAGCAGCGGCAGCAGTTGCTCCAGCACCGCGCGCAGGTCGCCCACCAGCGCCACATCCACCTTGATGTTCTTGTTGATCTCCGCCGGGTCAATCTCAATATGAATCTTCTTCGCGTTCGGCGCATAGGTCGCCGGCGTTCCAATCACCCGGTCGTCAAACCGCATCCCGCATGCGATCAGCAGGTCGGCCTCCTGAATCGCGTCGTTCACCCACGATTCCCCATGCATCCCCATCATGCCCATATTCAGCGGGTGCGAAGCGGGAAACGCGCCAAGTCCCAGCAGCGTCATGCCGACGGGAATCTGCATCCGCTCGGCCAGGGTCCGCACCTGCTCGCCGGCATTGGCACGCATAATGCCATGTCCCGCCAGAATCACCGGCCGCTTCGCATTCCGAATCAGCTCCGCCGCCTCCTTCAGCCGCTCGTCCGAGCAGTGCAGCATGGGGTGCGGCTTGTACGGATGCGGTTTGGCGGCGGCAAAGTCGAAGATCGCCGTTGCCTGCTGCGCGTCCTTGGTAATATCCACCAGCACCGGCCCTGGCCGCCCCGACTGCGCAATCTGAAAGGCATAGCGGATCGCCGGCGCAATGTCCTCCGTCCGGCTCACCAGAAAGTTGTGCTTCGTGATCGGCAGCGTGATGCCGGTAATGTCCACCTCCTGGAAGGCGTCCGTCCCCAGCACCTTGCTCGAAACCTGCCCCGTGATGCAGACGATCGGAATCGAATCAAGCATCGCCGTGGCAATGCCCGTCACCAGATTCGTCGCCCCCGGCCCGCTTGTGGCAATGGCCACGCCCACCCTGCCGCTGGCGCGCGCATACCCATCGGCCATGTGCGCGGCACCCTGCTCGTGCCGCACCAGCACATGGTGGATGGGGAACTTGCGCAGTGCGTCATATACCGGCAAAATCGCCCCGCCCGGGTAGCCGAAGACGTCCGTCACTCCCTCGCCCACCAAAGTGGCCCAAACAATCTCCGCGCCCGTCAGGCGTGTCGGTGTCGTAAGGTGCGCGTTCTCAGATTTCTCAGTGTTGCTCATGGAAGATTCTCCTTCCGGTGGTTAGTGTTCTGTGGGCTTGATCGCGTTGCGCACGGCCCAAGCCTGCCAAAGATGCCTGCGTTCGTGGGCCAGGATGATGTTCAAACCGCTGGCGAGGCTGAAATTAAAGCCGCGGACGATGGGATTTGAATAGCGGATGGACGCCAGATCCAGGTCGGCAGAGTCGCGGATGAACTGCTCGACCGCTCTTTGCGAAGAGGCGAAAGACGTGGTGGCCTGCTCGAGAGAAACCGTGGTTTCCGGCTGCAGCTTGGGGATCGTCTTGATGCGGAAGCTCGGCTTGATCGGCGGTTCAATCTTCGCGGCAAACCATCGCCCAGCAAATCCCGCCAGCGCCGGACGCCGCCGTAGCTTGCCGTGTTCGCGCCCACTTTCGGCCGCCTTCTGCATCGCAGCGAGATAGAGGTCGTTGGTGAGAGCAATGTGGTTGATGCACTGCGCGATACACCAGGATGCGGGAGACAGATGTATCTCGGCCTCCGCCTCGGAGAGTCCGTCGGCAAGCGCCGACGCGTCCGTGCTGGCGGAGGCGAGTTGATCGAGCATCGACTGTATCTCTTCGTCCATCTTGGGCCTCTGCAAAGGGGTGAACCGATGGGATTCCCACGGAATCTCAGCTACCGGGTAAAACGGTTTCGTGGACGCCCTCGCCACAAAACAGCGTCAAGGCCAGGGGTGGACTCCCGGCGGGAGGACTAATTCTCACCGTAGACGATGATCGCCTGGAGCCAATCGAGTCCGCCAATCGCAACACCGCCGAACGGCTGCCAACCTTCCTGGATGGCAGCGTTCACAGCGATCTCGAGTTGTTTTTGAGAATTTGCGGCTAACACCCGGTATTTCAGAATTTTCTTCATACTGACCCCGCACAATGCTGCTAGTTTGTGATCGCGCCTTCACTGGCGCTGGAAACGCCTTTGACGTATTTGGCGAAAACGCCCTTCTTGAAGCGCAACTCCGGAGCCTTCCACGCGGCCCGCCGTAAAGTCAGCTCTTCTTCACTGACTTCGAGCGTGAGCTTCCGATTTGGAATATCGAAGTGGATAGTGTCGCCTTCTTTCACGAGGGCAATTGGCCCGCCGACCTGCGCCTCGGGCGTTACGTGGCCCACGGTGAATCCACGCGTCGCCCCCGAAAAACGGCCGTCGGTCATCAGCGCCACCGTAGGGCTCAGCGCCGCATTCGAGCTGATCGCCGCCGTCACCTGCAGCATCTCCCGCATCCCCGGCCCACCCTTCGGCCCCTCGTACCGAATCACCAGCACATCGCCCGGCTTGATCTGCTGCGCCTGGACGGCGAGGAAGCAATCGTCCTCGGAGTCGAAAACCCGTGCCGGTCCGCGATGCTCCACCCGGTCGGCCGCGGCGATCTTCATCACCGAACCCTCCGGCGAAAGATTCCCCTTCAAAATCACAAGCCCGCCATGCGGCTTAATCGGCGATTCAAAAGTCTTGATCACCGGCTGCCCCACTGTCTCAACCGCTGCCGCGGCTTCCTCGGCCAGCGTCTTGCCGCTAATGGCGAGAGTCGATCCATCCGCGTGTCCGGCCGCGATCAGCCTCTGCGCCAGCAGCCGCGAGCCGCCCGCCGCCTGGTAGTCCGAAGCCACATACTTGCCCGCCGGCGAAAGATCGCAGATAAACGGCGTCCGGTCGCTGATCTTGTCAAAATCGTCGATGTTCAGCGGAATCCCCATCTCCCGCGCAATCGCCAGAAAATGCAAAACGGCGTTCGTCGAGCCGCCCGAGGCCGCCACCGAGGCAATCGCGTTTTCAATCGACGCCCGCGTAATAATGTCCGAGGGCCGCCGGTTCGCCCGCACCGCATCCATCAAAATATGCCCCGCCTGGCGCGAAGCCTCATGCTTGCCCGGCGAGGTTGCGGGCACCCCGGATAGCTGAATCGGCGCGATTCCCAGAATCTCCGCGGCCATCGCCATCGTGTTGGCCGTGAATTGGCCCCCGCAAGCCCCTGCGCCCGGGCAGGCCGCCGCTTCCACTGCCTCCAGCCCCGCATCGCTCAGCGTACCGCTGGCATGCGACCCAATCGCTTCAAATACGTTGAGAATTGTGATGTCCTTGCCGTTCAGAGTTCCCGGCGCAATCGACCCGCCATAAAGCATCATCCCAGGAATATTCAGCCGACAGAGTGCCATGATGATCCCAGGCATATTCTTGTCGCAGCCACCAATGCCCACAATGCCGTCAAACAGGTTCCCCCGCGCCACCAGCTCCACAGAATCGGCGATGACCTCGCGGCTTACCAGCGACGCCTTCATCCCCTGCGTCCCCATCGTGATGCCGTCGTGGATGGTGATGGTGTTGAACTCCATCGGAGTCCCGCCCGCCTCGCGGATCCCTTGCTTCACTGCCTCGGCCACTTCGCGCAGATGAAAGTTGCACGGCCCGATCTCGGTCCAGGTGTTGGCCACGCCGATAATCGGCTTGTGCAGCGACTCTTTGCTGAATCCAATGCCGCGCAGGTAGCTGCGCGCGGCCGCCCGGTTCGGCCCTTCCGTCATCGGGATACTTTGCCTCTTGCCTTCGATCGTCATCTTACCCCTTTGAATCCGATAACTTGCTAACCTGCTAACTTGCTAACTCGCTGTATTTCGGCCTCAACCACCCAGCCCCATCATGCTTTGCCTCAAAACCATCCAACGCCGCTTCATGTCGCAGCGTCAATCCAATGTCATCCAGGCCCTCCGTCAGGCAATACTTGCGAAAAGGATCAATCTCGAAGCTAGCCGAAAACCCCTGTGCATCGGTCACCGTCTGGTCAACGAGAGAAACAGTCAACTGATACCCCGGAGTCGAAGCCGCGCGCTCCAGCAGCAGCGCCACTTGGCTGTCAGAAAGCCGGATCAGCACAATCCCATTCTTCCCGGCATTCGAAAAGAAGATATCCGCAAAGCTCGGCGCAATCACCGCGCGAAAGCCAAAGTCGCTCAGCGCCCAGGCAGCATGCTCCCGGCTCGATCCGCAGCCGAAGTTCTTCCCAGCAATCAGAATCTTCGCCCCGGCATAGCGCGGATCGTTCAGCGCAAAGCTCGCGTCCGGCTCACCCGCATTCGGGCCATCCTGAATCCGCCGCCAGTCGAAGAAGAGAAACTCGCCATACCCGGAGCGCTCAATGCGCTTCAAAAACTGCTTGGGGATGATCTGATCCGTGTCCACATTCACCCGGTCCAGCGGCGCAGCCAGTGAAGTAATCGTACGAAAGGGTTCCATCAGTGCGCCTCCACAGTTTCTGCAATCTCAGCCGACTTGCGAGCCCAGTCCCGAACATCCACAAAGTGCCCCGCAATCGCCGCCGCCGCCGCCATCTCCGGGCTTACCAGATGCGTGCGTCCGCCGCGCCCCTGCCGCCCCTCAAAGTTGCGGTTGCTCGTCGAGGCGCAACGCTCGCCCGGCTCCAAAATATCCGGATTCATCGCCAGGCACATCGAGCAGCCCGGTTCGCGCCAGTCGAACCCCGCCTCGCGGAAGATCAGGTCGAGCCCCTCGGCCTCTGCCTGGTCCTTCACCGATTGCGACCCCGGCACCACCATCGCGCGAACCGTCGTGCTCACATGGTGGCCCTGTGCAATCTTCGCCGCCGCGCGCAGGTCCTCAATCCGCGAGTTCGTGCAGGACCCGATAAACACCCGGTCGATCGCGATCTCCTCAAGCAGGGTCCCAGCCTTCAAATCCATGTACTCCAGAGCCCGCGTAAAGGCGCGCCGGTCGGCCTCGTTCTCCGCGTCCGCCGGATTGGGCACCGATGAAGTGATCGGCGCAACCATCCCCGGGCTCGTCCCCCAGCTTACGTAAGGAACCAGCTTCGTCGCGTCGATGGTCAGTTCGCGGTCAAACTTCGCCCCAGGGTCGCTCGGCAGCTTCTTCCACTCCGCCACCGCCGCATCCCACGCCACCCCTTGCGGCGAGTACCGCTTGCCCTTCAGGTAGGCGAATGTCTTCTCGTCGGGAGCAATCATCCCCGCCCGCGCGCCCGCTTCAATGCTCATATTGCAGATCGTCATCCGGCCCTCAATGGAGAGGTCCCGAATGGCCGACCCGGCATACTCGATGACATATCCTGTTGCGCCGTCGGTGCCGATCTCCCCGATAATCGCCAGCACAATATCCTTCGCCGTCACCCCGCGCGGCAGCTCGCCCTCAACCGAAATGCGGAAGGTCTTGGCCTTGGCTTGCGGCAGCGTCTGTGTCGCCAGCACATGCTCCACCTCGCTCGTCCCAATGCCAAACGCCAGCGCCCCAAATGCCCCATGCGTCGAAGTGTGGCTGTCGCCGCAGACAATCGTCATTCCCGGCTTGGTGATGCCGAGCTCGGGGCCAATCACGTGCACAATCCCCTGCTCGCGGCTGCCAATATCGAAGAGCTGAATCCCAAACTCCTTGCAATTCGCCCGCAGCGTCGAGATCTGTTTGGCCGCGATCTGGTCGATGATGTTGAAGCGCTCCGCCAGCGTTGTCGGCACGTTGTGGTCGATCGTGGCTACGCACCGGTCCGGCCGGCGCACAGTCCGCCCCGTCAGCCGCAACCCCTCAAAAGCCTGCGGCGAAGTCACCTCGTGGATCAAATGAAGGTCGATGTAGATCAGCACCGGCTCGCCCGCGGGTTCCACCACGACGTGCTGTTCCCAGACCTTTTCGAATAATGTTTTTGGCGTATTGCTCATAGTTTCCTCAGCGGCGTTAGCTATGTTAGCGGAGTTAAACAGCTGCCAACTGCGCGGCGACTGTCTCCCGCACCTTTGCGCCCATCTCAGTTGTGTTGAGAACCTTGAAATCCCTGGTGTTGCCACGCGCCAGATCGGCAGTCCGATAGCCCTCTTCCAGCACCTTGCGCACGGCAGCTTCAATCGCCGCCGCTTCGGCCTCCAGGCCCGCCGAGTGCCGCAGCACCAGCGCTCCAGTCAAAATCGCTCCCAGCGGATTGGCCAGCTTCTTCCCAGCGATATCCGGCGCCGAACCATGGATGGGCTCGTAAAGATTGACCTTCCCGCCGATGGTAGCCGAGGGCAGCATGCCCAGCGAGCCCGTAATCACCGCCGACTCGTCGGAAAGAATGTCCCCAAAGAGGTTCTCCGTCAGCACCACGTCGTAGTTGCGCGGGCTGGTCATCAGCAGCATGGCCATCGAGTCGACCAACTGGTGCTCCAGCGTCACGTCGGGAAACTCAGCGGCGACTTCCGTGACGGTAGCGCGCCAAAGCTGCGACACCTCCAGCACGTTCGCTTTATCCACACTTGTCAGCTTCCGGCTGCGCTTCTGGGCGAGTTGGAATGCAATGCGGGCGACACGCACGATCTCATCGCGGGTGTAGCGCATCGTGTTCCAGGCTTCTCCCGTCTCCTTGTTCCACTCGCGCGGCTGGCCAAAGTAAAGGCCGCCAAGCAGCTCGCGCACAAACAGGATGTCCGCGCCCTCGGTAATCTCGGTGCGCAACGGGCTATTCGCGGCCAGTTCTTTGATCGCGAAAGCGGGGCGCAGGTTGGCGAAGCCTCCCAAGGCTGCGCGAATCTTGAGCAGACCGGCTTCAGGGCGGGTGCTCGGCGGCAGGGCATTCCATTTATTGCCGCCCACCGCCCCCAGGAAAACCGCGTCCGAAGCCAGCGCCGCATCCAGGGTCTCCTGAGGGAGCGGGGTGCCGTCGGTATCGATGGCGATGCCGCCAATCCGTTTCTCCGTGACAGCAATCTCGTGCCCGCCAGCCTCAGCCACCAGCTTCAACACTGCAACGGCCTCATTCGTAACTTCCGGCCCAATTCCATCCCCGCCCAGCACCAACAGCTTCAACTTCATCGATATCCCCTCGAACTTGCCCAACTATCAAAAAACATTTGTCATCCTGAACGAAGTGAAGGACCTGCGTTTCCAGCAGCAATCCTCAGTCAACTTCCGCATAAGCCGCCGGCTTCCGGTCCCGAATCTGCTGCGAAAGCAGCCCAATCAAATCCTGGTCATAAATGTTCTTCTTCCGGTCGGCCAGCGCCACAAACCGGTAGTAGGTATGCTGCAGCTCCTCGCGGTCCAGCGTATACCCAAGCTGCTCAATGCGATGCCGCAGCGCCGCCCGGCCCGAGTGCTTGCCCAGCACCAGATTCGTGCTCGCCGCGCCCACCGACTGCGGCGTCATAATCTCGTAGCACAGCGGATTGGCCAGCATCCCATGCTGATGAATTCCCGACTCATGCGCAAAAGCATTCGCCCCCACAATCGCCTTGTTCGGCGAAGGGCCAAAAGTAATCAACTGCGCCAGCGTCTGGCTCGTCGGATAAAGCTTGTTGATCTTGAGGCCCGTCGATGCCCCGTAGTAGTCTGCTCGCACATACAGCGCCGCAGCCACTTCTTCCAGCGCCGCGTTCCCGGCCCGCTCGCCAATCCCGTTGATGGTGCACTCCACCTGCCGCGCCCCGGCCTGCACCGCCGCCAGAGAATTGGCCACCGCCAGCCCCAGATCGTCGTGGCAGTGCGAGGAGAGAATGATCCCCTGCGCATCCACCGCCGGCACCCGCTGCCTCACCTCCCGAAACATCGCCGCGTACTCCTCTGGCGTCGAGTACCCCACCGTGTCCGGCATATTGATCGTCGTCGCCCCAGCCTCAATCGCCACCCGCACCATCTCCACCAGAAAGTCGCGGTCGCTCCGCGTCGCATCCTCCGGCGAAAACTCTACATCGTCCACCAGCGCCCGCGCCTGACGCACGCTCTCCCCCGCCTGCGTCAGCGCCTGCTCGCGGCTCATCTTCAGCTTGTATTCCAGATGCAAATCGCTCGACGCCAAAAACACATGAATCCGCGCCCTATCGGCATGTTCCAGCGCCCGCGCGGCCATTTCAATGTCTTCACGCTTGGCCCGTGCCAGCGAAGTGATCCGCGGCGTGCGAATCGCCTGCGTGATGGTCGCGATGGCCGCAAAATCGCCCTCCGACGCCATCGCAAATCCAGCCTCGATGATGTCCACGCCAAGCTCCTCCAGAGCGTGCGCCATCGAAAGCTTTTCCTGCGTGGTCATGCTGCATCCCGGGGATTGCTCGCCGTCGCGCAGAGTCGTGTCGAAGATCACTACATGGCCTGGGTCGTTGGGACTTTGGTCGTTGGGCATAGGGTTCCTGTGCGAAGAAGTCTTTTCCGCCTGAACAAGTGTCGCCGAAAAGAACCTTATAACGCAAAGCTATTATTGTTTGGTAATCGATTACGATTTCTTATACCAGAAAAAAGGCCGATCATGGAACTCACCCATCTCGAAACCTTCCTCGCCGTCGCCGAGGAGCGCAGCTTCTCCCGCGCCGCCGTCCGCCTGCACCGCACCCAGCCCGCCATCAGCCAGGTCATCCGCAAGCTCGAGGAGTCGGTCGGCGAAGTTCTCTTCGATCGCGCCGCCCGCGACGGCTCCCTCACCGCCGCCGGCGAGCTCCTCCGCGACTACGCCATCCGCCTCCTCGCCCTGCGACGCGAAGCCTCGAGCGCCATGGACGAGCTCCGCAATCTCGAGCGCGGTCACCTCCATCTCGCCGCCAACGAGTACACCTGCCTCTACCTGCTCCCCGTCCTCGACGCCTTCCGCAAAAAACACCCCAAAATCGACGTCACCGTCCACCGCTCCCTCGCCAGCAAGATTCCCGAGGAGCTGAACCTGCGCCTCTTCGAGCTCGGCGTCATCTCCTTCAAGCCGGACACCGAGCAGTACCGCTCCATCGCCGTCTATGGCGACACGCTGGCCTTTGTGGTCAATCCCCGCCATGCGCTCGCCGCTGCGCCGCGCGTCTCCATCGCCGACCTGGGTGGCGAACTGTTCGTCGCGCACAACGTCCCCTCGCCCCTGCGCCGCAAGGTCATCGAAACCTTCCAGCGGCACCATACGCCGCTCAACATGAACATCGAACTGCCCTCGATCGAGGCAATCAAGCGCTTCGTCGCCATGGGTAATGGAGTCGCCCTGGTGCCGCGCCTCACCGTCGCCCGCGAACTGGAAACCGGCGACCTGGTCGCCGTTCCCGTGGACGAGCTGGAATTCCGCCGCCTGTTGCGCCTGGTCCATCGCCGCAACGCAAAGCTCTCCTATGCCGCCACCGCATTCCTGCAAGTGGTGAAGGGTCTAGCCATTGAGCGGGGAGCCCCGTTTCATTATCAGGTGGAGCGGGCGAGCTGAACAAGCAGCGAACCGTCAGTCGGGGTCTACCAGGCCGAGGAACCCTCCGGCTCAAACTCCGGAAAGGCGCGCTTCGCCCCTGTCAGCTCCGTGCGCAGCTCAATCCACAGCTCGTTCGGGATCTTCACGAACACCTCTACAACGGCCGGGTCAAACTGCTGCCCTGCGCAGCGCAAAATCTCCTGCCGCGCCACGTCAAAGCTCCGCGCTCCTCGGTACGGCCGGTCGCTGGTAATCGCGTCCAGAGTATCGGCCAGTGAAAAGATCCGTGAGCCAAGCGGAATCGCCTCGCCCCGCAGCCCGCGCGGGTACCCGCTCCCGTCGTAGTGCTCCTGGTGGCTGTAGACAATCTCCGCCGCCTCCGACAGAAACGGAATCTTGCGCAAGATATGGTATCCCCGCTCGCAGTGCTCCCGCATCGTCTTCTGCTCCCGCGGCGTCAGCTTGCCCGGCTTGCGCAGGATCGCGTCCGGAATCGCCATCTTGCCAATGTCATGCAGGAATGCGCCCCGCGCAATCACCTTCACGTGGTCCGATTCAATCCCCATCGCCCGCGCCAGCGCAATCGTATACGCCGTCACCCGCTTCGAGTGGCCCTCGGTCTCGGAATCCTTCAAATCCAGCGCGTCGCCCAGCGCCTCCAGCGTAATGTCGTAGGAGCGCTCCAGATCCACAATCGCATGATGCAGCAGGTTCGTCCGCGCCCGCACCACCTCTTCCAGATCCTGCTTGTAGACTGCGGTTTCCAGCAGGGTCTTGCGGTGCCCCAGCGCACTGCGTACCGTGGAAAGCAGCTGCTCCCGCTCAAAGGGCTTGATCAGATAATCGTACGCGCCCCGGCGCATCGCATTGATGGCCACGCTGATGTCCTGTACCGCGGTCACCATCACCACCGGCGTTTCCGGCTGATTTGCCCGGATCCGGTCCAGCAGACCGATCCCAGTGCCATCCCGCATCACTATATCGGTCAGTACCAGATCGAAGTCCTGCCGGTCGATCAACTCCAGCGCTTCGGCGCTCGTTCCCACCATCACGGTCTCGTAGTTCTGCCGGCCAAGTGTCGCGCTCAGCATCGAACGAACATGGGGTTCATCATCCACGATCAGGATTCTTGCGGTAGACCCCATTCCTTGCTCCTCAATCTTTGGGAACTCGCGGATTAGCTCTTGCACTGCGCGGTCCTGTTCATGAATGCAGAGGCTTGCTCTGTTCATTTTTTGTGAAAACTGCCATCGATTGTGTGCAAGACCCCCGTAACGATTGAGCTTAAAACCGAGTCGCTCAGGTCCGCAATGGTTATTTTGAGAAAAAGAACCTCAATCAACAATTCAGACAATCGATTTACCTCAGCCCGTCAGAGAAGCGTATACTCAGAATCCGATACAGTCCAAAACCTACCCTCACTTCAGGCCGGGCGTTCCGGAGCCGGCAAAATTCAGCCGAAAACTGCCTGACAAACCTTTCGCCTTCCCACCCATCTCAGCCTTCCCCTCGCAGGCGAGCCCGTTTGCCAATCGCCCATTCTTCCCGCACAATCTGCCGGCTGCGGCCCACGGCCAGCGCGTTCACGGGAACTTCGTGCGTTATGCACGAACCCGCCCCAATATAGGCTCCGTCGCCCACGGTAAGAGGCGCCACCAGCGTCGAATCGCTCCCAACGAAGACCCCCGCACCGATCGTTGTCGTGTGCTTGTTCACTCCGTCGTAGTTGCAGGTAATCACCCCGGCGCCAATGTTGGTCCCCGCCCCCACCTCGGCGTCGCCCAGATAGGTCAGGTGGTTCGCCTTTGCGCCCTTGCCCATCCGCACTTTCTTGGTCTCCACAAAGTTGCCCACATGAGCCTCCTCGCCGATCTCGCTCCCAGGCCGTACGTGCGCAAATGGCCCAATCTTGGCGTGCGCGCCAATTACCGCTTCCGTAACGATGCAGTTTTGCCGCACAAGTACGTTATCGGCAAGATGAGAACTTTCCAATACTGATCCAGAACGAATAAAACAGTCGACGCCAATCCGCGTCTTCCCCAGCAATTGCACATTGCCCTCAATCACCGTGTCCGGACCCACTTCAACCTCTGAATCGATAACGCATGTCTCGGGACGAAAGATGGTTACGCCCTGCGCCATCAGCCGCGCGGCATTGTTCATGCGC
>Ga0302278_10003217_pt1 | contig 18067 bp, 18 predicted proteins | sample III_Bog_N3_2_FD_194543 | JGI IMG/M metagenome (GOLD analysis project Ga0302278, IMG submission 194543) | Peat permafrost microbial communities from Stordalen Mire near Abisko, Sweden - III_Bog_N3_2 | ecosystem: Environmental > Terrestrial > Soil > Wetlands > Peat | place: Sweden: Abisko...
CGGTCCGGTCTGTAGTGTGACTGTCTGCCGCGTCTTCAGATCGACGATCGAAAGATTGCTGGTGTCGGTGCACGTGACGAACGCGGTGCTGTGGTCGGGTGCAAGCCTGACCATGTGGGGTGCCTGGCCGTGAACATCGTAAGTATCGATCACGGTGCGGCTGACAGGGTCGAGTATCAGCAGCGCGCTGGGCAGTTCGGTAGTAACGAGAACGTGTCCGGTGGAAGGATCGAAATCTATGCCATGGGGGCGGCGATGCGCGCCGAGATCGATTGCGCCGGACTTACTTTCGCCCAGCACATCGACGATGGCAACGCTGTTCTGGCCCGGAGATTTTTCGGTCATCACCATCACGCCGTTATCTGTAACGAATAGGAACCGGCCGTTTGACGAGAAGGCCATCTCATGCGGGTGCACTCCCACCGGGACTTCTTTGACAAGTCCGTCAGCATTGAAAAAGCCGACCTTTCCCGACGCCTTTTCTACGATCACCAGCGTTGGGACGGGGTTGGTGGTGGCCAGCGCGAGAAGGGCAGGGAACAGGGTAATCCACGGGAGTCGCATTGGTTTGGGTCCGGCTTACGGCCCTCAGGCTATCATGCTGAGATATGTTTCGCGCTCGCGTTTGTATTGCCGCTTTTTCGCTGCTGGCCGTAGTGCCGCTGGTCTCGGACAGCAAATTCCAACTCACGATCGACAACATCATGCGCGGACCGAATCTGGTGGGCACCGAGCCGGCGCAGGTTCGCTGGTCGGGCGATGGTTCGAAGATTTATTTCCAGTGGAAGCGCGCGGCGGATCCGATTATTGCGCCGCTCGATACCTATGTGGTGAATCGCGATGGCAGCGATCTGCGCAAGCTTTCGGACGATGAAGCGCGCGTCGCACCACCGCCGGCCATCGAGACCAACGAAGACCGCACGCTCAGCGTTTATTCCGATGCGGGCGACATTGTTGTGATCGAGAACGCCACGGGCAAGCGGCGGCAGGTCACCAGGACGGCGGATGCCGAAACGAATCCCCGCTTTCTGCAGGGCGCGGGGCACAGGATTTCGTTCATGCGCGGTGGCAATCTGTTCACGATGTCGCTCGATAACGGCGACGTGGAACAGTTGACGGATATCCGCACGGCTGCGGCGGCGGGTGCGACTGCGCCGGCGGCTGCGGCGGGTGGCGGGCGCGGCGGCGGACGTGGCGGTGGGGGCGGACGCGGTGCCGCGGCGACGGGCGAGGAGCCGAAAGGCACCGACGCGCAGGAGTATCTCAAGAAAGAACAGCGCGACATGTTCGATGTAGTGCGCGAGCGCGAGAAGCTGAAGGAAGAGACCGACGCGAAGCAGAAGAAGCTGAATCCGCGCAAGCCTTACACGCTGCAGGCGCGCCAGACCATGGGCCAGATGCAGCTCTCGCCCGATGGCAACTACGTGCTCGCGGTGATTTCGGAGAGCGCTAATGGTTCGAAGAATTCCATCGTTCCGAACTGGATTACCGATTCCAGCTTTCCCGAAGATCTGCCGGGACGTGCCCGCGTGGGCGATGGCCTCGGGCAGCGTCACCTGGTGGTCATCAATGTGGAGACCGGCGAAGTGAAGAACGTGGACCATGGCGAGGTGGGAACGCCGGCACCGCAGATTTCCGATGGCGGCGGATGCGGCGGCGGCTTCGGTGGTGGCGGCGGATTCGGTACGCCCGTGTCGTTTTCGCCCGATGGCAGCAAGGCCGTGTTCAATGCGCGCTCGGAAGATAACAAGACGTGCTGGACCTTTGCGCTCGATCCCGCGACTGCGAAAGCTCGCGTGCTCGATACAGAGCACGATGCCGCGTGGATAGGCGGTCCGGGCGGCGGGCAAGGCTGGCTGGGCGATAACCGGACTTACTACTTCACGTCCGAGCGCGATGGCTTCAACCATCTCTATGAACTGCCGTTCGATGGCGGCGTGCCGAAGCAGTTGACGTCGGGTAAGTTTGAGATTGACCGCGTAGTGCTTTCGCATGACAAGTCGACCTTCTATCTCACGACCAGCGAAGGCAGCTTCTATGAACGGCATCTGTGGTCGATGCCTGTCGCGGGTGGCGCACGCACGCGCATTACGAAAATGGCGGGCGGCCATGCTGCAACGCTTTCGCCCGACGAGAAATGGATTGCCGATATTTATTCCTACACCAACAAACCGCCGGAGCTTTATGTTCAGCCGAATGAGCCGATGGCTGCGGAGAAGAAGCTGACCGACTCATCGGCGCCGGAATTTTCCACCTATCCGTGGATCGATCCGCCGATTGTTGAGATCCCTACCCGCGACGGGATGAAACTGCCGGGCAATCTTTACAAGCCGGCCGGATTCAAAAAGGGCGGCCCTGCCGTTGTGTTTGTGCATGGCTCCGGGTACTTACAGAACGTGGATAAGTCGTGGTCCACAGCCTACTATCACGAATATCTGTTCCATCATTTTCTGATGGAGCACGGTTACATGGTGCTGGCGGTGGATTACCGCGCCTCCAAGGGCTATGGCCGCGACTGGCGCACCGCGATTTATCGGCATATGGGCGGTAAAGATCTGGACGATCAGGTGGATGCCGCTAAGTGGCTGGTCTCGCAGCAGGGCGTGGACCCCAAGCGCATCGGCATTTATGGGGGCAGCTACGGCGGGTTCATTACCTTGATGGCGATGTTTACGCAGCCGGATGTGTTCGCGGCGGGCGCGGCCTTGAGGCCGGTGAGCGACTGGGCCTACTACAACCAGGGCTACAGCGGCAACATTCTTAACCAGCCGCAGAAGGATGCCGAGGCTTATAAGCAGTCCTCGCCGATTTACTTCGCGGCGGGACTAAAAGGGCACCTGCTGATCTGCCATGGCATGGTCGATACCAACGTCCATTTTGTGGATACGGTGCGCCTGGTCGAGAAGCTGATTGAGCTTAGAAAAGATAACTGGGAGTTAGCGGTTTATCCGGTGGAAGACCACGGGTTCGTGCAGCCCGCAAGCTGGACCGACGAATATAAGCGCATCTTCAGACTCTTCGAAACGAATCTGAAGAACTGAGTCGGTAGCAATGCGCAGAATTCCCTTCGGCGAAATTCTCGAGACGCTGGAGGCGCACTACGGGCCGCAGCAGCCCTGCTGGCCTACCGATCCGTATCGGTTCATCGTCTGGTGGCATTGTGGATATCCGGCGAGCGACGCAACGTGCGCCAAGGGTTGGGAGTCGCTGCGGCGCGAGATCGGCGTTGATCCGGATCAGTTGCTTGCGGCCGATCAGGCGAATATCGCGCAGGCGCTTCGGTCCGGCGGCATGGTGCCTGAATTACGCGCACTTCGCCTGATCGAAATTGCGCAACGCGTGCAGCGGGAATTCGGCGGCGATCTGAACGCGGCGCTCAAAGCAATGCCGACCACCAAGGTGCGGGCGGCGTTGAAGAAGTTTTCGGGTATTGCCGACCCCGGCGCGGACCGCATCATACTGTTCGCGGGGATCGCGCCCCTTGCGGCAGTGCCATCGAACTGCCCGCAGGTACTGGTACGCATCGCACGGGGCCGTGAGCGGGAAAACTACGGCGTAAACTATCGGCATGCGCAGGAAATTATAGAAGCCGAATTGCCGCCCAACGTCGACTCGCGAATGCGTGCTTATCTTCTGCTCAAACAACACGGCCAGCAACTCTGCAAACGCACGAATCCGAAATGTCAGATTTGTCCGGTGCGGGAGGCATGTGCCTACGTGCGCCGCTAAACTGCTTCCTTCTCTTTGCCGGCTTCCTTATAAGGCTGGTGCAAGTACTTGCCGACCGTGTCCTGCGCGCCCTGAGTATTGTCGCGGGTGCGCTGCGCCTGGGTATATTCGTTTACCGCGCGCTCCCGCTGACCCGTGATATCGAAAATATTGCCCAGGTAAATATGCGTCCACACCTCAACCCACTTCGGTTGCAGGTCGCCGTTCAGGACTTCGCGGAATTCATTGGCGGCGGACTGATAGTTATGCTGCGCGAAGAAGATCTGGGCGACGCGGAAGTGCGCCATCGAACTGTTTCTCTGCGTGTCGAGCGCCTTCTGATATTCCTTGAGGGCGTCTGCATATTCGTTGACGGCAGCCAGTTGCTCGCCGCGGCGGATGGCGACTTCCACCCGCACCTGCGGGCTCATCCGCAGCACCTTATTACCGGGATCGATGGTGACCTTCTTAGGCTTGCCAAACGTATCCACCGAAAATTCCGACGACGTTCCCATCACCTCAATCCGCTTGGTTTCCGGATTGCCTTCCGTCTCGATCTTCAGATCCACGGGCATGCGGAACGTATCCAGATCCTGGGAAATCCGGCCCTGCACGCGGAAACCTTTTTGAGTCCGGAAGATGGTGTATTCGAGCTTGAACTCCGGCGCGCTGTTCGATTCCACCCACTGGATGAAGAAGTATCGCAGTTCCTCGCCCATCACGGCTTCGCACGCCTTGCGGAAATCCTCGGTAGTAGCGGACTTCCATGCGGACTGCTGCAGGAAGGCTTTCAGAGCCTTGAAGAACTTATCGTCGCCCATGGTGCTGCGCAGCATCTGGACCACGACCGCGCCCTTGCTTGCGCTCAGCGCCCAGTATTCCGGCGAATAATCCTCCAGCCGGGCTGTCTGAATCAGGGGTACATTATCCATCGTGAGCGCCGTGATCGCGGTGTCTTTCATCCGCTGATCCATGGCGTTTGCGCCCTTTTCATGCTCGGTCCAAAGCGCCTCGGAATAGAGCGCCATGCCGTTTTCGAGCCACATGTGATTGCGGTTGATGGGCGAAACATCCACTTCCCACCACTGCCGCGCTATTGTGTTGGCGAGCACGTTGGAGTTCACGTCTTTGGTGATCGACTGCGGCGCGAGGAAGAGAATACCCGGCGCCGCATAACCATTCGGCGCGCCATCCGCGGTTTCGACCAGCGTCAGATTGGCGTAAGGCGCAAGCCCGAATACAGACGTGAAGTAGTTCATCATCTGGGCCGTTGCCGTGCCGTAAGTGTTGGCGAGCGAGGCCGCGTCTCCGCGGAACCAGAGTGTGGTCGTGAGACCCTCGCTCGAATTTTTTACCGGTTGTCCCTTCACCACCGCGATGTCCCCGGGGAACGACGGCTTGGTGAACTCGAAGTTCCAGACGTTACCGGAATTCGACCCGCTGCCGCTGCCGATCACCTGGAATCCTGCGGGAACCGTAACGTGCATAGTCGACGTGAACCGGTCCGACGTATAGCCGCTCACCGGAAACCACCGCGACGGATACAGAAGGAACGCGTAGTCGTTCTGGATGGCCGCGAACTTGATGCCGTAGATGGGGGATTCCTCGGTACCAGACAACCGGCCGTCGTACGTGAAGGTGACTACGGCGGGCTGCCCCTTCGCAAGCGGCGCCGGGAAGGTCAGGCGGACGGAATTTTCCTGCTGATTCCGGGTGCCGTTAATCGACTGTCCTTTATCGTCGACGATTTTCGAAATATTCAGGTTGTTGTTGAGTTCGAACGTCGCGGTCGTAAGTTGGTCGTCCAGCGGGATGAAGCGCACGGCGGCGCGTGCGGTGAGCGTCTGCGTCTCGGGATTGATCTGCGCGTCGATCACGTAGTTGTCGACATCAATGCGCGAAACCTTGGCGTCCTGTTGCGCGAATGCGCCGGCCGATGCCAGCATCGCACCCAGCGCGACAAATCCGAATTTACCAATCACGGCGTCCCCCTCGTCTGAAATACTCTTACCACTTCGTCGGCGGCCAGTTGCATGGGATCGGCAGCCACGGCCAGCCCCGACGCCACTGTGCGGAGCGCCGCTTTCATTTTCGCGCGTTCCGGGCCGTCATTCAAAAGCCGCCCGGCCTCCGACGCGATCCGTTCACCGGTCATGTCATTCTGCATCAGTTCCGGCACCACTTTTTGGCCCGCAATCAGATTCACCATGGAATAAAACGGCACATCTACAAGGACTTTGCCGATTGCCCAACTGAGCGGCGTTACGCGGTAAAACGTCACCATCGGCGCGCCCAGCAGAGCGGCTTCCACCGTAACCGTTCCGCTCGCGGCCAGCGCGACATCGCAATGCGCCATCGCGTCCCATGCCTCACCCTCAATCGCCCGGATTTTGCTGCCCGCCAGCGATTCTCTAAAAAACTCCGCCCCGCACGTGGGGGAAGCCGGAAGCACAAAGCTCACCTCGCGGTCCCTTGCGAGGATTTCCGCCGCCTTCTTCAGTTCCGGAAGATGGCGAAGGGCTTCACTACGTCTGCTGCCGGGGAGCACCGCAACCATTGGACGATCCGCGGGCAGGTTGTGTTTCCGGAAAAACTCCTCGCGCGACATGGACGGTCGCACGCGCGAGGCAAGGGGGTGTCCGATATAACGGACCGGCACTCCGCGTTCCCTGAAGAATGCCTCCTCGAAGGGAAAAATGCAGAGCAGGCAATCGATGATGTGGCGCATCGTTTTTACGCGGCCCCTGCGCCATGCCCACACCTGCGGTGCGATCAGGTAAACCACCGGAATGCCCGCACGCTTGAGTCTTGCGGCGACGCGGAAGTGGAAATCGGGGGAGTCGGTCAGGATCGCGAGCGCCGGTTTTCGCGCGATCGTCTCCGCTACCAGCTTGCGATAGAGCAACCAGATCCGGGGGATATGCCGTAGAACCTCGACCAGACCCACGACTGCGAGTTCTTCGGTGCGGATGATGGGTTCCGCGCCGCGCCCGCGCAGATTTTGACCCGCACAGCCGAAGAATTTGCAGTCCGGCCATTTGCGGCGCAGATGGTCGAGCAGTTCGGCGGCATAATAATCGCCCGAAGCTTCTCCGGCGGAAATGAGTATGGATTCCGGCGCGCGCGGCAACCTTCAGAGTAGCGAACGGTCCGAAAGCACCCGGCTGGTGGTAATGAGCCTGCCAGTCGGGCTTCGCTCGACACGCCTGTCATGTGTTTTCAATGGTTTACGGTTGCCTTCCAATTGGAACGGCCCGTGCCCTTACAGAGGCCGTTGAGGAGGATTCGATGAAACACAGAATTTCAAACTTACTTCGGAAGTCCGGTGTGGCGGCCATGGTGCTGGCCACAGCGATGGCGCTCTCGGTCCCGTCCACCGTTCTGGCGGCGGCACGCGGCGGCGGACACGGCTTTTCGGGCGGTGGAGGACACTCGTACACGGGTGGTGGCCGCAGCTACGGCGGTGGACAGCGTTTCAGCGCACCGGCTCCGGCCTATCGCGGCGGTGGAAACTACTACCGTGGAGGCGGAGGCTATTATGGCGGGGGCGGATACTATCGACCCGGCTATGGTTACGGCGGTCCCTATCTCGGTTTAGGTTTCGGCTACTCTTACGCGCCGAATTACTGCGCGCCTGGTGGTTATTACGATCGCTGGGGCCGCTGGATTCCCTCCGGCTGCGCCGTTGCGCCTTACGGCTACGCGCCTGGTTACTAAGCCCGACGAAAGGCTGTAGCCGCAGTTCACCGGCTACAGCCCCACAGCCCCACCGCCAGTTGCGGCACGCGACGGCGGTTCGCTATTGTATAGGACGTACCAGGACTGTTCCCTGAGCGTCCATAAGTAATGCCCTCGCACCGGGCCGCCGAAATCAGTTATTACGAAGAACTGGGAGTTGAGCCGGACGCCTCGCCTGCGGAGATCCGGGATTCCTTTCGCGCCCTCGTGCGCCTGCTCCACCCCGATCAGCAGGTAGACCCCGAACTGAAGGCAATCGCCGAACGCCAGTTGCGGCGGGTGAACGGAATATACGCCGTTCTTTCGGACCCGGAAAAACGGCGGCGGTACGATGCGGCCTTCCAGGAAGACTACACCGCTCCCGCGATCGTGTTCAATCCGGCTTCGAATATCGATCCGAGGAAGTTCGTTTTGCGGCTGCTCTGGATCGGGGCGGCAGTGATCCTCACGGCCACATGCGTCTGGCTTTATGTCGACAACCCGGAGTCGTCTGGTTCCGTGCCGGTTGAAGCCGCCGTGCCGGTTGATCGGGTCGTGAGTGTGCCAAGCGCGCCGCCGGTGGAGGACTCCGATCGAATCGAAGGTCTGCGACTGGACCTGCGGATTGCCCGTTCGGAACGCGACGCCGCAAGGTCTGAACTGAATCGGCTGAAGGCGCTTCTGGCAAGTGCGGGCAGTGCGATTCCCGAACCACCTCCCCCTGCCGCCGTAGCGGAATCTGTTGGCAGGACGGAACCCGACGTTCGGGTCGCGCCCTATCCGCCGCGGACTTCCGCGGTTTCGGCCTCGGCGGTTCCTCGTCCCGCAGCGCCTAAGCCTTTGGGCTCCGACGCCCATCAGTTTGCGGGATTCTGGTTTTTCGCTCCCGGTACGGAGCGAAACACCAAGGGCCTTTACCCGCCTCAGTTCATTGAAGCCATTCTGACCGAACGCAATGGCGTGATTCACGGGCGGTATCGCTCGCGCTACCGGATCGTGGACCGCGCGATCTCACCCGATGTGAATTTCGAGTTCACCGGAACGTCAAACGGAACCACGCTCACTACGCCGTGGACTGGTCTGGGCGGCGCCAAAGGTCAGTTAGTCCTCAGTCTGGTGGGCGAGAATTCGCTCAAATTCGACTGGACCGCAACGGAACTGGGCAGCGGACAGGGGCTTACTTCCGGCACCGCGACCCTCACGCGGCGCATCGAATAGCCGCTATTTAAGGCTTGCTCCCGCCGCTTCATCGATAAACCAAGTCATCTCGGGCGAGGCGATCTGCGAGGGAACATGCAGCGTGTCGCGCGGTCCGCGCAAAACCCGTTCGAGGCCCTCGGCCTTATCGGCGCCAGTGACCAGGCACAAAGTGTGGCGGGCCTTCTCAAGGACGCCCGGCAGCAATGTCACCCGGTGCTGTTTGAACTTCCCGACCCAGACGGCAGCCGCGATCCCGGTTTGGTTTTCAATGAGCGGTTCGCCAGGAAACAGGCTGGCCGTGTGGGCGTCCGGACCCATGCCACGCTGCAGAACGTCGAACGCCGGCAGTTCGCCGGGCCGCAGCCGGAAAGTGCGTGAGATGTCGTCCGCGTAAGCGATGGCGGCTTCGTCGGGGATCAGTTCGGTTCGGATCCGGTGGATCTGCACCGGGGCCAGCGGAACGTGGTCGAGCAGCGATTCACGCGTCATCCGGTAGTTGCTTTGGCTGTCGTCGGTCGGAACGCAGCGTTCGTCCACCCAGAACAGATCGATGCCGTTCCAGTCGAACGGCTGTTTCGCCATCCATTCGAACATGATCCGGGGCGTGCTGCCGCCCGAGACCGCAAGTGACGCTGAGCCGCGGTCCTTCCGCGCCGCCGCAAGCAAATCGAAGATGGCGGCACCACAGGCGTCGGCCGCTTCGGCGGGCCCAGGGAATCTTCTGATGTGTACACTCATGCGGTAATTCGGTTCAACGCCTGCTCGAAAACCGGGTCGTGGATTACGATCCCGAGCTCAACGTTGAGCAACTCCTCATCGGTGCATTTCGACATGGAAGCTCGCTGGTGCATGCCGTGCATGTCGTATTCGGCGCCGCCATCGTTGAGACGGATTCTGAGATCCTCGTCCACAGCGATACCGGAGATCCCGCCGCGTCCGTCTCCGCCCGAGCCCTTTAAGCCGACTTTGGTGGCTGGCAGAGCCGATTCGAGCCACGCTTCCATGTACCGGGCTTCGGGTCCGGCTTCGCGGCCTGAGTATTCGATGTTGATACTTCCGGGTATCCCGTTATCCAGCAGGCCGGCCAGCAGGGCGCGGAGGCCGGTGATTCGCGTCCATGCGAGGTCGCCGGTAATGTGTCCGGCGTCCAGCAGGCCTCCGAGTTCGCCGAAGCAGGGGGCGCCGGCGCGGTTGGAATCGACGATGATCTTATCGCCGAGCGGGAGTATTTTGCGGAGCGCCCCGGCGCGCACGATGCGGGCGGAGCGCAGGAGGATCACGCGGGGCAGGTCGGGCACCGCAAGCGGTCCGACAATCGCCGCGACATCCGCGAGGCGGTTCATCGACGAGGTGATTTCAATCTGCTCGCAGCAGATCTGGCGGCGATGCCCGAACGGCATCCAGCACTGCGCAAACACGCGGGCGTCGAGGAAGTCTTCGCCTTCTCTCAGGCGCACCACCACGGAGCGGCTGGGGTGTTCTTTCATCAGGCCCGCCAGCGTTTCGTTCAGCGACTGTGAATCTTCCTCGTCGTCCACGAAGCTGATCAGCGTCATGGCGCAGGCGCGCAGAACGCCGCCGCCCTGCGCACTGGTGTCGCCCGCCTGAGTATCGTCGGGCTTCGCCATCGACGACCAGATTTCGCTCAGCTCCTTGAGGATTTTGTCCGGCTTGATCGGTTTTTCCTGTGTCATTAGGGCCTTCTCCAAGTGTGTCCCCAGCGGGCCAGCATTTCGTCGGCCGCCTGCGGTCCCCACGTACCCGCCGCGTAGTTCGGGAAGTCGAATTTCTGCGTGCTCCAGTAATCGAGGATGGGCTGCACGGCCTGCCAGCTTGCCTCCACCATGTCCTGCCGGGTGTAGAGAGTGGCGTCGCCGCCGATGGCGTCGAGCAGCAGAGTTTCGTAAGCCGAGGGCGACCGCTCCCCGAAGCTCGATCCGTAGTTGAAGTCCATCGATACCGGGCGAAGCTGCATGCCGGAACCCGGCCTCTTCGAAACGAAGTTGAGGGAAATTCCTTCTTCGGGCTGAATGCGGAGGATGAGGACGTTGGGCAGAGCTTCCGCGCCGGCGGTCGCCTTACGGAACATGGCGAGAGGCGCGGTGCGGAACTGAATGGCGATTTCGGTGACGCGCTTGGGCAGCGACTTACCCGTGCGGATGTAGAAGGGCACGCCCGCCCAGCGCCAGTTATCGACAAGGAATGTGACCGCGGCGTAGGTATTGGTCTGCGACTCGGGATCGACTCCTTTCTCCTGCCGGAAACCCGGCACCTGTTCGCTGCCCGAGCGGCCTGGGCCGTACTGTCCGGAAACGGCATTTGCGGCCACCTGATCGGGGCGCATGATGCGGATAGCCCGCAGCAGCTTGGCGCGTTCGTCGCGCACGGCGTCCGATGTGAAGGACGACGCCGGTTCCATCGTGACAGTGGCCATCACCTGGAGCAGGTGGTTCTGAATCATGTCGCGGAGCGCGCCCGCTTCCTGATAGTACGCGCCGCGGCCTTCGACGCCGATCGATTCGGCCGCCGTGATCTGCACATGATCGACGTAGGTGCGGTTCCACAGCGGCTCGAAGATGCCATTGCCGAAGCGGAAGGCCATAATGTTCTGGACCGTTTCCTTGCCGAGGTAATGGTCGATGCGGTAGATCTCGTTTTCATGGAAGCACTTTTCGAGGCGGCCCTGCAGTTCGCGGGCGCTTTGCAGGTCGTGCCCGAAAGGCTTTTCAATTACGATGCGCCGCCAGCCTTGGCCTTTGTTCAGTCCGGCGGCGGCCAGGCCTTCGGCGATCTCGGCGTACTGGCTGGGCTGGGTCGACAGATAGAACAGGGCGTTGTCTTCGGTCTTGCGGGAGTCTTCCACTTCCGCAAGGGTCTTGACCAGCGCCTGGTAAGACTGCGGATCGGCGACGTCTCCGGCGAGGTAGAAGAGGCCCTGCGCGAAGGATTTCCAGAGGTCTTCGTCGAAGGGCGAGTCTTCGAGGAATTTCTTGACCGAGTCGTGCATACGTTCGCGGAACTCGTCGTTCGACATAGCCGTGCGCGAGATTCCGATCACCGCAAAGCCGGGCGCCAGACGGCCTTCATACGCGAGGCGGTAGAGCGCCGGCATCAGTTTGCGCTTGGTCAGATCGCCATTCGCGCCGTAGATCACCACCGCACAGGGGGGCGATTTGCGATGGAATCGGAGAGGGTCCTGCAGTGAAGTTTCAGGCGACATCAGGCCTACCTTAACACGTCGTGGTGGAACTGCGGGCGGTTTTGCATTATGAAAGGAATGCCCGGTGCGGGATGGCGCGTAATTGGATTCGTGAGTGTAGGAATCTGGACATATCTGGCTCTTTTTCGGCGTGGTTTCTGGCGGCTGCGGGAGCGGCTTACGGCTGCCGATTCGGTACCCCGCAGTTCGGTAGCCGCCGTGATCCCGGCGCGGGATGAGGAAGGGCTGATCGGGCGTACCGTCCGGTCGCTGCGGGCGCAGGTCTTCGATGGTCGGTTTCAGATCGTGGTGGCGGACGACGAGAGCACGGATGGTACCGCGGCTGAGGCGCGCTCTGAGGGCGCCGAGGTTGTGGCGACGGGGCCGCGTCCGCCGGAATGGAAGGGCAAACTGTGGGCGGTATCGGAAGGGATCCGGCCGACGGAAGGGGCATCCGACTACCTGCTGCTGACGGACGCCGACATCCAATACGGCTCGCCCGACGTCCTCCAGGCGCTGATCGCCCAGGCCGAAACCGGCTTCGATCTGGTGAGCGTCATGGTGCGACTTCGCTGCGAATCGGTCGCCGAGAAGTTACTGATCCCCGCCTTTGTGTTTTTCTTCTTCAAGCTTTATCCGCCCGGAACTCCGGCGGCGGCCGGTGGCTGCATGCTGATCCGGCGGGAAATGCTGGAGCGTATCGGAGGCATTGCCAGTATCCGGACTGTGCTGATCGACGACTGCGCTCTCGCCCAAAAGGTGGCGGCGGCTGGCGGGAAGGTCTGGCTCGGCGTATCTGATCTGCCAGTCCGCAGCGTTCGGGAGTACGGGCAAGCCCGCGACATCCGGGCCATGATCTCGCGGTCCGCATTCGCCCAGCTTCGGCACTCCTTGCTGCTGCTGGCCGGTACCGTTCTTGCCATGTCGGTAACGTATCTTGCGCCGGTGGGGCTGTTGTTTTCCGGCGACGCGGTCGCGGCCGGCCTGGGTGCGGTGGCGTGGGCCGTCAGCGCAGCGCTGTTTCTGCCGTCGGTGCGTGAATACCGGGCACCTTTGTGGACCATCGCTTGTCTGCCGGGTATCGCGGCGTTCTATCTTTTCGCGACCATCGAATCGGCGGTCCTATACTGGAGCGGGCGTGGCGGAACGTGGAAGGGTCGCGTTCAGGACGCGGGTTAAGCGATGCGGACAGGAGCGCGGGTGCGAAGGCGCGCGGTACATTCCACTGAACCTTTCGCGTGATACGCTCGTAATAACAACAAAGAATGGCTGTTCAATCCAACACGGCTTCCGCGGCGCAACCCGCCGCAACTCCTATCGGCACCTGGCTGCTGCCTGTCGCGGCCGCCTGGGTGATTCCCGGCGCGGGCCACTTCCTGCTGAAGAAAAACGGCCGCGGAGCACTGATTTTCGGGTCCGTCGTACTCATGTTCCTTTTCGGCCTTTTCATGCGCGGGATGATGTTCACGCCCGAAAAGGGCGTCGATTACCTCACTTCGCTGATCAATTACGGCGGTTTCATCTGCAACCTGGCGGCCGGTGCCCTTTACATATTGAGCGCGATGTTCGGTTATAACCAGCCCGATATGGCCGGCGCGGTACACGACTACGGGACCAAGTTCCTGGTCACCGCCGGTCTGCTGAATATTCTGGCGATGGTGGATGCCTGGGAAATCGCCACGGGGAAGAAGGACTAATGCCGAAGATTAATCTCTCTCACTTTGAGGCGGCGTTTCTGTTTTCGGTCTTTGCGTCGGTGGTCATGGGGATCACGACCAAGAAGACTAACCCGGAGCGCGTGAACTACGGAGCTTATTGTTTTGGCTGCTTCATGCTGGCGCTGTTCGGGATCGGCTGGGTGATGCGGCTGGGACACGGATAAGCGCTGGACCGAAAACAACTGACAAAGAAAAAGGGCGCGGAGTTCGAAAACCCCGCGCCCTTTGTTTTTTGTACCCCGCTTTACGCGGGCTTCGAAACCACGGCAGGGGCCAGATCCCGGCTCGTGATCACGCGATCGATGATGCCGTAATCCACTGCCTGCTCCGGACTCATGATGTAATCGCGGTCGACGTCGCGCGCCACCCGCTCAATCGACTGATTGCTGGCATCGGCGAGGATCTTGTTCAGGATCTCGCGCATGCGCAGAATCTCCTTCGCGTAGATGTCGATGTCCGCGGCCTGTCCGGCAAGACCCTGCATGGACGGCTGGTGGATCATGATGCGCGAATTCGGCAGGCTGAACCGCTTGCCTTTCGTCCCGGCCGCGAGCAACACCGCGCCCATCGAAGCTGCCTGACCGACACAGATGGTGACGATGTCGGGCCGCACGAATGCCATCGTGTCCAGAATCGCCAGGCCCGCGGTAATCGAACCGCCGGGCGAATTGATGTAGATCGAGATATCGCGCTCCGGATCTTCCGCTTCGAGGAACAGCAACTGCGCGATGATCAGGTTCGCCACTGTGTCGTCGATCGGCGTCCCGAGGAAGATGATATTTTCTTTCAGCAGCCGGGAGTAAATATCGTAAGCCCGCTCCCCTCGCGACGTTTGTTCCACAACCATTGGAACCAGCAGAGAATTGCCCATTTTTTTCCTTTCTCTCTTTCGATGACAACTTTCCCCGCGTAGATTCCCGCGGGGGAGGACCTTCGAAATCTCATGATACGACCCCGCCGTACAATTCCCGGTTTCGGGGAGACGGCTTGGTGGCGAGGGCGGCGAGGGAAGATCGCTCATTATCAATGAGTTAGCGTTTGGGGAGGGCCCGAAAATAGTTTGAAAATAGTTGTGACCGGCGTTTTGGCGGGTTTCGGCTTATAGGGGCCGCCGCGCGGGCTCCCGCGCGGGTCGGTTCCTTATTGGCCGTGAACCCACTTGAAGAAGCGGTTGTGTGCCGCCAACAGGTGTTCGCCGAACGACATATCGTGGAATTCGAATTTCTGTACGCGGAAGACATCGGCGATCTTGCGGCCAGTGCCGGGCTGCTCCATTAGTTCGATGCGGGCGGTGTCGCCTGCGGTCTGCAGTGTGACCTTTCGGGTAGCCGCGAAAGTGGGTCCAGCGCCCGCGGGTTTCAGCAGGAACGTAAAGGTGCCGTCCGGCTCGCTTTTGGCCACCTGGAGGTCGTAGGTAAAGAGAACCTTCCCATGGCCGTCTTCGAGGCTGCGGTGTATGGGTTCTCCCGACTGATTGCGCAGGTACTGAGCGACATCAGTCGGGTTGCCGGGCTGAACCCCCTCCACGCCGATCATTAAGAGGTGGGACTTGTCCAGCTGAACGGCTTCGCCGGTCGGGCTGTGCGGGGAGTCAGCCGTCTGACAGCCTGCAACGCCGGCGGCGAACAGTACTACGGTGGCGGCTCTGCTTTTTTTCATTGCTCCGTTCCTTTCACGATGGTGATTTTTCCGTCTGCCAGAGGCCGGAAGCCGTCGGCTTCCACTTTCGTTTCGATGTTGAGACTTTGAGATCGCGACATCCACAATGTCGCGGAGCCGATCGCAAGGATGACGCCGGCGGCGATCGGAAGCCAGCGCCGCTTTGGCGCGGTGCGGGCCTGCCGGACCGATTTCCACACACGCGCATCGAGTTGCGGGCGTGGTTCCGGCGTCTCCCATTGCCGGAGTAGTTTCCGAAGCTCGTCGTCATGTTCGGTCATCGGGCCGTCTCCTTAAGCACAGGCGCAAGGCACTGCCGCAGTTTTTCGCGGGCGCGATAGAGGCGGGATTTGACCGCGCCGACATCGGCATCCACGATTTTTGAAATTTCGTCGAGCGCCAGTTCTTCATATTCAAACAGCACGAGGACTTCGCGCTGAAGCCGGGGCAGGGTTTCGACGGCTCGCTGTACGACCGCCGCGGTTTCGCGCGAGATGAGGGCATCGAGCGCGCCGGAAGCGACGGGCAGGTCGGCATCGTTCGAGAGTTCTTCGCGTTCCGAATCGCGGTAGTGTTTCCGCGAAAGGTTGCGCAGCGCGGCGTAGAGGTAAGTCTTCACAGGTCCGCGGCGCTCATCAAAACCGCCTCGGAAGAGGCCGATAAAGCAGTCGTGGACCAGGTCTTCAGCGAGTTCGACCGAACCGGTGAGCCGGTAGCCGAAGCGGAAGAGCGGGTCGCGGTATTGTTCGTACACGGTGCGGAATGCCGTTTCCGTCATGGCTTTCAGAAGTGTATTACCGCGAGAGCGCAAAAAGATTCGCCGACTCCGCAGCTGCGCGTAATTCATGTCCGGGTTACTATGGCGGACATGGCGTTCGACGGGCTGCGCGTCCTTTCGTTTGAGAGCCGGCGTGCCGGGGAGATGGCGGCTTTGATCCGCAAACAGGGCGGGGATCCGTTCGTTGCGCCTTCCATGCGCGAGGTTCCGCTCGAAAGCCAAACGGAGGTCTTCGGATTTGCGGCGGAACTGCTGCGGGGTAATTTCGACGGTGTGGTTTTTCTGACGGGCGTGGGAACCCGGCTGCTGTGGAAGACCATGCTGACGCGCCACTCCGAGGCGGAACTGAAAGATGCGCTGAAAAGCGTCACATTGATTGTGCGCGGTCCGAAGCCTTCAGCAGCTCTGCGCGAGATCGGCCTGACGCCTGACGTTGCCGTTCCCGAACCGAACACATGGCGTGAGCTTCTGGCGACGATGGCGCCGCGCACTGAAAAGCGGCTGGCCGTGCAGGAGTATGGCAAGCCGAATTCAGAACTGATGGACGGTCTGCGCGCACAGGGCAGGGAACTGACGGCTGTCCGCGTTTACGGCTGGGATCTGCCGGAAGACACGTCGGCGCTGCGCGAAGGGGCGGCGCGGCTGGCGGCGGGACAGGCGGACGTGATTTTGCTGACGACATCAATGCAGCTGGTGAATCTGATGCGTATCGCGGAGGAGGAGGGGATTGCGGCACAGGTGCGGGAAGCTTTCGGGTCGGCATTTGTGGCGTCGATCGGCCCGACGACTTCGGAAACGCTCGAAGAATACGGCCTGAAGGTGGATTTCGAGCCGAGCCATCCGCGCATGGGCATCTTGGTGAGCGAAGCAGCGGCTGGGGCGGCTTCGGCGCTTGCTGGCAAGCGATAATAAGAAATTGTCGCCAGTGTCACCATCACCGTCGTCTTCGCCGCTCAACTTCCACCTGGAACACTATGACGGGCCGCTCGATCTTCTCCTCGATCTGATTCGCAGCCAGAAGATCGATATCCGGGATATTCCGATTGCGAAGATTACGGCGCAGTATCTGGCGTGGCTGGAGAAAGCGCGAGAGATGGATCTGGATGTGGGCGCGGAATTCGTATTTATGGCGGCGACGCTGATTCACATCAAGTCGCGCATGCTGCTGCCGACTGATCCGGCGCTGAAGAAGGAAGGCGAGGCGGAAGAGGATCCGCGCGAGGAACTGGTGCAGCGGCTGCTGGAGCACCAGCGCTTCAAGCAGGCGGCGGAGATGCTGCAGCAGAAGCGGATTATCGAAGAGAACGTGTGGTCCAATCCGCAGATCAAGGAATTTGCGGCGGACGACGACGATCCCGGACTGGCCGTTTCTCTGTTCGATCTGGTAAAGGCGTTCGGCGAAGTGCTGGAGAAGATCAAGAGCCGGCCGGTTTATGAGGTGACGGAAGAGGAAGTCACGGTGAGCGACATGGTGACGCACGTGCGGTCGCTTCTGGCGCAACTGAAGAAAGACAAGCCGTTGTTTATTCTGCAGGTGCTCGAAAAGCAGCGCAGCCGTCGCGCCATGATCTGCCTGTTTCTGGCGGTGCTGGAGATGGTCAAGATGCAGACGGTGCTGATCCTGCAGAAGGATTTGTTCGGCGAGATCGCGCTGGGCAGGGGCGAGCGTTTCGACGACACGGTGCTGCCGCCGACCGAAATCGAAGAGGAATACAAGTAGAGAATGATTCCCGAAGAGAATCTGCCGGAGCCGCAGGAAGCGGTTGGGCCGGAAGCGAAGCCGGATGAGGTGCAGGAAACGGCCGAACCGCAAGAGGAGGTATCGGCCGAAGACCTGCTTCCCGATGAGGAAGCCGCGCCCGCTGCGAACGTGGCGGACGCGCAACTGAAGGCCGTGCTGGAAGCGATCATCTATATTACGGACGAGCCGCTGACGCTCGATCAGATCTGCACGGCGATTGAGCAGCCCCGTGAGCGGGTGGTTGCGGCGCTCGAGCAACTGGCGTCGGACTACGAGAAAGACGACCGGGGACTTTCGATCCGCGAGATTGCCGGTGGCTTCAAAATGACCACGAAGCCTGAGCATCA
>Ga0302278_10003225_pt1 | contig 18044 bp, 16 predicted proteins | sample III_Bog_N3_2_FD_194543 | JGI IMG/M metagenome (GOLD analysis project Ga0302278, IMG submission 194543) | Peat permafrost microbial communities from Stordalen Mire near Abisko, Sweden - III_Bog_N3_2 | ecosystem: Environmental > Terrestrial > Soil > Wetlands > Peat | place: Sweden: Abisko...
CGTCCGTCTCGAAGCCGAAGTGGACCGGGTCACCGCCGAGGGCGAAAAAAAGGTCGCCGAGCGCGTTCGTCTCGAAGTCGAAGCCGTTCGAGTCACCGCCGAAGGAGAGAAAGAAGAAGCCGAGCGACTCCGTCTCGAAGCCGAGGCCGAACGAATTAAGGCCGAGGGCGAAAAGACCGTGGCTGAAGTTAAGCGCGTTAAGGCCGAAGGCGAAAAGACGGTGGCCGAAGGCGTGCGTGTCAAGGCCGAGGGCGAGAAGACAGTCGCCGAGGGGGTCCGTCTAGAGGCGGTCGCCGACCGGGAACGACTCGAGGCCCAACTTCACCAGTCACAACGTATGGAGAGCCTTGGTCAACTGGCAGGCGGCGTCGCTCATGACTTCAATAACCTGCTCGCAGTGATCTTGAACTACGCATCCTTTGTCGCCGAAGAGCTGTCATCGGCTGCCGCGACTCCTGACGGTTCAAAATGGGAAGCTCCTCTCAAGGACGTCGAACAGATTCAACTCGCCGCTGAGCGTGCCAGCCTCCTCACTCATCAGCTCCTCTCCTTCGCACGTCGAGAAGTTGTCCAGGCCCAAGCGCTGAGCCTCAACAGCGCCATTACGAGAATGGAGCAAATTCTTCGACGCACGATTGGTGAGCAGATTCACCTCGTGATTAACCTTTCCGAGGGTCTGCCGCTGATCGTCGCCGACCCCGGGCAGATCGAGCAGATAATCCTCAATCTGGCGATTAACGCCCGCGACGCCATGCCGTCGGGCGGCACCTTGTCGATCGACACTTCAGTGCGCGAGATCGTTGAAGATGAGTACACCAGTCCCGGGATTCCAGAAGGTTCTTACGTGTCGTGTCGAGTCAGCGACAACGGCATTGGCATGTCCGCGGAGGTCCGCGATCGAGCGTACGAACCGTTCTTCACGACCAAGCCGAGAGGCGAAGGGTCAGGACTCGGTCTCGCCACCGTCTACGGAATCGTCTCCCAATCAGGTGGGCACACCAAGATCTATTCCGACGAGGGCGTCGGAACCTCGATAACGATACTGCTACCCCGGGCACCTCAGGACGTCAACCAAGGCGAACCAAATGACGGAACGAGCGGACTTAATTCCTTGAACGGCGCGGAGACTGTCCTCGTGGTCGACGACGAGAGTGCACTGCGTGAGGTGACGAGGCGGATACTGACCCGCAATGGCTACACCGTGGTCACCGCCTCGAATGGCGCCGAAGCGATTGAGATTGCGACTTCCCACATTGGACGCATTGACCTTCTGCTCACTGACGTGATCATGCCCGTCATGCAGGGACCAACGGTTGCCAACGAGGTCCGCAAACTCCGACCCGACATCCGTGTGCTCTTCATGTCAGGCCACGCTCAACCGGTCCTCGAAGCCGAAGCGGTCCTCGGTACGGAATTCCGTCTCGTGGAGAAGCCCTTTGATCAAGCGATTCTGTTAGAAAACGTTCGCAAGGTACTGGACCGCGAGGTCATACGACTGTGATTCGAGTGGTGCTCATAGACGATCACGAGATGATTGTCCAGAGCGTCGTGCGTCTGCTGAGAGACGGACCGGAGATAGTCGTTGTCGGCACGGCCCTCAATGCCACCAAAGGCATTGAAGTCTCCAGACTTGAGCAACCCGACGTGATCATCATTGACTACACCTTGCCGGACATGGACGCCCCGAGGGCGATCAGGACCCTGCGGTCCGTGTGCCCGGGGGCGAAGGTCATCACGTTCTCGGGATCGGAGCGCCCCGGCGCGCTGTATGAGTCAATGCGAGCAGGAAGTTCAGCGTGGGTCACTAAGACCAGAGCGATCCAGGATCTTCGAAGTGCCGTACTTCGAGTAGCGGCGGGCCTCCCGGTGCCCAACGAAGAATGGAACTCACTGCCGAAACTCGAAGATTTGGTGCTGCACTATCAGCCAATTATTGAGTTCGCCAGTGGGCGCATCGTTGGTTTCGAGGGCCTGGTTCGTTGGCAACATCCAGAACGTGGACTCCTGTACCCCGATCAGTTCTTGCCGCTCGCCGAAGAGACCGGCTTCGTCATAGAGATTGACCAGTGGGTCTGGGAAGAGGCGGCGCGACAACTCAAGCTGTGGCAAGGGGACTTTCCTTCAGAACCTCGGCTCTACATGAGCGTCAATCTGTCGGCGAGAGATCTTTCGGACCCCGATCTCGTGGATACAATTTCGGACATCATGACTCATAATGACGTCGATCCAGTTGACTTCGTCTACGAGGTCACCGAAACCGTGTTACTGGACGATACCGATCGAACGATGGACTTCTTCACTCAGCTCACGGGACTCGGTGCAAAACTAGCGCTCGACGACTTTGGCACTGCGTTCTCCTCTCTTTCGTACGTGCGTCGTTTCCCCTTCGACATACTCAAGCTCGACATTTCCTTTACCTCTGAACTGCCCCAATCGGTTCGCTCGATGCTGCTCGTTGAAGACATTTGCCATCTGGCGAGATCGATGAATATGAGGGTCGTCGCCGAAGGTATCGAACGCCAAGACCAGGCTGACGCTTTGGTTGAGATGCCTTGTGAGTACGGCCAAGGTTACCTTTACTCGCGTCCACTTCCCAACGATGCATGCACGGCGTTGCTCGCAGCGCTCTAGAACGCAAGCGCCACTGGTCTCAAATAGTGAGCGTCTCCAGGCAATCGCGGCACCTCGGCTTTTGTGCTCGACATTACGATGTAATGGGACACCTCTCGTTGTGAGTTACGAGCAAAAGCGGCGCGTGAAACCAACCACCTCTCGAGCTTGGACCTACTGGTCCGACCCAACGTGGCGCGTCTTTCGAATGTGCCAATTAGTTATCGTCGCAATGCTTCTGGTGCTGCTTCTTCTCTACTTCTCAGGCGTCTCGTCGGTGCTCTACCCGCTCGCCACGGCGGTGATCTTGAACATTGTCGCCGCTTCGGTGTCGTTTCCCGCAGTATCCAGATCAGGTACAGGAATGGCCCCCCTCGCTGACACCATCTGAGGTGGTGTATTTTCGTGCGTCGATTCACGAGATTCAACTCGATGCGGTCCGAAACCGCTACCTACAAGAAGGGCTCGTCGACGACGCCCTGTCCCTAACGAACCAATGAGCTCGGGAATCCACCTGATGCTCGTTGTTCGCGTGTCATTTCGAGCACCACGCTAAGGCGTGCTCTACGAGGACACCATTCACGTGGTCCCTCGCTTCAGTCGGAGCTGAGTAATGATCCAGGACTTACCGCTGGCGACCTCATCCTTACGACGCTGGGAACCAAGAGCGTAAGGCCAACCATCGTGAAGAGAAGAATCGCGGCACCGACGATGGTGGCGGTGATGCCGCACGCCGCCGCGATTGGCCCGACGACAGCAATCCCAATCGGCAGAAAGACCAGAGAACCAAACCAGTCGTAGGCACTGACACGCGACAGAACCTCTGGCGGAATTTCTCGCTGCATCGTGGTCGTCCAGAGGGTCCCAAAGATTGTCAGCCCAATTCCGGCGACGAACCCACCGCAGCCGATCACGAGCACCGGCGCACGAAAGGCCAAGGCGAGAAGCGGCCAGAGCCAACCCACCATCACGATCGTGGCGACGAATAACGGCCTTCTAGGGTTCCAACGCAGCATCACCAAGCCCCCGAGCACGGCGCCGGCGCCCTGGAGCGCAAGGATGAAGCCCCACGCCGGTGCTCCCCCGAGGGACTGCTTGGCGATCACGGGCCCGAGCACGAACATCGGAGCAAAGATGAGCACGTTCACACAGGAGAATTCAACGACGATGACCCACAGCCAGGTTCGTGACCAGAATTCAGTCCAGCCGCTTCGTAACTGCGTAAGAAAGGTCTCGACCGTTTCACTCGGCACCCACTCGATCGAGATCATATAAAGGCACACCACACTGACGGCGTACGTCAGTCCGTCGATCAAGACCGCCCACCCTGGGCTCGACACCGCGATGATTATCCCGGCGATCGCTGGACCGATTATCCAGGCGATGGATCCCGACAGGCTGTTGAGGGCGTTCGCCTGTAGCAACTTGCCCGCGGACACCACTTGAGGGACGAGTCCCGTAAGCGCGGGACTGAAGAATGCCGTACCGATTCCCACCGCGGCGGCGAGCGCCATGAATCCCCACAGTGGAGGCGATGCCTCGAGAATCCAGAGTCCCAGACCGAGTTCGGACAAGGTACGAAGCAGGTCCGAGCTCAACATGACGACTCGACGGCTGAATCGATCGGCGATGACGCCACCCACGAGAATCAAGATAACAACGGGTGCGAAACCGGCCGACGAGACGAAACCCACATCACTCGCCGTACCGTGTTTTAGAACGGCAAAGGCGATGGCGACTGGGGCCATGCCGGTACCTATTTGTGAGGTTGTCTCGCCGATGAAGAAGAGCCGGAAGTTACGCTCCCTTAGAGCGCCCCACCACTCGTTCATCCGCATCGGACAAGCGTATTCTCCAGCCGAGGCAATAGTGGCTGTTCGCCCATTTTGTTGGGTCAACCCTGAGAAGGTTCCAGAGTTGACGCACTACTCTGAGTCGCCGTGAATCCTTCTTCTGCAATTCGCGCCGTGGATGCGATGGGGCAAGTTCGCCGGCGCGAAGCCGAACGTCCATCAGTCTTTCTCCAACACCGCCACGTAAGGTTCGCTTCGTTCGGCGCTGATGACACGACTCTGACGCCATCCGGTGCCACGAAGAAGATCGCTCATCTCGCGCGGTGAGACGTAGAGCCAGTTGAACCACGGACCTCGCAAGTCCTCGTAGCGAAAACGAAATCGTCCCTGACCGGGCGTGATCCCCCGTTGTAGATTCTGGCGGTAGTACGAGCGATCAAAACCGGGCGCACCGCCGTAGTACGCACTCGTGCTCTCAACGAATATCCGTGCGCTGGGCTTCGTACTCGCGGCCAGATCCGATAACACCAGTCGAGCCCTCCGTGGTGTTCCGAATATGCCAAAGTTGTTCCCAAAGAGCACGAGGGCGTCAAAGCGGGCGATCTTGGGACCCAAGTCCTCGAGTGGCGAGCACCAGACTTCCTTTACACCCCGTACCCTCGCTGCTCGCACCGCCAGGGGCGACGTGTCCAGACCCACGACGTCATAACCGCGCCGTTGCAGCTCTAGCGTCACGCGACCCGCCCCGCAACCCACGTCCAGTACGCGACCACGTAAGAGTCGAAGGGTGGCGCGCTCGGCGGCGGGCCATCCCTTGTAATCCGAGAGGTAGACCTCGGGGCCTGCACCGAGTTGAGCAAAACCGTCGACACGCTCAAGAACCTCGTGCGTGGTCCCGCCGTGGGCCCAATCCAAGAGCGCCCGCCCAAAGACGTCTTGGTCTCTCCTTCGAGCGCTGGTCATTGTTCTCCTCTAGACCTTGGCGAGCCCAGTCCGTATCGGAGGGTATCACCGCCGCTTCGCCGGCGTGGGTCACCGAGCACTCCGTTTCGCAAGATTCCCGAGGTGACGAGACACTTTGCCTTTGCGATGTCACCGGGTGCCTCTACAATCCGAGATAACTCGCAGAGGAAGATCATGACCACACTCGCCCATCGCCCCAACACCGCACTTCTCGTCATCGACGTACAGGAAGGCGTCGTCGCAGACGCCTACGAGCGCGACGCAGTGATCGCGAACATCAATACGCTCGTCAACAAGGCACGCGATGAACACGTTCCTCTGGTCTGGGTCCAGCACTCTGACGAGGAGCTCGTAAGTGGTAGCGACCCGTGGCGCATCGTCGCCGAATTACATCCCGACGAAAATGAACCACTCGTCCAAAAGAGTTACGGCGACTCCTTTGAAGAAACCAATCTCGAGAAAGTGCTGAACGACCTCGGTGTTGGGAGGCTGGTCGTCACTGGCGCCCAGACCGACGCCTGCATCCGTTCAACGCTTCATGGTGCTTTTGTCAGAGGCTATGACGCGCTCCTCGTCAGCGACGCACATACGACCGATGACCATACAGAGTGGGGAGCTCCCACACCCGACAAAGTCATTGCACACACGAACTTGTATTGGACCTACCAAGACGCGCCGGGCCGGACAGCCGGGACCGCGACGACCGAGGAAGTCAGCTTTGAGAGCGCCACTTGACGAATTACGCAATGATGATTGAGAAGTACATTGAGCTCTCGCCTCATGAGCGTCTTGAAACTTCTCACGATAATTCCTTCGAAGTGCTCACGACGTTTTTGACTCGGGTCGGGATAGTCGCTCCGAATTGAGTACCGAAAACTGGACACAAGGCGTACAAAACGTCAGTTCGAAGTAACCAATCGCCGAGTACTAATGCACCAACGCCCGTAACTCCTGGACCTCGGCGAATCTGTCGAGTGGCCATTGGATTTTCTCGAACGACACCGATACACCGAGTTCGTGCAGCACCGTCAAGAGTCGCTTGATCTGCTCGGTGTCTTTACCGCTCTCCATCTCTGAGAGGTACACCCGACGAATACCCGTACGACGCGATAATTGCTCCTGGGTGAGTCCGGCTTGGGCCCGGTAACGCCGGATTGCGTCGCCGATCGACGCTGGGGTCTCGATTTGGAAGGGACCCTGGATTGCTGACTTACGGTTATTTATGTCCATACTCAGTCAAGGTACGCATGTCTGGATATCGGTTCATCGTGCAAGTGGGCCTTTTGGCGTAAGCAATTTGTCCTCGACCGAAGTAGTGCAAATGAACGATGGAAGCTAGCGTCGACTGCATCGCGGGCGTAGGACCGAGAATTCCCAAATTACCCGGTAAAACAAACGTCGTCCTAAGCTACTGCGGCACGCAATGAGACTTTCTGCCGATCAAGCCATTTTCCTCGACCATCCCTGCGTCAGTAGTGGGCGCATAATTCAGCCATTCACTACAAAATGGCATCCTTTCTCTGCGCGCGAGTCTGAACCGAGACTTTCGTATGATTATTTAGATATCAGGTGTAGAATTTACTTAGCAATTGAGCATCACAACGGGTGGTGCCGAATTCAATATCGCAAGTACGTCGCTCCAGACCTCGGTGACCATCCAAGAATGGGGCAGCGCGATGAATTCATCGAAACCGGCGGCCGAAGGTGGGATCGACTCGTTGCCCGAGCCCAACGTCACGGGCACCGATCCCAGCGCCAGTGCTCCCTCTGAGCCAGAGAATTATGCGGGACTTGGCCTTGACGACGTCAATCCGGGCGTACCTCCGCCGAAGTTGTCGCACTTTGAGATCGCTCGTCAAGTTCTGGCCAAGTACTCCCCTGCCGATACAACCGGCGGCGCTGAGAATGAAGGTACCTGATATCTCGTGACGGCACGGTCCACTTTCACTCGTGGTGATTGCATCAAGCGAGATGACGCCAAGACGGACTTGAGCCATGCGCCTTTTTTGCGAGCACCTCGAGCAACGCGGGCGAGCAACTTCTACGTGAGTTGGTCAGCATGAAGGCCAACGCCCCATCGAGAGGTATAGACGTTAGCGACGTTGAGCTTCGAAGAATCTGGGACTCCGTACCGGTCATCGTCTGGACGTCTTCATCTCGAGGGCAGAGTCAGTTACTCAATAGCCAGGGAGAGAACTATACGGGCCTCTCCCCGAGCGAGGACGAAGCGTGGGACTGGTTGTCGTTCGCGCATCCCGACGACGTCAAACGAGTAAGAAAGGAATGGAGAGCAACAATCCGTGACTCGACATTGTTTTCCAGTCGGTATCGTCTGCGCAGCCGTGACGGCTCTTATCGCTGGCATGAAGTAAAGGCCCGTCCTTTCGGCGATGCCCTCGGTCATTCTCAGAGCTGGATCTTGACTGCGGTTGACATTGAAGAATCGGTAGTGCACGAGGAGCTCGCACGGGCGGCCACTCGTAATGAACGTGAGGCGACGGCCCTGCTGAAGATGGTCCTAGACGACGCACCCGTGGGCGTGGGTTTTATAGACCGTGACCTTCGTGTTCGGCTCATCAACGAGGAGTTGGCCCGCATCACGCGCTCAACGGTGAGTGAGCGAATTGGTCAACACGTCGCCGAGGCACTGCCCGGCGTGTGGACTCAGATCGAGCCCGCCTTCCGTCGAATACTCAGCGGTGGCTCACCGGTGCTCAATAAGGAAGTCATCGGACCTTCGAACACCGACCCTTTGCGCACGCACCAGTGGATCGCCAACTACTACCCCATCCGCATCGACGACGAGGTCATTGGCATCGGTGTAGTGGTTCTAGACGTCACGGATCAACTCAATACCGAGAACCAGCGTTTGCTTCTGGCCACGATCGTGCAGGGTTCAGGCGAGGCCATCTTCGGAGCTGACCTCGATGGCGTCATCACGAGTTGGAACGACGCCGCTGAGAAACTCTTTGGAACATCAGCCACCGATGTGATTGGTCATACTCTCACAAGCGTCATACCCGCCAAGGATTACGCAAAGGCGAAGGCGTCGCGCGAGCGAGTCATTGCGACCGGAATCCCCGAACGCGTCACTGGCATCCATTTTACGAAGAACGATGTGCCCATCGAAGTCGAGATGTCGGTTTCGCCCTTGATGGACGCGAGGGGACGGATCATTGGTGTTTCCAGGATTGCCCACGACGTCACCGAACAGCGTGCCGCCCACTTAAGGCTTCGCGAGAGCCAACGCCAATTGATCGAGACCCAGCGAATCGCTCACGTGGCGGGTGTGCAGTACGACGTCGTGCACGACACCATGACCTGGTCCAATGAGATGTACACGATCCTTGGGATCGAGACGGACCTCACGCCGAGCAAGGAACTGATTATTGCGTCGACCCATCCCGACGATAAGAAGTCGGTCAGTCGAACTTGGTTGGGCGCAACGCTGCGCGCCGAGGCGTTCGACATCGACTTTCGCATAGTACGAGCCAACGGCGAAGAACGAAACGTCAAAGCTCGGGCCGAGGTCCAGTGCGACGATCACGCCAGACCGATAAAGATGGTCGGCACCTTGAGTGATGAGACCGAGCGCATCGCACTCGAGCGAGAGCGCCACGGACTCGAACTGCGCTTCGAGGCTGGGTTCGAACAGTCCGCAATAGGAACGGCCATCGTCGACCTGACGGGCCTGCCGCTACGGATCAATCAGGCCGTCTGTGAACTGCTCGGCCGCCCAGAGAAAGAGCTGGTCGGTCATCTCTGGGCCAACTTCACGCATCCCGATGATGTTCCTCTCATGACAATCCTTGACCAGAAGGTGCGCAATGGCGATTCGACCTACGCCGACGAACGGCGCTACTTGCGTCCCGATGGCTCTGTGGTGTGGGCGGCGACCCACGTCAGCATCGTGCGCGACAGCGAAGGAACTCCCCTCTACTTCTTCACCCACCTGCTCGACATCACGAAGAACAAGGAATTGGCCGACGAGCTCGCCCACATGGCGATGCACGATGAACTCACGGGACTACCCAACCGCGCGCTGCTCACCGATCGACTGAGCCAGAGCCTTGCGCGATCCAGGCGAGGTCGCACACACGTGAGTGCCATGTTCCTCGATATCGACAACTTCAAGGAGATCAACGACTCGCTGGGCCACTCGACTGGTGACGAACTGCTGGTGCACGTCGCTCATCAGATCAGGGACGCCATTCGCCCGGGTGACACGGTCGCCCGCTTTGGCGGCGACGAATTCGTGGTGGTCTGTGAGGGCGCGAGCGACGCCGAGATTGACGCCATAGGTAATCGGATCCTTGACGCGATTAAGCAACCCGCTCAGCTCAGCGCCGGTGAAGTACGAGTAACCGGCAGCATGGGGATCACCGCGTCAGACGCAAATTCAACACCCGAAACCATGCTCCAAACCGCCGACTTCGCGATGTATCGGGCCAAGGGACAAGGGCCAGGAAGTATCGCGCTCTACGATGAGATCCTCCACAACAAGGTGGAGCAGCGACTGGCCACTACCTCGGCGCTCGCCCTGGCCCTCTCGCGCCACGAGTTCACGGTGTACTACCAGCCGGTGGTCAATATCTGGACGGGAGAACTGGTATCGGCTGAAGCGCTGCTGCGCTGGGAGCATCCAAGCGGAGTGCTCGTAAACCCGAACGATTTCGTACCGCTCGCCGAGCATTCTGGACTCATCATCCCCATTGGCGCGTGGGTCTTAGATGAGGCGTGCGCGCAATTGGTGGCCTGGCAGAACACCAAGCCCGATATGACCATGGCCGTCAATCTCTCCGTTCGACAAGTCCTCAGTTCCGAGGTCATCGCCATGGTGCAGGGCGCGATCTCCAAGTCTGGGGCTTGCCCGACAGACCTTTCCCTCGAACTTACCGAGAGCATCCTGATGGAGGACATTGACCACTGCGCGAAGATACTCATGGCGCTCAAGGATCTCGGCGTGCGCCTCGTGATCGACGACTTCGGGACGGGCTACTCCTCGCTCAGTTACCTGAAATTGTTCCCCTTTGACGCGGTCAAGATCGATCGAGCCTTCGTCGACGGACTGGGTAGCGATTCGCACGATTCGGCGCTCGTCGCCGCCATCATTGCGATGTCCGCTGCGCTGAAGCTCGAAGTGACGGCCGAAGGAGTGGAGACCCGAGAGCAAATGACCTTGCTGAAGGAACTATCGTGCCAGCGTGCTCAGGGCTACCTGCTGTCAAAGCCCGTGCCGGCGGGGGAACTCACGCGTTTGATACTCGACGGCTTTCGTTGGCCGGTGGATTAGGTATCCCGGGACTCGAGTCGGCATCAGTACTTCTGGAATTTGGTACCAATGGCCGTGACTTTGTCTAGTCGAAACGCCGAAACTTAACTGGTGCACAGATCTTCGTGTCCAACATGAATGTCACACAGGCTCAGTAGGTTCGCACTATGTTCGCAGCTCGTACCGACCTCAACGATCGTCAGCGCGAAGCCGCCTCATTCGGTGACCAGCCGCTGCGCGTGATCGCGGGACCGGGCACCGGCAAGACCACAACCCTGACCGCCCGAGTCGAGTACCTGCTCGACTCGGGCATCGATCCCGAACGTATTCTGTTGCTCACCTTCACCCGGCGTTCGGCCCGCGAAATTCTCAATCGGGTCCACGCAATTCGTGCCAACGCTCATGTTCATCGCGTTTCGGGCGGTACCTTTCACTCGGTTGCCCACCACACACTTCGGCGACACCACACGGTCGTCGGACTGAGTGATTGTTTCGGAGTGCTCGACCAGAGCGACGCCGCAGACCTCCTGGACCTCGTGCGAAGCGACCTTGGCATCGTGAGCAATGAACGCCGGCTACCCAAGAAGAACACGTTGGCGGCTCTCTATTCGCGAACAGTGAATACTGGCGAAGCGTTGAGTGACATCATGGCTGAGCACACTCCTTGGTGCGCGGACCGCCGCGATCAGGTCGGCCATATCTTCTCGGCGTTCGTCGCGCGAAAGCGCGCTCTCGGTCTTTTAGATTTCGACGATCTCCTGCTCTACTGGCGAGCGGCTGTCGAAGACGAGACCGTAGGGAAGAAATTGGGGGCCGTCTTTGATCACGTCCTCGTCGACGAATTCCAGGACGTGAATAAATTGCAATTAGACATCCTGATGGGCCTACGCCGTTGCGACTCGCGTCTCACTATGGTGGGCGACGACGCCCAGGCGATCTACGGCTTTCGCGGGGCCTCACCACGCTTTCTGCTCGACGCCCAGGACTACTTCGCGGGGCTCGTGACGATCACCTTGAACGTCAACTACCGCTCCTCTGGGGCGATTCTCAAGGTCGCCAACGCGCTCGGCGCCGATGCTCCCGAAGGGTTCTGCGCCACCCTGCGCGAGGACAAGCCGGTACTCGGTGCGAGCGCTCCGCGCCTGGTGCACTGCGCCGATGAACGTCACCAATCCGAGGTGGTCGCGGACCGCGTCCTCGAGCTCTACGAGGAAGGTGTCGCTCTGCAGAACCAGGCGGTCCTCTTTCGCGCGTCACACCACAGCGCCGACCTCGAAATCGAACTCTCGCGACGACGCATACCCTTCATCAAGTACGGGGGCCTGCGCTACCTCGAGGCGGCTCACGTGAAGGATCTGCTCGCGGCCTTTCGTCTCGCTGATAACCCGCGCGACGAGATGGCGTGGTTCCGTTTGCTCCAGTTGATGCCGGGCGTCGGTCCTGCGAGAGCGCGTCGCGCGATCGACGCATTGCGCGACGGCGACAAATCGCTACCCCTGTCGTTTGAGGACATCCAAGGGCGCTGGCCAGAAGCGCTCGATCACGTGCCGCTCGACACCCGAGATGGTTCGACCCGACTGATCGACGCACTGACCCCACGCGCGCACGAATCCCCCATGACGCACGCCCAGCGCATCTGTGATGCGATCGCGCCCTTCATCGTCGCCTCCTACGAAGACGCCGTCGCGCGGCTCGAGGACCTCGGAGCCCTCGTACTCGCGTGTGGCGACACGACCCGGCTCAGTGACGTCGCCGCAGAGCAGGTCCTCGAAGCCCCCACGTCCACCGGCGACTTCGCGGGTCCGCCAATGGTCGACGAGGACTGGCTCGTGCTGTCGACCGTGCACTCGGCCAAGGGACTCGAATTCGACGCCGTGCACCTCATTCACGCTGCTGACGGCAACTTTCCTTCGGACATGGCCCTCGGTTCCCCAGAAGGTCTCGAAGAGGAACGGCGACTTTTCTACGTCGCGGTCACGCGAGCTCGGCGCCACCTCGACGTGTACGTGCCCCTTCGTTACCATCACCACCGGGTTCGTGACGAGCACTCCTGGGCTCAACCTTCGCGCTTCTTGAGTGACGCCGTGCGCCAGACCCTCGAAGAGCAGCTCCATACGTCCCCTCGTATCGAAGCAGCGAAACTGACCGCCCTGGCGCCCATCGCGGGTCCAGCGCTGGTCGAGGGCCGGCTGTCCAAATTATGGTGAGACCCGGACGCTTGCCCTCGGACGCCCCAGACCAACCGTCCGGGCTTAGCATTGGGATAGGGACCACCAACCGGGAGTAATTATGGACCAACGAAGGGCCGAGACGTTACTCGCCGAAGAACGTCGTCGACTCGAGGCGCTCCTTCTTCACTCGACGGACGTCGGCATCGTCGAGCGCGAAGGCGCGAACGAACAGGGCGACATCGCCGACTCCGCCGAACCGTTCACCTCCGAAGAGGAGAACAACGCCATCGCGGCGAGTCTTCGAATTCGTCTGGCGGCCGTGGAGCGCGCCGAGAGTCGGCTCGCCGCGGGCACGTACGGTCTGTCGGTGCGAAGCGGCACGCCCATCCCCGACGAACGACTCGAGGCGGATCCCGCGGCCGAGTTGACCGTCGAAGAGGTTGAGACCGACAGAAGGTAAGTCAAAGATCTCGACGTCCTCATCCCGATGGGGCGACGTCGGCGGCCGAACAAGTGAAGACGTTCCTTGACTCTTAGTCCGACGCGCGACGAGGTGTAACGATCAACCCAGCTCTCACCCGAGCGCAGCAGCCGCGCTCTAAGGAACTTCTCCGAAAGGTCTCACGTCGCGAACAGGTGTTTCACAACGTACTCACAAAGTGCGTTCCTACCATTAGGAGCGTTCCTGTGAAAGGAGAACAGATGAAGCACATCACTATCAAGTCCATCACCGCTCTGGCCATGGTGGCCGGTCTCGGGGTTAGTGTTCCCGCTGTTGCCTACGCTTCGCCCTACGCGCACAACTCGACAATCGCCCACACAACGGTTACGACGACTGCCTGGACGTTGTTCAAGGCACAGTGGAAGACCTACGTACAAGGCCTCCAGGGCATCAACGCCACGTACCACACGTCGGTCCAGAGCGCTCGCGCGACCTACCAAGCAGCCCTCGCGGTCGCCACGACTAAGGTCGAACGTCAGGCCGCACGAGCGACCTTCGACGCTTCACTCGTCGCGGCGCTCGAACTGCGAGTGAGCGACATCACCGCGGCGGGCAACCCGCCCACCCCACCGGCCGGTTACAACGGCACGGCCTGGGTAACTGCCTTCCAGGGCTTTAACGAGGCCTACCGCGCAGCGGTGGTTTCCGCGCAGTCGACCTTCGCGACGGCGTTCGCGGCGGCCACCACGACTGACCAGCGCATGGCGGATCGTGGAGCTCTCCTGACCGCGGTCGGACTAGCAATGACGGCTCACGCTGACGCGCTCACCACGCTCGGCCCGCCGCCCGCCAAGCCCGGTCAGCCTTCGTAAGCTCGACCGTTTTGAGAAAGGGAGTGCCCTGGGGCACTCCCTTTCTTGCGTGGTGACTGGTTAGTTGGCGTTGGCGAATCGCCGCAGGGCGAGGTGCACACAGATCGCCATCACGAGCACGCACCACCCCACCATCGAGATAACAGGATGCACGAGTTGCCATGAACCACTCGATTGCGTGCCCTGGGTGACCTGTCGCACGGCGGCGACGAGGGCTGAGAGTGGATCCCATTCTCCAATGGTGCGCGGCACCAGTTTCATGGTCTGGATCGGCACGAAGGTACCGGCGAGAAACGAGAGGGGAAAGACAATCGCAAAGCCAATGCCCTGCATTGCGTCCGAGCTTTTGACGATCATGCCCATCAACACCCCGAACCAGGTGAAGGCGAAGAGCCCGAGCAACATCAAGGCGACGACTTCGATCACGCCCCAGGGGCTCATGTGCGGGCGCCACCCGAGTGAAAGACCCACCACCACCACGATCACGATGCCCAGGATCTGCTCGAGGACCTGACCAATCACTTGTGACGAGATGACCGCGAGACGCGTCACCGGCAAGGACCGGAAGCGGTCGATGACCCCGGTGTTGAAGTCCGTCGCCGTCGCTACGCCCGCCCCGATGACGCCAAAAGCCATGCTTTGGCCGAGCAGTCCTGGCAGGAGGTAGTTCTGGTAGGCAATACCGTGAATGTGGATCGCCGAGCCAAAGACGTAGAGGAACAGCAGCGTAAAGACGATTGGCTGGATGGTGACGTCGCTCAGACGCGACGGCACTCGCGGGATCGTGCGAAGACCCCGCCCGATCAGGAGCAAGGTCTCTCGAAAGAATCGGGTCACCTTGCCGGGGCGCGGCGGTAGGACCTCGTCGCCCGGGCGAGTCATGCTGTCAATGGTCATGGTCATCGGACCACCTCTTCTGGGTTGTTTTCCTGGTCACTCGTGAGCGTCTGGCCGGTGAGGGCGAGGAACGCGTCGTCGAGCGTGGGGCGGCGAAGGGCGATCTCGTCGATCGCCACGCGGCTGTTCTCGAGCGCCGCCGTGACCGCCGCCAGGTCGCTCAGTTCGTGGGGTGCGGGTACCGAGACCATGCGCCGGTCACGGTCGACGTTGAGTTCGAACATGCCTCCGAGCACCGCGACCAGGGTGTCCAGATTGGAAATGTCGGCCGCGGTGACGTCGACGCGCTGGTCGCCAATGAGGGCTTTGAGGTCGTTGGAGGTGCCCGCCGCCGTGGCGCGGCCGTGGTCGATCAGGACAATGTGGTCAGCGAGCGCGTCGGCCTCTTCGAGGTACTGGGTCGTCAGGAACAAGGTCACGCCGCTTCCCACGAGTTCACGGATCGTCGACCAGACGACTTGGCGACTGCGCGGGTCCAGACCCGTGGTGGGCTCGTCGAGGATGAGGATCCTGGGCTGGACGACCAGACTCGCCGCGAGGTCCACGCGACGTCGCTGCCCACCCGATACCGACTTGATCAGTTTCTCGCGGAACTCGCCAATGTCGAAGCGGTCGATCAGGCCCTCGACGATCCGTTGGCTCGAAGCCTTCGAGTACCCGCGAAGTCGCGCCATGAGCAGCAGGTTCTCCTGGGCGGTGAGATTGTCCTCGAGTGCGGCGAACTGGCCCGTGAGCGACAGCACGCTTCGCACCTTGTCGGCGTCGCGCACGACGTCGTATCCGCAGACGCGCGCGGTGCCGCTCGTGGGTTCGCTCAGGGTAGCGAGCATGCGCACGATCGTGGTCTTGCCGGCTCCGTTGGGACCGAGCAGGGACACGACCGAGCCTTCCTTTACTTGAAGGTCGAAATCGGCGACGGCCACGAAGTCGCCGAAGTGCTTCGTGAGGCCTTCGGTGATAACGACCGGTTCGTCGGTGGTGGTCTGGTGATTGGTCATGCGACAAGTATATAGTCACTAGAAAGATTTAGCAACTAGAATAATCTGGGTAAACGTTGTATAATGGAGCTATGGAAGAAGACCTGGTTGATGGCCCCGGCGTCGGCGAGTGGCGACCTTCCGTGAGCGACGAAGCCGACCCGGGGCTCGTGGACGAAGGATTGCGGGAACGCAAGAAGCGTCTCACCCGCTCGATGATTTCGGGCACCGCGACGATGATGTTCGTCCAACGCGGCTTTGACAACGTCAAGATCACCGAAATCGCCGCCGCTTGCGGCGTCTCGGAGAAAACGATCTACAACTACTTCCCCACCAAAGAATCCCTGGTCCTCGACCGCGAAGACGAGATCACCGAGAGCATTGAACGCTCGTTCGGGCCCGGGGCCGAACGAACTTCACCCGTCGAAGCGACCAAGGCCATGATCGCCGAGCAAGTCCGCCAACTTGTCGCCTACGTGCGAGGCGCCAACATGTCTGACATGTCCCCCATTCGAGCCTTCACCGAAATGGTCAATGACACGCCGTCACTGCGCGCCGCGCAGTTCGACATGACCGAACGGCTCGCTCAGGTCGTCGCGCGCGCGATGGCCACTCGTGCGGGTGTCGATCCCGAAGACCCCGAGCCCCAAATCGCGGCCGACGCCTTGCTCGGGCTCTGGCGCTTCTACTATCGCGCCACCGTGAAATACGGCAACGCTGAAACCTCCCCGGACCAGTTCGAGAAACTGGTCCTCAGTGAAGTGGAGCGGGCGGGACGCCTCATCGACACGGGCCTCTGGTCCTTTGCCATGACCGTCCAGGGCACTGACTCGCGCGATCAACTGCGCGTCGCCGCCGACGCATCCAACGAAGCGCGTAAACAGGTCATCCGAGCCCTCAAAGAGGCCAAAGCCGCTTGGTTGCAAGTGACGACCGACGTCTCTTTTCAATCCAAGGAAAAGCACGCGAGCACGCCGGGTTACCGGGCCAGCGCACGCCGTAACGTCCAAGACATTCGAGATCAGTCCCAGCAGCTCAAGCGCGAGGTCCACCAGGCGAAGCAGGAGTTGCGCGAGGAGATCCGCCAACAGGTCAAGGAAGCCAAGCGCGCCGCCAAGGACCGATGATGACTTCTTAGGCGAGGTGGAACGTGAACATTCGACTGGCCCGAATCTTCATCAAGACGCTTGATTCGAGAAACTCGTCCCATCGGGCGCCGTAGGCCGGCACGTAGATCTCGCGCAGCGTCTCACGCAGCAGCGAGTGCTGTTGGTCGGTGGCGTCAAGCACGAGCGCACTGGCGTGTACGGTGACCGCGAAGTCTTCCCCTGGCAGATGGGTGGCACTTACGAAGGGTCGCTCGCGGATGTGGCGCACGCGCAACGAATCGTTCGACGAACTGAAATGAAATGAACCGCGAAAGAACACGCCGTCGACCGGTCCTACGAACGGTCGCCCGTCACGACTCAGCGTTGCGAGCGCCAAGAGGCGCATACCGGGCAATCGTTCGCACGTTTCGCGCGCACTGAGGCGCCGCTCGCGTGATGACCTCACGCAGTGCTGTCCCGCGAGCGCGTCGCTCTCGTCGAGCAGGTTCTGGAGGTCGATCAGGTCGTCTGCGGTTTCGTGCATCCGCCTACTCCAGCAGAAACCCAACGTCCCCGTCAAGGATCTCGGGTAGCGACCGGCTGCAAACTGATGCAGGGTGCGTATCGAGACACACCCTGCACAGTCCGCTCGGTCCACCTCGGACTAATGCTCACCGAGTGCCGACTACACCCTCTTAATCGGCACTCGGTGACCTTCATCCATTACGGACGATTCAGGCATCGCGACCCGGACTTCTAGGACACCGTCCTTGTAGGTCGCCGAGATCTTCGACTCGTCGACACCCTTGGGCATCGCAACGCTTCTGGTCATTGATCCGTAACGGAATTCACTGTGATGAACGTGACGATCGCTCTTCTCGTGCGACTCTGACTTCTGGGCCGTAATCATGAGTTGACCGTCAACTATCTCGATCTGCACGTCCTTGTCGGGGTCCACC
>Ga0302278_10003228_pt1 | contig 18040 bp, 16 predicted proteins | sample III_Bog_N3_2_FD_194543 | JGI IMG/M metagenome (GOLD analysis project Ga0302278, IMG submission 194543) | Peat permafrost microbial communities from Stordalen Mire near Abisko, Sweden - III_Bog_N3_2 | ecosystem: Environmental > Terrestrial > Soil > Wetlands > Peat | place: Sweden: Abisko...
CGAGCGATGCTGCCCGCCGGTGCATCCAAAGGCCACCGTCAAGTAGCTCTTCCCCTCTTCGATGTAGTGTGGTAGCAGGAACTTCAGCATGTCCGTTGCCTTGTCCAGAAACTCCTGCGTCTGCGGAAACTGCCGGATATACTTCGCAACCTTGGGATGGCGCCCCGTGAGTTTGCGGAACTCCGGGACAAAATGTGGATTCGGCAGGAAGCGCACATCGAACACAAGATCCGCCTCCGCCGGCACGCCATTCTTGAAGCCGAAGCTGGTGGAGGAGATGGTCAGGTCTTTGGGACCATCACTGCGTTCAAACTGGGAGTTGATGTGCGCGCGCAGTTCGTGCACGTTGAACTTTGTCGTATCCAGCACAATGTCCGCGACGTTGCGGATCGGATCGAGACGCTTGCGTTCCGCGCGTATGCCCTGAACGACTGTCTGGCTGCGGCCCATCGGGTGGGGGCGACGTGTCTCGGAGAAGCGGCGGACCAGTGCATCTTCGCTCGCCTCTAGGAAGACCACCCGAGTCGGCAGTACTTTGCGCACCTTCTTCAGGATGGACGGAAAGCGGTCCAGCCGCATGCCTTCGCGCACATCTACAACCAGTGCGGCGCGCTCAATCTCGACCGACTGGCGAACCAGGTCGGCAAAGCGTGGAATCAACTCCAACGGCAGGTTGTCGACCGAGTAGTAGCCAAGATCCTCGAACGCCTTCAGCGCCGACAGCTTGCCCGACCCGGACATGCCGGTCAGGATCACCAACTCGCCATGCTCGCCTTGGCTTACCGGCTCGGAGACACGCTTGCTCTTCTTCCCGACGTTCTTCGGTGCCATGGTGGAATCCTAGCATTACGCGGGACAGATTGGCTCCGCTAAGCGCCCGCTTCAGCCACTATCGGCGCGTCGAAGCCACCGTCCTTTTCTACCGGCCGAGGACGTCGCACACCCTTCGTTGCCTTCTGCCTTTGCCGCACCGCCTGCTGCTCAATCTTGGCCAGCGCATCGCGCAATGCCGTCGTCATCTCGACCGACTCGCCAGTGGCGACCATACTCTCTTTCCCTTGCTTCACAGTCACATCGGCGATCATGCGGTATTTGTCCACCGTCAGGATCACCTTAGCGCTGGTAGCACCACTGACGATCTTCTCAATCGCCCTCAAGCCCGCTCCCGCTTGGTCCTTGTATTTTTGCGTGACGACGAATTGCCTTCCCGTGTATTCAACGATCATTCATTCACCTCACGTGTGTCGTCCAGCCTGATTTGATGCAACTCAGGTGGGTATCAGCGTACACGTCTTTGGTGAGTGCTGGGAATATTCATGTCTTCGCGGTACTTTGCCACCGTCCGGCGAGTCACCCGAATGCCCTGGCGCTGCAACTCCGCCGCCAGTTGATCGTCGGTCAGCGGTTTGCGCGAGTCCTCGTCTTCGATCAGCTTCTTCACCTTGCGCTTCAGCAGGACCAGTGGCAGGTCGCCACCTTCCGGGCCGTTCACCCCTTCGCTGAAGAAGTAGCGTAGCTCGTACACACCTTGGGACGTGTGTACATACTTGTTGGCCACCGCCCGGCTGACGGTCGAGGGATGCACGCCGATCTCCTCGGCCACTTCCTTGATCATCATCGGCTTCAGGCCCTGCTCGCCGAGTTCCAGAAACTCCTGCTGTCGGCGTACAATCACTTCGCACGTGCGCACAATCGTGTTCTTCCTCTGCTCAATATTGCGCAGCAGTTGGATGGCGGACTTGTACCGTTCCTTGACGTATTCGCGAACGTCCTTTTCTGCCGTCTTGTCGCGCAGCATCTTGCGGTAAGCGTGGCTTAGGCGAAGCGTGGGCATGTCCTCTTCGTTTACCAGCACAACATACTCGCCATCGCGCTTTACAAACGCAACGTCGGGCTCGATCAGCCGCGTTTCGCTCACGTTGTAGCGCTGGCCCGGTCGGGGATCGAGCGTGCGGATCAGATCTACCGCTACCTGCACCTCCTCGGCGCTGCGGCCACAACTGCGCGTCAGCTCACGCATATCTTTCTTCTGCAGCAACACCAGGTTGTTGGTTATGATGTGCGCGGCAATCTCGAAGACATCGCTGCCACAGCCATTGCGCGACAACCCCTCGTGAGCTTGAACCTCTGGTCCCGCTCCATTATGGGAAGACGCTCCATTGAGCGCCTGGTGCACCGGCGAATACGCGACTGGTCCATGCACGCGGAGTATCTCCACGGAGGCATCGTCCTCAAGCTCATCCTGAGCATCGCTCACAGGGTAGGCCGCTTTGGCCTGGCCGCGCTTCAGTATCAGCTCGGCCTCGCGACGCTGGGCCGCAATCTGGATCAGCAGGCACTCGCGCAGGTCGCGTGCTCCCACTCCCAGCGGATCGAGCTGGTTGATAATCTTGCGCGCCTCCAGCACCGTCACCAACGCCTCTGCGCGCTCATCGAGATGTCCTGCGTCAGTCGATATACCAACCGCGTCGACGTCCAGTCCAGCCTCAGTCCCTGGGCGCTGCCCCTCCCAGACTGGCCGGGCTTTCATACCCCGTTCAAACGGAATCGGCTCCGCACGTGCCGGCCCCCGCGCCTGCAGCAGACCATCGACCAGTTCGTCGTCTGTCGCCGTCAGGTACCCATCCTCGTTCAGGTTCCCAACCACCAGGTCCGCAGCCAGTCGCACCTCGGCGGCGAGGCTCATTGAGCCTAGTTGCCAGTCAAGGTGGTCCGTCAGGGTGCTCGGTTGCGACAGAAAATTCTCAAACGAGGGTCGCTCGATCTCCTCAAAATTGGATGCGGTGCGAAATCCCGGATCGAGATAGTCCTGAAAGTAGCTCCCAAAATCCACTTCGTCGAACGGATCTTTCTCGACTCGTTCCTTCTCGGTCGCCACATCTTCGGCCGAACGCTCCCGCTCCGCCTCCCGCCCGCCCATCTCCTCGATCGTGACAGCCGATTCCTCAATCTCCTCGAGCACAGGATTCTCCACCATCTCGGTGTTGATCATTTCCTTCAGCTCAAGCTTGTTCAGCGCCAGGACGCTGACCATCTGCACCAGCCCAGGTGTCAATATCTGGCGCTGCGAGACTCTCAGATTTAGCTTCGGTTGCAGCAATCCTTAGACCTCTTCATGCTCCGTTGCCCGCCGTGCCTGCAAGAAGAGAGTCTCTGGTCGGGCAGACCCTCTGCCTTCATTCTCGTCGGGTAACTGGGCAAAGTCTACACGCTGCGCAGGCTTCGCGCAGCCGTGTAAAATCGTTGTCTCCGCGTCAGGCACAGAGTTATGTAGCTCCGTTTATACCTGACGGCCAAATATAAGCAATAACACCTTTGAATCAATAGGTGTGTGCGATGGGATACAGCGTCTCGCCGCTCGCACGCTACTCACGATTGCACGGAATCGCTCCAATGCAAATCTCTTTGTCTTTTACCGCGAAGCGTGCGAGCACGGCACGAAGTGCTAATCCATGGAGAATTTTTCGCCCAGGTAAATGCGCCTCACCTCAGGGTTCCGGCCTAGTTCTCCTGGCGTACCGGCAAACAAGATTCTGCCATCGTTGATGATGTAGGCACGGTCCGTTACCGAGAGCGTCTCGCGTACATTGTGATCAGTGATGAGCACGCCGATGCCGTTCATCTTCAGGTCGAAAATGATCTCCTGCAACTCCAGCACTGCAATCGGATCGATGCCCGAAAACGGCTCGTCCAGCAGGATAAAGGCCGGCTCGATCGCCAGGCAGCGCGCAATCTCCACCCTTCTGCGCTCGCCGCCACTCAGCGCATAGCCCATCGTCTTGCGCACATGGCCGAGGTTCAATTGCTCGATCAACTTCTCGGTGCGCGTGCGCCGGCTCTCCCAACTCAACTGCTGCGCCTCCAGCACCGCGAGAATATTCTCCTCCACCGTCAGCTTCCGGAAGATCGACGGCTCCTGCGGCAGGTAGCTGATCCCGTATTGCCGCGCGCGCAGATACATCGGCAAACGCGTAATCTCGTCGCCATCGGCAATGATGCGTCCTGCATCCGGCCGCAGCAGCCCGACGATCATGTAGAAACAAGTAGTCTTGCCCGCGCCATTCGGTCCCAGCAGCCCCACTACTTCGCCTTGGGCGATCTGCATGCTCACACCGCGAACCACCTGGCGGCCCGAGTAGGCCTTCCCAATTTCTTCCGTCGCGAGCGTGCGCACCGTCTCTGTCACAGTCTTCCCAGTCCCATCTTTCACCGCCCGGCCCGTCTCATCCCTCAAAGGTTCGGCTCCCACGTTGGAACTCAGTCGAGAAAACAGGTTCACCGCTTTCCCTTGTCTTTCTTTTCATCATTGCTAACCCGAGTCTCCGTCTGGACACTCTGCGCTGGCTCCCCGGGAATTACGCTCAACGCCTCAACACTAACACCCTCACTATCATCGCAGGAACTGTGAAACCGCAGCGCCGCAGCAGTGGTCGTTCCCTCTGCGTCGGTCGCTCGCGGCGGGGTCTTGTTGTCTCCAGTCAGCAGAAACACTTGATCGGTAGCCGTGTACAACAGCCGCTCCCCCGTGGCGCGAAGTCCCGGCTGCTGAATGTCTACGTGTCCGGACGCAACTACGTGATCCACACGCCCCGTAAGCGAAGGCACAGCCGCCGCGCCTTCCGCCACACTCGAACCTGCCGGAACCGCGATTGCCGGCTTCGCAGGCTGCAGGTAGGCCGTCCCCGCGTCCGCCCGAATTGTTCCATCGGCGCTGTCTGCGCGAAAGCCCCCGGTAAAATCCGCCTGGTTCGATATCCCCGAAAACAGCAGCCTGCCGCTGGCAATGCGGACCGCATTCGCCGCCTGCGCAGCCGTTCCCGCACTGCCAGCTCCAGCTTTGGCCGGTGTCTTCGCGCATCGCGGTGCGGCGGAACCGGGCTTTCCGGCACCGGGCGACCCCGTCCCCTCCCCCGCGTTCTCCCGCGCCAGCACCGTATGCACCTGGGCGGCCTGCTGGGCCGACGAGCCGGTCGAAGCCTCGCCACGCGCAATCAGCCAATTCTGCGTGCGCGCCATTTCAATTACCGGAGCCTGAACCTGCGAAGCCCCTTGCCACATCCGCACCGGCTTGCCATAGAACGTGGCAACGTCGGTCGCATGATCCCTCTCGGCGCGGTCGGCGAGAATGTGCATCGGCTCCGTCGTCCCGCCGGAACCCTCTGCACCCTTCTGCGTCGAATTGTCCCGCACGTAGTCCACCTTCACTGCGCCTACCGCCTCCGAGTCGCCCGTCTTGTCGTCGAGCGCCACCTGGTTCGCCCACAGCACGCTGCCCGCATCCATCAACTGCACGCCGCCGGTCAGCGTCATGCGGTCTAGGTCCCCGTCGTAGGCCGCCCGCTGCGCCACCGCGTGCTGAATGTCGTCCTTCGTGCCGGCCTTGCTTCCGCTCTTCGCCGGAACCCGCCGCATCATGGTGAAGTGCCCCTGCTGCACCGCGCTCATCACCAAATCGGCAGCCTGCTGATTTACCGCAGAACCACCCTGATTAACCTGGGCGTTGCCTGTACCGCGGGCCACAGTCACCGGCGAACGGACCCGCCTCCCGCTGCCCGAAGCGTTCGGGCGAAACTTCGCATCCAGCGTATCGCCCATGCTGATCTGTTCCATCCCCTTTGCACTCACCTGATGCAGTACCGTATGCCCCAATCCCGCAATCGTATCCAATTGCGGCGGCTGCTTCGCGTCCCCCGTGGCAATCATGTGCGCCTTCAAGTCGTCCGCCGCGAGCTCCGTCGATCCATCGCCGCCGCTTTTGGCCAGGCTCCCGTTATTGACCAACGTAAGGTGGGCGTTCCCCGTCGCCTCCGCGTCCTTCAGTTGCGACTGTCCCGGCCCCGCTGGCACCAACGCCGCTTCCACCTTTGCCGCCGTCAAATCGCGTGTGCTCCATGGCTCCTTAGCCGCCTCTGTCGCCCGCGTCCGCTCCGTCATGTGGACCACCCCGGTAAACACCGCGTGCTTTGGCTGCGCCTTCGCCCGCCCGTCGAAGACAATCGTTGCCTCATCCGACTGTGACCTCACCTGGCGCAGAGGCCGGTCCAGCGAGTACCTCACCCCTCCCGTCAACAGCGCCGACTGCGGCTCGCCCGCCCCATTCAGCACCACATCCGCGCGCTGCGAAACCACCGTCGCGCCATTCGCCCCCCCCGTCACATTGCCCTGCGCCAACACCCGCGACAGGGTTCCGTCGGGCCGCGAATATAGCGTGGCCTGCCCCGCCTCCGCCGTCCGCCCCTGCGACTCGTACTTCGCGCGGGTCAGCAGCGTCTGCTGGTTGCGGTCGTCGAACGCAGCCTCCGCGGCGGTCAGCTTCACCGGACGCCCCGCCGTAATCCCTTCCATGCTCACTGCCGAATGCAACATCAGCATGCCGGAATCGCTCGCGTAGTCCGCGCCGGTAGCGTGCCCCTTCATTCCGCCCACCTCGAACTCGATGTACTCGCTGGTCGCAGCCACTCCCAGCTTCTCCATGTACATCAGGTCGCTGGTCGTCACATGCAGCACCTTCCCTCCGGGAGCCGCGCCCGCCGGACTTGCCGCAGTCGCCGCAACTTTGCCCCCCGCCGCCTGTAGATCGATGTGAACCAGCCCCTTCGCCCGCACCACACCCGAGTTCTTGTCGTACTCGAAGTCATCCCCGTAAATGCGGTCGCTGCGGTCGCCCTTCTTTCCGTACAGCACGATCGACACATTGTGCAGCGCGATCACGCCATGCGAATTCGGGACCGGCTCCCACCTGGCCGCATGCAGCGTAAAGATCGTCCGCGAACCGTCTGAGCGCGACAGGGTATACCCATCTGCCCCCTGCGTCACCGTTACGCCCAGCTTCGTCAGGGCATTTTTCAGACGATGCCGCACATACCGCGCAGTCCCGATGAACCCAGCGATCACCAGGATCAGGAAGACCGCACTTCCCAGCAACCAAATCCTCAATCTCGCTACTCGATCGCGCATCCGCCCGCCTCCTCTATCTTCTCACCCAGCCGAGGAAATGGGTGCCCCTTTCGAGTCGGGTGCCTTACCCGTCGCAACCGTATAGCCGTGGCCAACGTTCTACTCGCCTCTGACCCACTCGCTAACCACTGACCACTTACCACTCGCGAAGCGCTAGAATGAACCGTCATGGCCGACCGCCTCTATCTAAGCCTGTGGTATCCCAACTTCCGCCTGGAGAACCTTCCGGCTGCGCTTACCGGCGTGCTGCGCCAGTTCACGTTGGTTGGCGGAAAGCGCGTCGCCGCCGCAACGGTCTACCCCATCAACTTCACCCAGCCGCCCGTCTACCAGCGCATCTACGTCGATACCGGCCAGGGCACCGGAATCGACCGGCCCGACGCCGATCCCACCGCAAGCGCGACCGACGCAGCCATCGAGGCCGCCGTCGCCGAAGCCACCGAGCAGCTCCACGACGACATGGCCTACGAGTTCGAGATGCGCTGGCACCTGTGGGCGCCCGAGGAACCCGACGCCACCTTCGACCGCCTTAACCTCGCGCCCGGCATCGACGACGAGGCACACGAGCCCGACCCCGAGTTCGACGAGTCGGCCCTTCACGACCCCAATGCACTCTGGAAGCCGCGCCTCCATACCGTCCGCATCCTCGGCTTCGGTCCCGCATTCGACGTCGCAGGATACGAACAGAACGGCCATCTGCTGGTCGACTTCGGCCTCGACACACCCTGGGTGCCGGAGGCGGACGACGAAGAAGAGCCGCTCGACGCAGAGGCCCAGCTCCACATCCAGCACAACATCGAAAAACTCCTCGCCTTCACCCTGCTCATCGAGAAAAACTGCGGCATCTCCAGCCGCCTGCTCTGGACCGAGTCCGGCGAACCCCTCGCCGAAAAACTCATCGCTCGCCTCCAGCGCGTCCATTGACCCTCAGCAATCGTCATTCTGACTCGAAGATTCAGAATCTCCGTCGTTGCTTTTGCTTCCTTGAACTACGTGAACAGCACGAAGTGCTGTGGTACCGTTTCATCCATGCCCCACGGCCTACCCATCTCGTGGCACGATCTATGGCGTTTCACCCACGTCTGGATCTATCTGCTCAAGTGGCCGCTCGCCTTCGTCGCCGGATGGGCCGGCATTCACTACCAGCGTTGGCGCAAGCAGCGAGCCGAGAACGCGGCCCAGGGCTGGCCATCCGCGAATGGCCGCATCGCATCAGGAGACTTCAAAGAAATTCCGAAGACCAAGCGCTGGCTGGCCACCCTCACCTATACCTATTTCGTGGGCGAGTACCGCACCGGCAAATACGTCCATGAATTCATGAGCGCAGACGAGGCAGGCGATTTCGTGCGGGCTATGAAGGACAAGAACGTCCAGATCCGCTACAAGGAATCCAACCCGGACAAATCCGTCCTTGAACAGCGCACCATCGAGCAGTACATCCTGCTCACTCCCCGCTTCGGCTGAACCGCCCCACGGGTAGCGATCCTCACGCTTGTCATACCCCATCCCGCTTGTCATTCTGAGCGCAGCGAAGAATCCCCGTATTGGCCTTTGCCGTTGTCTTTGTTCTTGCTTCTAGGGACGCCAAGGCTTCAGCCGTGGCCCTCACAGTCCACTCAAATTATGCGAGCTTTAGCCCCGGGAGTATTGCCTTCGCTACCCCTGCGTCACAATCTCCGAAAAGTCCGCAATCACCGAAAACGTCCGCAAAATCCGCCGCAGCATCAAAAGCCGGCGATGACGAATCCGCGTATCAGGATCCATGATCATCACCTGATCGAAGAACGCATCCACATACGGCCGAAGCGTAGCAATCGTCTCCAACGCCCCAACATAGTTGCGCTGCTCCGTTAGCTCCTTCACATCCTGCCCAATTTGCTCCGCCTGCGCCGTCAGAATCGTCTCCGTCGGGTGACTCGCGCCCACTTCGCCTTCACCGGTAGGCAGATCGCCCTTCTCCTCCGCCTGCGAAAGAATATTCTTCATCCGCTTGAACGCCGCGCTCACCGCCGCGAAATCTTCCGACCCGCGCACCGCCGTCACCGCCTCAGCCCTTGCGACAGCATCGCGAACATCGTTCGCACCTGCGGCCAGCACTGCCTTCACCACGTCGTACGCCTGCCCCTTAGCCTCGCGCAGATAAAACTCCAGCCGCTCCGCAAAGAAGACCTCAATCTTCAACCGCACAGCCTCGCTCGCCGCCGCGGCGTCGACAACGTCTCCCAGCGTCAACGGCAGCGCCGGCTCGGCTTGCGCCAGAATCTTCACAATCCCATTGGCCGCCCGCCGCAGCGCAAACGGGTCCTTTGACCCCGTCGGCTCCAGTCCCAGCCCGAACATCCCCGCGATCGTGTCTACCTTGTCCGACAGCGCCAGCACCGAGCCCTCCGCCGTTCGCGGCACCCGGTCCTCCATCGACTTCGGCAGATACTGGTCATAAATCGCATCTGCCACCGCAGCATCAAACCCCTGCGCCCGCGCGTACAGTCCGCCCACCTCGCCCTGCAGCTCGGTAAACTCCTTCACCAGGTCGGTCGTCAGATCAGTCTTCGCCAGTCGCACTGCCTGCATCAGCGCGGCCCCATCCAGCACACACGCCCGCGCCGCAAGCAGGGTTGCCAGCCGCTCCGCCACTGCCAGCACCCGCTCCGACTTCGCCGCATAGCTGCCGAGGTCTTTCTGGAATGTCACCTTCTCCAGTAGGTCCACGCGCTCCGTCAGCGGCACCCGTTGGTCGAACTCCCAGAAAAAACGCGCATCATTGAATCGCGCCCGCAGCACCCGCTCATTGCCATGCCGGATCACCGCTTCACCCTTCGTATCCGTCTCCGTGTTCAGCACCGCCAGGAAATGAGCCGCCAGCTTCCCGTCAGCACCCTCCACCGCAAAGTAACCCTGATGATCCCGCATCACGGTCACCAGGACCTCTTCCGGCAGCGCCAGGTATTCACTCTCAAACTTCCCCGCAATCACGCTCGGCCACTCGGTCAGGTGAGTCAGCTTGTCCACCAGCGCATGGTCCTCGCGCCACCGCAGCCCTGAGCCAGCCGTCCGGCAAACCTTATCCAGCGCCTTGCGTATCTTTTGCCGCCGCGCCTCCACATCCGCCATCACGTGTGCGCCGAGCAGCGTCTTTTCATACTCACCTGGCGCTGCGATCGCGATCGGCCCATCGCCCGCCAGCACCCGATGCCCGCGCGTCGAACTCCCCGCCATCTTCCCGCCAAAGCTCATGGGCACCACTGCATCGCCCAGCAGCGCCACCAGCCAGCGCACTGGCCGCACAAACCGTTCCGGCCTGCCCGCGCGCCACACCATATTCTTCGCCCAGTAGATGCCCGCCAGCTCCTTCGGCATCTCCTCCGCGATCACCTCCGCTGCCGCGCGCCCCTTCTGCGTCGTTTTCGCAACCAGATAGTCACCTTTCGGGGTGGACGTAATTCTCAAATCGGCGAGACTCAGCCCATTCTTGCGCGCAAACGCCTCCGCGGCCGGCCCAGGCACACCATCTTTGTAAGCGATCTTGACGGCTGGGCCCATGATTGTTGCAAAGCTGTCGTTTTGCTTGTCGAAAACGTTCAGCACCAATACAGCCAGTCGGCGCGGCGTAGAGAATGAAACTACGCGCTCCTCATCTTCCTTACTCAACAAGCTCGCACGACGGAGCATCCCTTTGATCCGCTCCCGCAACTCAGCCTCAGCCCCCGCAATCATCCGCGCCGGAACCTCTTCCAACCCAATCTCGAACAAAAATTCCGCCATGCTTACGCCACTCCCGCCTTGCTCTTAACTTTCGCCGTACGCGAAGTACCGGGTGCCCCATTCATCGCGGTCTCACCGCGATGAGTGGGATGTAGACCATCAACCAGTCTGACTTATCTCCGCCAACGCAGTCCCCTGCGCCACATAAGCCTTCGCCACGCCAATCACCAGCGTCCGAATCCGCGCCATCACGCCCACGCGCTCGGTTACGCTGATCGCCCCACGAGCATCCAGCAGGTTGAAAACGTGCGAGCACTTCAGCGCCAACTCATAAGCCCCCAGCACCGGAAACCGCTTCGTCGCCAGTTCATCCGCCGAACTCTTCTCCCCAAACAATTCCTTCGCCCGCTCCAGCAGCTTCAAACACTCCGCCTCATACAACCCCAAATGCTTCCAAAGCGAAGGCACATCCGCATAGTCGAAGCTGTACGCCGAAAACTGCTCCTCCTCAGCCAGCCGCATCTCACCATACGTCACGCGCTTGCCACCCGTCTCTCCGGCACCAGCCGGCTCAACCGCCCAAACAATGTCGTAGATCGAATCCACATCCTGCAGGAACCCCGCAATCCGCTCCAGCCCATACGTAATCTCGCCGCAGATCGGGTCCAGGTCCATCCCACCGCACTGCTGAAAATACGTGAACTGCGTAATCTCCAAGCCATCCAGCATCACCTGCCACCCGACGCCCCATGCGCCGCCCACCGGCCACTCCCAGTTGTCCTCTTCGAACTTGATGTCGTGTTCACGCAGATCGATCCCAATCGCTTCCAGCGACTCTAAATACAGCTCCTGGATATTCTCCGGCGGCGGCTTCAGAATCACCTGCAACTGTGTATGCCGAAACAGCCGATTCGGATTCTCGCCATAGCGCCCATCCGCCGGCCGCCGGCTCGGCTGCGCATACGCAATCCGCACCGGCTTCGGCCCCAACACCCGCAGAAAAGTGTCCGGAGACATCGTCCCCGCGCCCACCTCCACGTCATACGGCTGCTGCAGCACGCACCCGCGGTCCGCCCAGAACTTCTGCAACCGAAACAACAACTCCTGAAACGTCAGCGCCTTCTTCTCAGCGATTACAGTCATCGATCTCTCTTCAACTAGGGCAATCCGTCCATTCTACCCGTTGATCAAATTTTCCTGCTCCAAAGCCGCCCGCCTCCACTAAAGTGGATCGCTATGGCCGGTTTCGCTGTCTTCATGACGATTGTGACTTACGGGTTTCTATTCATCGTATTGGCCACCATCGCTTCTATCACGCTCGTTCTGTTCGCAAAGAAGCGTGTTCCAAGGGACGCGCACCAGCGGCGTGCCTTCCTCGTCGTCTGCGGCATCGCTCCGTTTGTCGGATTACTCTGGCTCATAGCCGCAATCCTCATTCACGTACAAATTTCAAATAAGTGGGCGCATCAGGATTGCGGCCTTAGCGGCGATCCCTATGTCACTCTTCCGAACGGCTACGTCCTCGGCAGCCTCAACACGTATTCCGGTTACATCGTTGCGCCCGGTTTCAACACAGATGCGCCCTTCACTGGTCCCGGATATGTGCGCTCACTGATCGATATCCAATGGCCCGGCGATTACTTCGTCGGGACCTATTCCGATGAAGGAAACAAACAAATGCGTTTTAGGTTTAACACCCGCGACCGGTCTATTCAGACTTCTGACACGGGAATTTCAGTCAGTTTCGAGCAAGTGCAGACACTTGTCCACCAAGATGCCAATTCCTATTGGAGCCTGTACGCACAGTACAGGCATCATTGGCCTAACTACATCCTCGCCTTCCTGATCCTCGCTGGCGAAGGCGCAATAGTTCTCGTGCTATGGAGATGCTGGGCCATGCTCCAGCGCCGAGTGGCCGAAATCTAAGTCCAAATATTACTTCGGACTATGGCACAATAGAAGTGGGACTTATCAATGGGCACACAACGCGCACACATCGTTCTCCCCGAAGACCTCATCGCCGAAATCGACTCCGCCGTCGGCCCCCGCGGCCGCAGCGCCTTCCTCGTCGAGACCGCCCGCGCAGAGTTGCGCCGCCGCAATCTGCTGTCATTTCTTCGCAGCGACCACCCCGCCTGGCAGGATAAAGATCACCCTGAACTCGCGTCCGGCAGCGCCGCGTGGGTAAGGAAGATTCGCAAGGAGAGCGACGTGAGTTCGAAAGCACCAATCCCTGCGAAACAGAATCGCAAGCGTCCTGCATGATCATCCTGCTGGATACGAATATTCTCATCGACGTCCTGCGCAACCGGGGTAACCGGCGCAATCTCCTGGCAGATTTGGTCGAACACGGACATACTCTCGCAACCTCGGCAATCAATGTCGGAGAAGTCTATGCAGGAATGCGCTCGCACGAGGCCACCGAAACCGATCGCTTGCTGCGCAGCATCGAGTCCCATCCAATGACGCATGCAATCGCACGCCACGCCGGCACGCTTAAATTCGCATATAGTCAGAAGGGCAAAACACTCACCCTCGCCGACATGATCGTCGCAGCCACCGCCCTCACGTACGGGGCTTTGCTGATGACGGACAATCGCAAAGACTTCCCGCTCCCCGATCTCACCTTCGTTCCTGCCTCGTAGTACCCTCCCCCATCACCGCCTCAATCTCCTCCCGCGTCCACCTCTGCGTAATGTGCTGCGAGCAGTTCCAGTCATACGCCACCACCGTAATCACCACCACCCAATCCACCTTCGCCGGATACCCCGTCACCCGCACCTTCGCCTCCAACGCCTTATCTCCCTCCACCACCCGCGCGTGCCCAACAATCTTCAGCCGCGCCTGGTACGGATAATCCATCAAGAACAGCGCCACCTTATCATTCGTCGCCAGATTCCCTGCCGTAATGTACTGCTTGTTCCCACTAAAATCCGCAAACGCCAGCGTCTTCCCATCCAGCACCCGCAGAAATCCCTTGGGCCCGCCGCGATGCTGAATGTAAGGCCACCCATCCTCCGTCACGCTAGCCAAATAAAACGAATCCCGCCGCGCAATAAACTCCTGCTCCATCGGCCCCAGCGCGTCGCCGACCTCGCCCCGCTCCGCCGCCCGCTCGTACTGCGCACGCGACCCATGCTGCTCCTGGTATCGCTTCGCCGCCTCCCCAAACATCACCTTCGCATACGCCTGTGTCATCGCCCCTCCGCCCCAATCTTGGAGAAGATTACCCCGCCCACAGCTTTAAAAGACCTTCTGCCCCGGGGCCCACCATGCTAATTCGGCGCTATCACCTTCCGCTTCCCCAACTGCGGCGCACCCGAGGGATCCATCGGTACCGTCGTCGGGTCTTCCAAAACCGTCGCCTTGTCCGCCGGAATGCCGATCCCCGTGGGAAGAATCATCGCTTCGCTCTTCTCGATCGAGATGCTCATGTCGTGGTATCCGCCCTTCGTATCCACCGGATGCGGAAACTCCAGAACATAGCGCCCCCGCACCATCTCAGTGAATTGCTGCAGTTGTTCGGCAACCCCCTTCTCGGCCGCCGTCATTACAATTCCCCCAGTCAAATCGCATACCGAATTGAAGAGGTCCTCGGGATTCCTCGTCCCCGTACGAAAGGTGGCATCGCCGGTCTGGACCATGCCGAAGATCGCCACAGCTCTCGCCTGCGCATATAACCGCAGCTCGTTCCACGAGATCTTGCTCCCCCGGTCCACCCCGTCCGTCACCACCAGAATCACCCGCCTGCCCGGGTGTTGATACAGAGCCTCCGTAACAATCTTCAGCGAATCCCACAGGTTTGCAGGCTCCTTGCACGCACTCCGCCATCGATCTCGCCCGTGATCTTTCCACGGTTGCAACACCAGTTCGACGCCCCGCTTCAGCGTCACAGGAGTCGCCGGCACGTCATCAACTGACCGAATCAGATTGCAGTCCATCGAATACACCGAAACATGGTCCTTGGCATGCAACGAAAGCGGCGCCAGCCCCGCGACCACATCGTCCATCCGCGCCATCAGCGACGGAAACGGCTGACTCACATCCAGCACAATCGCCAGCGAGATCGGATCGTCCCCCTCCAGCCTCGCATGCGTCACCCGGAACTTCGGCCCGCCATCGATGCTTACGAAGAACCGCCCCTCCGCAATCCCAGACACCGGTTCGTGGTCCTGCCCCATCACCAGCGTAGGAATCTGTACCAGGTTCGGATACACATGCAGCGTCGGCGTGCTGTTCTCCTGCGCTGGCAGCGCCACGGCACTCCACCCGGCCAGGCCCGCCATGCAAACCAAGAGTGCCGCCCTACGTGCTACCAATCCATCCGCCAATCCCAAGACACGGACCCGCGCCATCCCGACAGTATCGCAGAGCCAACGCCTATCCGCGCACCGCATCTGTCTCTCCCACTCCCACGTCAAACGGATACTCCAGCGCGCACAGGAACAGCACCAACAGCAACAGCGCCTGCACCAGCCCGCAATACACAAACACCGTCGGATACGTCAGCAGCGTGAACGGCGCAAACAGCGGCACAAACAGCAGCATCGTCCCCTGCAACCCCCGCACCCGCACCCCGGCCTGCTGCGCGCGAATCGCAATCCAACCCAGCAGCACCAGCGGCGCCACCATATGCACCAATGCGTGGTAATAAGAGATGGGCGGAAACATGACCATAAACGTGCTCACCGCCAGCACCTGGTTCGCCACCGGCATCTTCCACAGCTTGCCGAACAGCGCCGCCCCCATCACCGCCGCGCCACACGCAAAGTAAGGCAGCGTCAGCTTGTCCATCGGATAGTGCGCAATCATCGCGACAATCTTCGCCACTTCAATCAGCGAGTGGTTCGCCACCAGTTCGCGCAGCGTCCACTCTGCCGTCCGTGCACCCTGGTAACGAAACACGTTCACCATCGTTCCTGCCCACGCCACACGCACGCTCGGCCCCAGCCACCACAGCGCCCACACCGTAGCCCCCACAAACGTCGCCACGCCTTCCGCAAACGCACGCCACTTTCTCCGCGGAAGCAGCAGCACCAGCAGCACCAGCGGAAACAGCTTCATCGCCGCTGCCAGCCCCCACAGCAACGCCGCCGCATCGTCATGCCCGCGCAGAAACGCCAGCACTCCCAGCGCCGTCAGCATCCACAAAACAATCTCGATGTTGCCCTGATGGACCAGCCGCTCAATCGGGAACGAGATCAGCACCAGGCTCAGCGGCATCAGAACCGCCGTCGCAAGCGCAACTCCAACCCGAACCAATCCCCGACCCACCCACCCCACCAACACCGCCAGCCACGCACCCGACACCAGCAGGTACAGCAGCTCCGGAATCGGAAACGCATACAGCGGCGCCATCACCGCAGCCGCAAACGGCGGATACGCCACCGGAGAAAACATCGGATACGCCCAGGGATTCCCCGCAACATTGAAGAAGAACGCCGCCGAGTGCAGCAGCTGATACGTCCCCGGATACTCCATCAGGTCGCCGAACAGCGGATCGCTCAGCGGGTCCCAGTTGTACCGCGACAATCCCGCACGCCACTTCAGCCACCCCACCACAAACGTCAGCGCAAACGTCGCCAGCGACGCCACCCAGAACGCCCGCAGCTCCGGAGGCAGCCGCACCCGGCCCGACGCTTCTCGCGCTTCATTCGCCATGCAGCCCAAGTCTAGCCCAGCCCCTCACCGCCCCCGCCGGTGCGAACCATTGCTCTAACCCCACCCGTTCAGCGAGAAAGTCTGCTGCGACCAACGGGAGCACCCCGCGAAGCCTTAAAAAGCGTGCGAACGCCCGCCCCACGCGCAGTGGGCCCGTCCGGCAGGACAGCACTTGCCCCTAGCCTCACCGCAGCGCCCGAGCACTAACCAGCCTGCCCTCCAGGTGCCGCTCCAGCACCTCGATCGCAAACCGCCGCAAGTCCGCCGCCCGCGCCTTCGGCCAATCTTCCTCCGCCAGCGCCTTCACCGTCCCGCGAAACATCCGCCCCGCCAGCGCCACCGACTCCGCCGACAGCGCCATGCTCCCCGCCTTGCGATCGTCCGCGCACGTCACCCCATCGCCTACCGCCGACCACCACACCGCGCCGCCTCGCAAATCTAACCCGCACGCAACGCAATGTCCCAACTCCGGCATCCACCCCAGCAGCCGGTTCATCCACAACGCAAAATAAGTCACCGGCATCCACACCCGCCCCACCTGCAACTCATCCAGCACCGCCAGCGCCAGCCGGAAAACCGAATCCTCCGGCGCCCCCTCCGGCAGAGCCTCTTCCAACACCTCGGCCACCATCTCCAGCGCCGCCACCCGCACATAATCCACCGGCCGCGACATCGGCGACGAAAGAATCTCAAATGCATCCAGCCGGACCAGTTCCTGACGAGGCCTTTCCGCGTACGTAGCCCGCACATGCGTCATTGGCTCCAGCGCCCCGCCAAATCGCTTGCGCGACCGCATCGCATGACGTGCCACGCCCTTCACCCGCCCCTGCTCGCGTGTAAACAGGCTCACCAGCAGGTCCGCCTCGTGGAACGGCCAAGTCCGCAGCACGATCGCCTCACCCACCCGCTGAATCATCCGCCTCGTCCATACGGTCCGTCACTTTGACTCGCAGAGTCAGAATCGCCGTCGTTGCTTCTGATCATCCCACCACAACAAAAACGCGCAGCCCGAGAATCCGAACCACGCGTCTGCCTTTACTAACCTCTTACCACGAACCACTGACTACTGTTTCTACCGCCCGAAATGCGCAGCGTTCTTGGCCTGATAATCCGCCCACTTCTCCGGCAGATCGTCGGCCGCGTAAATCGCCGACACCGGGCACACCGGCACGCACGCTCCACAGTCGATGCACTCCACCGGGTCGATAAACAACTGGTCCGTCTCGGCGAATCCGGCTTCGTCCTTCTTCGGATGAATGCAATCCACCGGACAGGCATCCACACACGCCGCATCCTTCGTTCCAATACATGGTTCCGCAATCACATAGGCCATCTTGCAAATCTCCCTTAATCTTCTAAAAAGTTCCCACTGTTCTCCGGCCACAATTCTAGCAGCACATCCGTACCTATCTGCAAACCGCCGCCGATTCCGCCCAAATACCCGCGCCGCATGACATAAAATCAAAGTTGTACCCACTCCAGTCCCTGCAAAGAAAGGCAGCCGCCCGGCCAGCACCGGACCAAGCTCGATTCTGCCCTCATCGCCATGCCTGAAGACCCCCAAAAACCGCGCCTCGCCGCCGAAATCCGCCATGCGGTCGTCGAAGTCGCGTTCATCGTCTTCCTCTTCTACTCCAACCTCCTCATGGGCGAATTCAACCGCACCAATGGCCCCGGCAAAACTTTCGCCGTCGCCCTCACCGACATCTTCACCATCAAG
>Ga0302278_10003229_pt1 | contig 18035 bp, 15 predicted proteins | sample III_Bog_N3_2_FD_194543 | JGI IMG/M metagenome (GOLD analysis project Ga0302278, IMG submission 194543) | Peat permafrost microbial communities from Stordalen Mire near Abisko, Sweden - III_Bog_N3_2 | ecosystem: Environmental > Terrestrial > Soil > Wetlands > Peat | place: Sweden: Abisko...
CCGCCCTCAGACCGTGAACTCAAGGCTGGTGCCGATACTTGGACTGATCGTTGCCATTGCGGTTCTCTACTTCGCACGAGAGCTTCTCATCCCTCTGGCATTTGCGCTTTTGCTGGCATTCCTTCTCAGCCCCATAGTGAAGCGGCTGGAAGGGTGGCGGATTCCGCGCGCGGCGGCGGCGAGCCTGGTGCTCTTCGTGGCCTGTGCTCTGCTGGCGATCGTGGGCTGGATTGCGGCGACGCAGATGATGGAAGTCGGCGGCCGGCTGCGCGACGATACGCAGAATATCCAGCGTAAGATTGTGGCGCTGCAAGGCCGCTCAAGCAGCCTCAACGATGCCATCTCCTCACTCGAAGATCTGGGCGGCCAGATCAACAACCCAAAACTGCCGGGTGCGCAGGCGCCGCTGAAGGTCGAGATCGTTACCGAGCACAGCATGGTGCCGGCGATCCGCGAGTATGCGGGCAGTGTGCTGGGGCCGTTGGGCTCTGCGGGCCTGGTTCTGGTCTTTACGCTGTTCATGCTCATCGACCGCGAGAATATGCGGAACAGACTTCTGCGGCTGATGGGCGAGCAGAAGCTTCACGCGACCACCAAGGCGATGGACGACGCTGGCCGGAGAGTGAGCCGCTATGTGCTGCTGCAGTTCGCCGTGAATGCAGGGTTCGGCGCGGTGATTGCACTGGGCCTCTGGGTTCTGGGGGTGCCGAGCCCGCTGCTCTGGGGCGCGCTGGGCCTGATGCTCCGATTTCTGCCCTACATCGGGCCGGTCATTGCGGCGCTGCTGCCTTTCGCGCTGTCGGTTGCAGAGTGCGATGGATGGCGCACTCCGATTACAGTGCTTATCCTTTTCGCGGTGACGGAAGCCATTATCGGCAACATTCTGGAGCCGATGCTGTACGGCGTACATACGGGACTTTCGGCCGTGGCGCTGCTGGTTTCAGCGGTGTTCTGGACCGTGATCTGGGGTCCCGTGGGGTTGGTGCTTTCGACGCCGCTGACGGTTTGTCTCAGCGTGCTTGGGAAGCATTCGCCGCAGTTCGAATTCCTGAATGTGGTGCTGGGCGATGAGCCGGTGTTGACGCCCGACGCGATCTTCTACCTGCGACTACTGGCGCTCGACCAGCACGGCGCGATGAATATGCTGGAATCGCTGGGTAAGAATCAGTCCCTGATTTCGGTCTTCGATCGGATTGTGATTCCGGCGCTGGCGATGGCGGAACGAGACCGCCAGACCGGGCAACTGGATGCGAAGCGCGAGGATTTCATCGTGCAGACCATCAACGAATTTGTGTTGGAGTTGACGGATGCCGAAGCCGCGTCCACGGTGGTGCGGGAAATGCGGCGTACGCGGGTGTTTTGCATACCGGCGCGGGATACGGCCGACGAGATTGCCGCCGCGATGTGCGCGTATTTTCTGACGCAGGAGGGCTTTCCGGCGATTGCCTTCCCCGTAACGGATTCGCCGGGAGACTTGATCGCGAGCGTGGGGTGCCAGCCGGACGACGTGGTTTGTATTTCGTCGGTGCCTCCGTTTGCGGCGGGGAATGCGCGGAAGGTGGCCAGGAGCATTGGGGGTGAAGCGAATTCTCCAACGCTGATTGCGGGATTGTGGAGTCTTGAGCGTCCGAGCGAGGCTCGCATGCAGAGCCTGGTGAAGTCGCTTTCGGCTTCGGTGGCTATAAGTCTGGCGGAGGCGGTGGCGCAGGTTCGGGCGGTCGATGCGCGGTCGGTCGGAATAATTAAGTGAAGTGCCCGTTGTTTTGCGGGCGAAACAGGCACAAGGCAGCCCGCGCCGGTTGCCCCAGGTCGGGAGTCCCCGCGGACACGGGGTCCCCCAGCGACAGGTCTTCGTTGATGGGTGTAGGGAGAGGTCTTCGTCCGGGGGGTGGAGATCCCTCGCACTTGGGGACCTGGGAAAGCATGAGGCCCAATCCCGCCCGAGCGCGCCGCAACTAACCTGGTGCGAGCCCCCCCCGCGAGCGTCTGCCCCACCGCAGGTGGTCTGCCGCACCGGAGGTGCTTATTCCGCCGCTTTCGCCAGAAACCGCTCCATGAACTTGGTGTCGAACTCACCGTCCCGGAACCCTGCATCCGCGAAAATCGCCTGGTGCAGCGAAATCGACGTATCAATTCCCTGAACAATAAACTGTCCCAGCGCCCGCTCCATCTTGGCAATCGCCTCCGCCCGGTCCACCCCATGCACAATCAGCTTGGCAATCAGTGAATCGTAATAAGGCGGCACCACGCCCTCCGCATATTGGGCCGTATCCACCCGCACACCGTTCCCGCCGGGAACATTGAACGCGGTAATCTTACCCGCTGAGGGAGTGAACTTCTTCGGATGTTCCGCATTGATGCGGCATTCGATGGCATGTCCGCGAATCTCCAGGTTGGGAGGCAGAATCGACTCCAGCCGCTCACCCGCTGCAATGTGCAACTGCGCCTTCACCAGGTCAATCCCCGTAATCGCTTCCGTCACCGGGTGCTCCACCTGGATGCGTGTATTCATTTCGATGAAATGCAGTTGCCTGTCCTCATCCATCAGAAACTCGACAGTCCCCGCATTCTGGTAGCCGATCTCGGCCAGGCAACGGCATAGCGTCTTGCCAATCTCCTCGCGCATCTGCGGCGTCACTTGCAGGCTCGGCGCCTCTTCAATCAGCTTCTGGTGTCGCCGCTGGATGGAACACTCGCGTTCAAACAGCGAAACCACGCTCCCGTGCTCGTCCGCAAGCACCTGGAACTCGATGTGGCGCGGCTGTTCAATGAATTTCTCCATGTACAGTTCACCATTGCCAAATGCGTTCGCCGCCTCGGTATTGGCCGCGTGGAAAAGGTTCGGCAGTTCATCCGCGGTGCGCACAATCCGCATGCCGCGTCCGCCTCCACCTGCCTTGGCCTTCAGGATCACCGGGAAACCCACCTGGGTCGCCCACTCCTGCGCCTCCTCAACCGTCGCAATCACCCCGTCCGAACCCGGCAGAATCGGCACATTGGCGCGCTTCATCGCCTGGCGAGCCTTTTCCTTTTCTCCCATCAGCCGCGTCACTTCCGGCGGAGGCCCGATAAACTTGATGTTGCTGGCGCGGCAAACCTCGGCAAAGTTGGCGTTCTCGCTCAACAACCCGTAGCCCGGATGGATCGCCTCCACATCGGCAATCTCAGCTGCGGATATCACGGCAGGCACATTCAGATAACTGTCCGCGAGACGCGGCGGCCCAATGCAAATCGCTTCGTCCGCGAAACGCACGTGCAACGAATTCCGGTCCGCCTCGCTATAGATGGCGACCGTGCGAATACCCAGCTCCCTGCAGGCATTTATAACCCGAAGCGCGATTTCCCCGCGATTGGCAATCAGAACCTTACGAAACATGCATTTCCTTTAAAGCAGAGTTCGCACCGGTTAGCCGAGTGAGTGGAGCTTTCGGCCTCCGGAAATCCAACAAAAAATCTCTGCACAACCTGCCTTGTAACAGGGCTCGACTTCACAGCTTGCTGAAAAACTCATTCGGAGCTGCGACAAGCGTCAGGGCACGACTTCAGTCGTGCCGTAAGTGGCACAAAATAAACGTTGGGCTTTAGCCCCTGCGGAGTTTCTCTCGACAATATCAATGAAAAACTCCCCTTTTCCGCAGCCTGTTCAATCGTGCCGATAAAACCAATAGAAGATGTGGGCTTTAGCCCCTGCAAAAAATCACGTAGCCGCACCGCTGACCTTGCGCGGAACTGCCCTGGTACCGCTCGTCCATCTATCCCAGCCGGACGGAAAAGAGGGGCTGCCCAAACTCGATGGGCTGGCCGTTGGATACCAGGCACTTCACAATCACGCCGGCAGCGTCGGATTCGATCTCGTTCATCAGCTTCATCGCTTCTACTATGCAGACCACCTGGCCCTTGTCCACGTGATCGCCCGCAACCACGAATGGAGACGCGCCCGGCGAGGGCGAACCGTAATAGGTGCCCACAATCGGAGACTTCACCATGTGCAATCCAGCATTCGGGTCCGCTGGTGGCTCCGCGCTCGTCCTCGCAGGTGCCGCCGCGGCCACCTCGGGTTGAATCGCCGCCGCTTCCCGCGCTGCTGCCAATAGCCGCGCCAGGTCTGTCGCCGCGACGCCCTCCGGTTGCGTAAACTTCAGCCGGATTCGCACATCGCCGCGCTCCAGCTCGAATTCGCCAACCTGGTTCTCTTTCAGAAACTCGATCAGTTGTTTCAGATCTTCGGTATTGTCTGGGTTCAGTGGATTCATTCGTTCCTTAAGTCTCCCGCAGCAAAGCGGGATATCCTATTCAGATTCTTTTACCTTGCTCAAAGCTCAATCAAGGCCTTCGTTGCGGGTGTCAGCACCTGGCCACCGGTACGGGTTACAACCACCATGTCCTCAATGCGAATGCCGAACTCGCCTGCCAGGTAAATTCCCGGCTCAATCGTAACAACCATGCCGGGGAGCAGCCTGGCTGTCTGTCCAGCTCCAATTCGCGGCAACTCGTGTATCTCAAGCCCCACACCGTGCCCGGTGGAGTGGGAAAATGCCTCCGCCAAACCCGCCCTGCGCAACACGCTCCGGGCGGCCTCGTCCACCGCTCCGCAACTCACGCCTGCAGCCACGGCGGCCACTCCTGTTTCCTGCGCCTCCAGCACTGTCTGGTATGCGGCTCGTTCCTTCATCTTCGGCTTGCCCAGGTACACCGTACGGGTCATATCCGAGCAGTAGCCTCCGAGGATTATACCGAAGTCGAGCGTCAGAAAGCCGCGCCGAGGCAACCGTGCCTCAGTCGCCCGCCCATGTGGAAGCGCGGAGCGCACGCCGGAGGCCACGATGGTTTCAAATGACATCCCCTCTGCACCCTTGAGCCGCGCCTGGTATTCAAGCTCCGCAGCAACCTCTGTTTCCCTGAGACCGGGGCGGATAAAACCCAGTAAATGTTCAAAAAGCGCGCAACCTGTCAGCGCCGCCTTGCTCATCAGCGCAAGCTCGTCCTCGTCCTTCACCCACCGCAGCGGTTCCACCAGCGGCGCCTCCAGCGGCGATAGAAAGCTGCGACGCAGTTTGGCTGGAAGTGAGTTCTTCCATCGGGAAAGTTCAGCAACCGTCGTCGAGGCCGGATCGAATCCCACCGTGTCCACGCCTAGTTGTGTGATGAGCCACTCCAGAGCCGCCACAGCCGGTGAGCCGGAAACGATACTCACCCGCGCGGCCGCGACCTCTTCCGCCGCCTGTGTTTTATAGCGCCCGTCGGTAAACAGGCACGCCCCTCGCCGCGTGATCGCCAGCGCCGCGCTCGATCCGGTAAAACCTGAAAGATAGCGAAGATCCGGGAGGTGGGTCACCAAAAGCCCCGTGAATCCGGCTTTCGCCAACCTGCGGCGTAACTGCCCAATGCGGCGTGAATGATCCACTGAGTAAGAATAACAGGGGGTCGCAGGTCGCCTCCCGATCGAGGGTTTTCCACTGCCTGACCACAACAACTGTGCCCCATTCATCGCGGCTTCATGCGATGAGTGGGAAGCATGAAGCCCCGTCGCACATGTCGTAACGGAGAGAGCAGGGGGGTTCAACCCCATGAAAAGAGCTGGGCCCGTGCGGCCTTCAGGCCAGGGACCTTCCTGTCGACTGGGAGCCGACCGGAGCGCGGCTCAGGAATTTTTGGCTGACAGAGGAACCTCAGCCGCAAACGCAGTTGCACAGAAAACAAAACCATAATAAATCGTTCACTATCAATAAGTTACGCATGTAACTCGTGCAAGATCAGTGCAGATTTCGAAAATGTGGCTAATTCTCTGCAACCCAAATGCTCGATTAGTTCAATTCTCGGCAACCAAAACATCTGAAAAGGTTGCCCGCGCGGTCCATGTCTCAAAGAATCGCAACCCTGCGAGCGGCCATTTGCCCCGGTTTGTGACCATCTAGGCAACCTAATCACCTATGTAGTGCACCCCTCCGAGCAGACATTTGACCAAGAAGGACTGACCACTGATCACTGACAACTGTCTTTTACAATGCCGGCCGCACCGGCTTCTTCTGCTCCGGGTCAATCTCAGTTCCAGCCGCATGCAGATCCGATTGCTGATCCATCCATTCATCCAGCCGCGACCGCTTGAAGCGCCACCGGTTTCCCAGCTTGAAAGCAGGCACAAACCCTTCCGATGCATACTTATACAGAGTGTCCGGAGAAATTCCAAGGTAGTCTGAGGCGGTGCGAATATCCATCACCTCGCGTACCTCAGGGACAAGCAGGTTGGAGCGAACCGCAGCGTTGCGCATAAGTGCCTCCCGGCATCGAGAATGCCTCAGGGCGGATTCCGGCATATCTGCCGGTAGTCTTGTATATAACGCGGTTTCGCCTACGAATTCAAGGGTTTTCAGGGAGTTGCAGGAAATTCACGGGATTTGCGGTGCCCAATCCTGCCTCCCATTCGCACACGCCTCTCCGGATACCCCGCCGGTTGGGCCGATAAGCAAGCCGAACCCAATAACTTGGGCTATTACGACAGATGGTGCACATATAAAGAAGTGGCTTCTTAATTCTGATCGTCTCGCCGGTGCAACGTCGGCTGGTCGCTGGTATCGGAACCGTTGCCGCTGCTCGATGTGCTGGACGGGCTGGACGAACCATTGGGATCCGTACTGGCTCGACGCAAAGAAGGCTTCTTCGTGTCCTTCGAATCCGTCAGGCGCCTTTTGTTTTCAATGCGCGCGAGCCGAGCCTTGATGTCATCGAATTCCGACGTCGTCACCGTGTACTCGTCCCGCGGAGGCAGGATGCGTGCAATCTCTTCCTGGGAATGGAGAATGCGATCCGGTGTCTGCGGATGATCTGAGAATGCCTTGGCAACCATGCCTGGCTTGCGTTTCTCCAGCGCTTGAACCTTCTCAAAAAACGCGATAAAGGCCTGCGGATCGTAGCCCGCGCGATACATGTACTGCACGCCCAGGTAGTCCGCCTGTGATTCAAACTCGCGCGAGAATTTCAAAAACGTCATTGGCACAGCCAGGCTCGCGGCCTCATAAATGCCGTACCCCGTCCACCCACCGATAAAGATCAGCGGGATGGTGCTTAACTGCGCGTAATTCATGCGCGTCTGCTCGCGCACAGCATGGTGAGCGCACACGTGCGCCGTCTCATGCGCCATTACACCGGCCAGTTCCGCCTCTTCGTCGGCATTCAGAATCAGGCCGGAATTAACGTAGAAAAACCCGCCAGGCAGAGCCATGGCGTTGATTTCATCTGAGTCGATAATCTTGATTGTGAACGGAACCTTGCAATCCGAGTTCTTAACGATGTTCTGTCCCACCCGGTTCACGTATTCAAGCACCACCGGATCCGTGATGAACTTGGTGCTCTTCTCAATCTCCGAGGCGTACATCTTCCCCATTTTGATTTCGGTGTCGACGGAATACCAGTTCCCCATCCCGCGCGCTCCGATGTCGCGGTTTCCAACCGCGCTCACATCGTCGATACTTCCCGGCTTCACATTGATCTTCTGGCTCCCCGGCTCAACCACCTTTTCAGGATTCACCGCCGCTGCTTCCGTGTCGCCTCCCACGGGCGTAGTTCCAGGTGCAGGAGCCTTCCCGGGAGTCGAAGACTTGTCGCTTCCGGTCGAGGTCGGCGTCGTCTGCGCCGCAGGAGCGGCCGCCGGGGTATCGCCTCCCACAGACGCGGTCCCGGGCGCGGACTGGCTCGCCGTAGGCGCCTGCGGTGTCCCTGACGCCGGCTGCTGAGCTGGCTGGGTTGTTTCAGGGGTTCCCGATTGCGCAGGGGTCGATGGCGCGGACTGCGCACATACTACAGTGGTCAGCGCCAACGCCAGACCTGCCAGCGTCATTGCTTTCGAGCCCATTGAATCTGACCTCATGAACTAACCTCCAGTGATCAGCCGGGAAACACGGGTTGCGCCGCTTCGCTCCATAGCTTAGACGCTAGTATCCCCCTGTTGGGCATCATTAGAAAGCAATATTTCCTCAGTGTGCCAGAATCAGCTTTACCTCATCATGCATGGACGACCACTCGAACCTCATCTGACAAGGAAGTCCTCTTGGAACTTCCCTCCGTCTGAATTACAGTGGGTGAGCACCCGGCTTTCAGGAGGAGACTTGCGCCGAACGATCCTTGCAGTCGCATTGATGGCGAGTGGAATGGCCGCCTCGATCCTGACCTCCAAGCCGTATCTCCTTGCCCAGCAGCCACATCCGGGACCGCCCTCCCCAATTGAAAAGCTTCTCGGGCCGGCCCGTCATGCTCCTCCAGTGTCCCCCAATGCACTCTCAACCCCGACAGTAATCTTCGATGCCACAACCATTGGTTCCCCCGCTTTGCTCGATAAGAGCTGGCGGGTCGGAATAACGGCAAACCCGGCAGCCGCAAATCCGGAGTTTGACGATTCCACGTGGGTGCTCCGGAATGCGCAAGAGTCCTTTGCCGATGTCCCGGACGAAGATCACACTGAAGATGACACCCCAGGTTCTGGAAAATCGAGCCCGCACGACCATTCCGGCCCTCCCAATGGACATCAACGGCCCTTCGCCTGGTTTCGGCTGCATGTGCAGCTCCCTCCCCATCATGGCCCGGTCGCCCTTTTCGTTGAACTCCCTGTCTCGCACAGCGCCCTGCCCGGTAGCGATTCCGGTTTGGGCTCCGGCATGGAAGTCTATGCCAATGGTGTGAAAATCCAGCCGGAGGGACCGCATAGAGACGAGCCCGATCACTATCAGCCGATCTCCCGTATTTTCAATCTGAACGTGGATCCCTCTCAGACTTCCCTTACGCTTGTGTTGCGAACCATCTACGTTCCTACCGGTACGGGAAGTTACACGAGTTTCTTTGCGAATCGCACTCTCCATCTCGGCAATCCCGACGATCTCAACCGCGCACTCGATCTTTGGTCCCTCCACAATCTGCTTGAGCGTCTTCCCCGCCTAATCTACTCCATCCTGCTCACAGTGCTGGCGCTTTTCCTTCTCGCGCTCTACTTCACGCAGAAGGGCCACATCGAATACCTCTGGCTCGCATTGCATGAGCTTGTCCAGATGCCGATCGGCTTTGTGGATTTGGCGGGGGGCTTCGCCCGCATGGACCGGTTGCTATATGGGGCCGTGCTCCTGCAGTTGGTCCTGATTTCGGCCTTCCTCTACTTCGAATTCCTGATCGCCTTCCTCTCGCTGCGGAGGCGCTGGTACATTCTGCTGCTCCGCTTTACATCGCCAGTCCTACTATGTGTTAGTCCCATGTTGCTCATGGTGGGCCACAGTACACGACATATCAATCAGGCGGTGATTGGAATCGCCTTGCTTATAGCAGGGGCCGGCGCCTTCTTTTGGATTATGGGATGGCTGATCTTCATTTTCTTCACTCTGATCATCGCCACCGCCAAGCGAAACTTTGAAGCTGGCCTCCTCCTCATACCACTGGTACTGAGTCTGGTCGGAGTGATTGAGCCTATCCTGACCGCCGGCATGACCCAGTGGGTTGGCAGCGCCTATCATTCGCCTCTCACCATCCAGACCGGTCCCATTCCCATCCACTTTGCCTCCATCGCCGACTTCACTGGTGTTTTTGTCATCGTGCTCATCATTTTCGTTCGTTTCCTGCGCATTCAGGCGGGCCTTCAGCGTCGCGAACAAGAATTGGCCGCGGCCCGAAGCGTGCAAGAGTTGATGATTCCGCACGAAAGACTTGCCACGCCGGGCTTCGAGGTCGACTCGGTCTATAACCCGGCCAACGAGGTAGGCGGGGACTTCTTTCATGTTCAGCCCACGAGCGACGGCGGGCTGCTCGTTATTATTGGGGACGTGGCTGGCAAGGGCCTGCAGGCAGCCATGAACGTATCGATGCTCATGGGAGCCATGCGCCGTACCACGGAGCGGAGTCCCGCCAAGATTCTCGAATCACTGAACCGTGTCCTTTTTGGCAGTGAGAGTTTCACCACATGCCAGGCCGCTTGGTTCGGCCCAGACGGAGACGTAGTGCTCGCCAATGCCGGTCACCTTCCGCCTTATCTGAACAGCCAGGAAATAGCGATACCTGGCGGACTTCCTCTGGGCTTCCTTGCCGACGTGAGCTACGATGAAATCCGCCTCTTCCTGCACCCCGGCGACCGAATGCTGCTGCTCTCGGACGGGGTGGTGGAAGCCCGCCACAAGTCCGGCGAACTCTTTGGCTTTGAGCGCGTTCATAACCTCAGCAACCAGACCGCCTTCTACATCGCGGACGCCGCGAAGGCATTCGGCCAGGAAGACGACATCACCGTGGTCACCGTACGCCGCCTCGCGCAAGCCATGGCCGCCTAAACGGACACATCGCAAGTCTGCGGACGCTCCTTTCTACGGCTTTGCACAGGCGAAGTTCGTAGCATCCATCGAATCCCCGGTCCCGCTATACGTTGCCACGGCAGGATAGGCGCACAGCGGACGGGTCATCACCGGTTTCATGGCTCCGTCGAACTTCGTGGCGAACACACCTTCGTCCGGCGCGCCCTTCTCAACCCAGTCCTGCAGCGAATCAAACAGGCCATTCGCCGGGCCTTTTGCCGTGCCAATCCCAAACTGACCAAATGCCGTCGCACCGGGACCGCCAAAACAATGCTCCATCCCCGGAATCATGTAGAGCCTCGTGAACGATTCAGCCTTCTGCGCCCCCATCGTCTGCCGCACCTGCTTGTAATAGGCGACCGTGTTCCAGGGCGAAATAGCCTGATCATTCCATCCGTGATAAAGAATCAGCTTCCCTCCTCTGCCCGCAAACCGGCTTAGATCGGGATTCGTGGAGTCGAGGTCCGCGGCAGATTTCTCCCTCGATAGCTTGAGAACCTCGTCGACATTCGCGGTTAGAGCATTCCATGTTGGATCGCCCGTAACCATGTAACGGAAGTAGTTCTGCACATATTGCGTAGAAGACGACGCCCCAGGAGCCTGGCCGATTACCCACTCCCGCCAGCTCGTCTCATCGCCCATTGTGAATCCAGGGAAGATGAGCTTCCCATGACTGTCTTTTGAGCCACCGTAGAGTGTTTTCAGCGTTCCTAGTTGCGGCGAAGTGAGGCAGTCAAGATTGTCTCCGGCCTTGCACAGCAAAACATTCGGGTCGAAATGGCATTTTGCGGGATCTGAGATCACTCCGTCCTTCACCCCGTCCTGCAAGTCGCAGGCATCCAGTGCTGCCTTCTGAATGGCGGGCAGTTTCAGGTCTGAGATGAATGCGCGTGGATCGCCGGCCAGAGCCTGAATTCCACTCACGCCGCTGGCAACCATGGTTGACCACGCATTGGCCGGAGCACCGGCAAGAATGCCGTCGTAATCCGCGGGAAACCGTTGGGCCTCCATCAGCGCCTCGCGCCCGCCGTCAGAGCAGGAATCAAAATACGCATGGTCCTGCGCTTTTCCATAGTAGGCTGCAACAATCTGCTTGCCGTGCTCCGCGGTGAGGTGCACCGCCCGCCAGCCAAAGTCCTTAATTCTTTCGGGATGCCCGAAGGCCCAGCTCGCATCTTCAGCTTCGCCCTGATGGCCCGCGTCCGATCCGGCAACCGCGAACCCGCGCTTTATATAGGCGACGAACTGGCCATAGCCGATCGACCCTGCGAACCCTCCGTTGCCCACACCAAGAAAGCGCCCGTTCCATCCCTGCTCCGGCATCCACACCTCAAAGCGGATTTCCGAATCGCTGGTGGGCCGCAAGACACCGGCGACGCGGCACATAGCCGGCAGCCCGCCCACCGGCGATCCACCCGGGATCGCGAGCGTCCCCGAAGTCACCGATTCCGCCACAGTGATCTCTGTGTTCTCGAACTTGAAGTTTTTGAGACCCGAGCAGTCCGCAGCAAAAGCCACAGAAGCCACCGCACCCACCAGCCAAACTAAAACCGTACATTTACGCATCATCAAGTCGCAGGCCTTTCTTTGCGGTTGCCGCATATCGCAGCCTTTATATCAGATGGAAGGCGTGGCGATCTGATTCGGTGAAGTTCGTGCCCTTGAATGCGAGACGTTGAACATTCAGAATTGAGATGAATGCGAGCAGCAAAAAGCCCCACCTTCAACGGATGGGGCTTTTGCTTTTGTCTTTGCATTTGCCGTTGCAACCAACGGGAGCGTCCGCCCACCGCAGGTGCTCAATCGTAATATTCCAACCCCAGATGCGTAATCAAATCCGCGCCCATGATGTGCCGCAGCGTGTTCTTCAACTTCATCGACTGGATAAACAGATCGTGCTCCGGATACAGCCCAGCCGCGGTCTGCGGCGATTTCAAATAGAAGCTAAGCCACTCCTGAATCCCCTTAGACCGCAGTTCCGGTGTGCGCTTCGCCAGGTCCAGGAAGAGCACCAGGTCCAGCGCAATCGGCGCAGCCAGAATCGAATCTCTGCAAAGAAAATTCACCTTGAGTTGCATCGGATACCCGAGCCAGCCGAAGATATCGATGTTGTCCCAGGCTTCCTTCTCATCCCCACGTGGCGGGTAGTAGTTGATGCGGATCTTGTGGTAAATGTCCTTGTAAAGATCCGGGTAAAGCTCCGGCTGAAAGATGTGCTCCAGCGAACCAAGCTTCGACTCTTCCTTGGTCTTGAAGCTCTCCGGATCGTCCAGCACTTCCCCGTCGCGATTTCCCAGAATGTTCGTCGAGAACCATCCGGAAACGCCAATCATCCTCGCCTTGAATGCAGGCGCAAGCACCGTCTTCATAAATGTCTGCCCGGTCTTGAAGTCCTTGCCACAGATCGGCGCTGCATTCTTCTTTGACAGCTCGATCATCGCCGGCACATCGACCGTCAGGTTCGGTGCCCCATTGGCAAACGGCACACCCTCGCTCAGCGCCGCGTAGGCGTAAATCTGCGAAGGCGCAATGCCAATGTCATTGTTGTCCAGACCCTTCTCAAAGGCCTTGATCGACTTGTGGACCTCGGTCGGCTCCAGGAAGATCTCCGTAGACCCGCACCAGATCATCACCACGCGATCCACCTTCTTCTTGAACGCCTGAATGTCGGCAATCAACTGGTTCGCCAGCTCGCGCTTCGTCTTGCCTTTCTTCACATGCGTGCCGTTCAGCCGCTTCACGTAGTACTGGTCAAAAACCGCCGGCATAGGCTTGATTTTTTCCAGGACCGGTTTCAGCTTGGCGAGCGTTTCCTTGTCCAGCACCGCGGCATGCACCGCGGACTCGTACACGTTGTCCTTGAAGATGTCCCAGCCCGTAAACACAACGTCCTTCAGGTCCGCCAGAGGAACAAAGTCCTTGATCAGGGGGCTCTGATTATCCGTGCGCTTGCCCAGCCGAATGGTGCCCATCTGCGTCAGCGAGCCCACCGGCTTCGCCAAACCCTGCCGGACGGCCTCAACACCCGCAATCATCGTCGTAGCAACGGCGCCCAGGCCCACCACCATCACGCCCAACTTGCCGGTTGCGGGCTGCACCTTGCCTGCCACCGTTCGCTTGCTCTTGTTCACTGCCTTCTTCTTCGTTGCCATCTACTCTTCCTATCCTCCGTTGGTCGTTAGGTCAACTGCCCCGCGATCCTCTGCTGCTCTGAAATACAACCCGCCAAATGCACACCGCAAATGTTCCCTACGCCCTGCCCCTACGCCTCGCCGCTCTGCCGGCGCTTGCTCAGGTGGCTCCAAACAAACCACACAATCGCTGCAACCAATGCCAGTTCCACCGCGAGATGAAACCGATGAAACCACTCATGGAAACGCGGATCAGTATTCCAGGCCTCGCCCAACTTCATGCCTGCATATGCCAACGCAAAGCACCATGGCCACGAGCCAAGAAACGTGTAGAGATGAAACTTGCCCTGCGGCATTCTTGCGATGCCCGCCGGAAACGCGATAAAGGTCCGAACCACCGGCAGCAACCGCCCCAGCAGCACCGTGATTGACCCGTACTTGTTGAAGAATTCCGTCATGCGGTCCAGGTCGTGGTTGCTCATCAGCACCCAGCGGCCATACCGCTCCACCAGCGGACGCCCGCCCTTGGCCCCAATCCAGTACGCCACCAACGACCCCAGATTGCAGCCAATGGCGCCGGCCGTCGCCGCAAACCACAGATTCATGTGCCCCAGGTAAACCACATACCCGGCAAACGGCATGATGATCTCCGACGGCAGCGGAATGCATGCCGACTCAATCCCCATCAACGCCGCAACGCCAGCGTAGCCGCCCGCATCAATCACATGGGTAACAAACAGGACAAGGAAGCCAATAATCTTTTCACTCATGCTTGATCGAGTATATCGGGAGCCGGTCGCGTTCTTGCCGTTTCGGCCGAAGTTCGGCTTGAGGAAGTCGCGTTTCCCGCCATTTTCTGGGGCTTCATTGAAGTTTGTTAACAGTAGTGACTTTGTTTATAGTAGTGACTACAGCTTTTGATCTTCCGGAGGACACTCCCGTGGCGAGAAAATACTCCATGCGCTGCTCCATCGCGCGCACCCTCGACATCATCGGCGACCGCTGGACCATCCTCATCCTCAGAGATCTCTTCCTTCATCCCACGCGCCGCTTCCAGGACTTTGAAACTAGCCTTCCCGGCCTCACCCCCAGCGTGCTCTCTTCCCGGATCAAGGAGCTTACCGCCCACGGCATTCTCTTGAGCCGCCTCTATGCCGACCATCCTCCGCGCCCCGAATACCTCCTCACGCCCAAGGGCCGCGCACTCAACCCAATCCTGATTGCCATGAAGGCATGGGGCGAGCAATACGCAGCCTCTCCGGCCGCGGCCGCAAGCCTGGAGAGCGATTTGAGACCGTGAGCGCGTGTTAAGGATGCTCTCCACTGGACTAGTTTTGAAAGGGCACGAGTTTACTCGTGCCAGATAAAGCCAACAAAACCGCGGGCTTTAGCCCCTAACGGATGACATCTCGTGCACTCAGGGAACATTCGCAGAGACCCCTCAACCCTCACTTACCCGCTTTGCTACCATAAGGTGTTCCCACTCGAGGTGCTCCCGTTGTCTGATTTTCCGCCCGTCCCGCTTACCCTTGAAGGCTCCGCGCTCCTCCACCAGTTCTTCCGCTTCGACTGGAAAGCCTGGCGCGCCATTGCCGCAGCCGACCGTGACCGGATTGCTGCCGAAGCCGTTTCTGCCCTGCAAACACTGGAACGCAAATCCCCTGACGCAGCCGCGCAATCCGCGCTCTTCTCCGAACTCGGGCACAAGGGCGACCTGATTCTGATCCACTTTGGCGACTCTTTTGAAGCCCTCAACCAGGTTGAACTCGATCTCGCCCAGATCGAACTGTACGATTACCTCACTCCCACCCACTCTTATGTTTCAGTTGTTGAACTTGGCCTTTACGAGTCCAGTCGCAAAACTTATGAAGCTGCGTCGGCCAAAGGCTTTGCCGCGCACAGCCCGGAGTGGAATGCTGAAATCGCGGCATCCATCGAGCGCGGATCGGCAGCCATGGCCTCGCGCCTTTTCCCCGCGATCCCCGATGCCAAATACCTCTGTTTCTACCCCATGGACCGCCTGCGCGCCGAAGACAAGAACTGGTACACAGTGCCTTTTGCCGAGCGCCAGCGCATGATGCACGAGCACGGCCTCATCGGCCGCCGCTACGGCGACGTAGTCAAGCAGATCATCTCCGGCTCCATCGGCATGGATGACTGGGAGTGGGGCGTCGACCTCTTCGCCGAAGACCCCGTGGTCTTCAAAAAGCTGATCTATGAAATGCGTTTCGACGAAGTCAGCGCCGTCTACGCCCTCTTCGGCAGCTTCTACCTGGGTGTCCGCCTTCCCATCGACAAACTTAGCAGTTGGCTGAGTGGCAAGCTATGAGAAGAAGTAAGGTATAATTACCTTACTTGAAGTTCCGGAGACTCCCATGCCTGCACTCACAGTGACCGCGAAAGGCCAGATCACCCTCAAACGGGATCTGCTTCAGCACCTGAATGTGGTACCCGGGCAAAAGGTTGAGGTCGACAAACTGCCCGACGGACGCCTTGTCGTCGCCCCCGCCACACCTTCCGGCTCCATTGATGAGTTCATTGGCTCTTTGGCCAAAAAGAATGGAATCAAGCTCTCCCTTGAAGAGATCAAAGAAATAACCGAAAGGGCATGGGCCGGCGAGAGGTGATCGTTGCGGTAGACACCAATATTCTTCTGCGCGCCGCAGTCCGCGACGATCCCCGCCAGGCCCAGTCTGCGGCTCACCTGCTCCGATCAGCGGACCGAATCGCAATTCCGCTGGTAGCCCTCTGCGAATTCGCATGGGTTATGCGGAACGGTTACAAGAGACCGGCCGCCGAAGTCGCAACCTCGATTCGCTCACTCGTCAACAGCGCGAAGGTCATCGTGGACCGCTCCACCGTCCAGGCAGGTTTGGAAGTCCTTGACGCCGGCGGGGACTTCGCCGACGGCGTCATCGCCCATGAGGGAGCCTGGCTTGGCGCCGACGAGTTCGTCAGCTTCGACAAGAAGGCGGTGTCCTCACTCAAGTCGCAAGGCAAGCGAGCGCGGCTTCTCCCCTAAACCATCAAACCGGATGTGTATCGACGATGTCAGCACCTTCGACGCCGCTTGCTTCTGGATGCGACCATCAAGCGATACACTTCTCATCGGAGATATCTTGAAATGGCTAGTAAGAAGGCTTTGCGACTTGCCGATGCTATGAATCCGCCCCTCATCATACGGTTTTCAACTCCATATGAATCAGGACGGAACAACGGGTACGTACTGGACATTGGGCCAAAATTCTTCTTATTCGCGATCATCGATGACTACCAGAAGTTCAACGGCTTTCAATGTTCGCGTATATCAGACGTGCGCGGATTACGTGTACCTGCGCCGTATGCAGATTTTTACGTTGCAGCGTTGCGCAAACAAGGCCAGGTCATCCACAGGAAACCGGAGATCGACCTGAGCAGCCTTTCAGGATTGCTGAATTCAGCGAAAGCACTTTTCTCACTTATCACGATTCATCGAGAACGACTAAGGCCGGACGAATGCGTCATCGGAAAGGTCTTAAAGTTGTCCAAGAGTAAACTGCTCTTGCATACAATCGGCCCGCACGCAGTTTGGCACGAAAATCCATCCGAGATCAGGTTGAGAGATGTTACTCGAGTGGACTTTGGCGGCGGCTATGAAGAATCATTGCATCTCGTAGGCGGGGATCCCAAACAACTGAAGAAGTCCAAGAGGCCCCGTAAGCCATGAATCCCGCCTCTAAAAAGTCAGCGCAAAAGACCTCGACCAGAAAACCAAATCCCACGCCACGCGGCGACCTCGCCCCCGACCGCATCGCAGCCATCCTCAAAGACCTCGACGAAGCCTACCCCGCCGTCGAGTGCGCCCTCACCCACACTTCGCCGTGGGAGTTGCTGGTAGCAACCATCCTCTCCGCGCAGTGCACGGACGTTCGCGTCAACATGGTCACGCCAGAACTCTTCAAGCGCTTCCCCACTCCCGCGGCCATGGCCAAAGCGACCCTCCCACAACTTGAAGCGCTCATCCGCACCACCGGCTTCTTCCATAACAAGGCCAAATCAATCAAGGGAGCAGCGGCAAAAATACTAGCCGACTTCAGCGGCCATGTCCCCATGACCCTCGCCGAGCTCATCACCATCCCCGGAGCCGCCCGCAAGACTGCCAACGTTGTCCTTGGTGTCAGTTTCAAAAAAGCCGAAGGCGTGGTTGTTGACACCCATGTCTTCCGCATTTCTCGCCGCCTCAGCCTTGCCAAAGGCGACACGCCTCAAAAAGTTGAACAGGAGCTGATGAAGGTCATCCCGCAGGATCGCTGGATCGACTTCTCCCACCAGATCATCCACCACGGGCGCCAGGTGTGCATTGCCCGCAAGCCCAAATGCAACCTCTGCAACATCGAGCAACTCTGCCACTCCAAAGACAAAACCTGGCACTCGTAAACACACGCACAACCAGACAATACCCGTGATCTGTGTCCATCTGACGAATTGCAGATCATAAGCAGCAAGTGGCGCAGAATAATTGCATGCAGTGCTTTCACCTAATCGATCTCCGCCGCGGCTGGACGTGTTTCGGCCAACTTTTTTCGCGCTACACCCCCTCCCCCCGCGG
>Ga0302278_10003234_pt1 | contig 18006 bp, 13 predicted proteins | sample III_Bog_N3_2_FD_194543 | JGI IMG/M metagenome (GOLD analysis project Ga0302278, IMG submission 194543) | Peat permafrost microbial communities from Stordalen Mire near Abisko, Sweden - III_Bog_N3_2 | ecosystem: Environmental > Terrestrial > Soil > Wetlands > Peat | place: Sweden: Abisko...
AAGAGGGAACCGTCCTTGGGATAATCGACGGTCACCGTGGCGGCCGCGGTCGCCCGGTCCGCCGCTCGCGCGGGAAGGGCCAAGCCCGTTGTAAAAAAGAGGAGAAAGCAGCTCGTCAGTGCACCCGTCGCTATGCGCATTGTCTTCTTCCTGCTCCCAAGAGCGGCCGGTTGGCCCCGCGCGGCGATCCAGACCAACTTCCTACGCGGTGCCCGAACGTTCGTGCCTCTGTAGTTGAATCCTGTCGCTGGCTGGCAGGAAATCCCGAGACGCAGCATTCTGCGCCAATGCCTACGGACGCTGGTCTGGTGACCGAAATCGGGCCCAAGCTCTTTATGTTCGCCCTGTCTGGTACCGGCAATGCCGGACCAGGAGCATTCTAACTAACTGTTCTGTGCCTATATTCTAACCGACCCGGGCGGGGATGCGACAGTTTGGAGTTGCCCGAGGCGGGATGGACCTGAAGAGGATGGCTGGTTCACGCCAGGCGGCGCAAGTTCTACGGAGTATGGGGGAAGGGAATCTCCAGGTGCGGAAAGGCAGTGGATTGCCACCGTGATTCCACGACGGCGCTGTGGATGGAGGAAATCGCGGGAATGATCATCCGTTCCCAGTCGTAGGAGCACGACTGGGTGAAACTGGTATTGAATATTTGGGAATAATGCGACGAAAGTGCGTGCGAGAATCGCGCACACTATAGAAACGCACCCACTCAGGTCTGCGAGCCCGGAGAAATGTCTCCGCGCTCAAGCTCGAGCGAGCGGGCCTTACCTCGGACGCGGATACTGGGAAACTGGCTCTTCCGGTTCGTCGTCGACTCCGAGGGAGTTGACGTCGAGTACATCGAGCGAATCGTCATCGAGATCGCTTTCGCCGTCGATGATCGCGCCGCCCCCGGGGTTTTCCAGCTTGCGCTGGACACGCTTTTCCAGTTTCTCTCTGGCTTTTTCCGTCCGGGCCTGTTCCTTTTGCCGTTTCTTGAATGTTGTATGAGATCGTGTACCCAAATCTATCTCCCATCGCTCAACAAGCCGAACGCTTGGAACCGGCCCGGTACGGATTGATCCAAATGACTACCAGCGGGGCTCGCGACGCTGCCGCGGGCCGCGGTCGTTGCGTTCGGTCTTCGGACGAGCTTCGTTCACGTTCAGCGAACGGCCGCCCAGGAAAAAGCCATTTAATGCGTTGATCGCACGATCAGCCTCATGCGCTTCCGGCATTTCGACAAACGCGAAACCGCGCGAGCGGCCCGTGTCGCGGTCCGTAACGATGCTGACGCGATCGACGGTGCCATACTCGGTGAAAAGTTGACGGAGCGATTCTTCGGTCGCGCCGAAATCCAGGTTGCCAACGAAAATGTTCTTCAAGGAATCTCCTAACTCAATTGACGGCGGGCTCGACGAGGCAGAAAAGGATCTCGGCCGGGTTTCGCGGAGCGATCAAATGGCATCTACAGTATGACACACGCCACAAACTCGCACCAACCCCCTCGTGGGCGGTGGGTGCGCGGCGTAGAAGGGGACGAACTGTCGATTTTCCTCGCTCGCCAACTGACCTTAAGCTTACCTCATCCAGGCCCCGGCCGTCCGTTTTACCGCACCCAGGCGCCGGGTAAACGACTGGCTTGTGCCCTCGGAGAGGCGGGTTTCCAGCCCTTGTCCCCCGTGCCGCTGCCCCTTCAACTCAGGCTCGGACTGCCCCCTTTGCACCACTGAAAAGGGGTGCTAGTCTTGAACTGCCCGCCGCGCGCCCGTTCATTTTCGACTCCGCGCGACAGGCAGATCGCCGGTCGCCGGGTTGCGCGGAAGTGCCCGTTTCCGGCCCGATTACCGGCGATCCGGCCGCCCTGGCTTATCGCGCAGGAGGAGGAGGCGGGGTTGGCCAAATTGAAGACACGGCCGCCTTCCGGCATGCGTCCGCCGGAATGAGGAATACCGGGAGGTGCCGATTGCGCCGGTCGCCTGGAGTGCAGCCGGCTGTCTGGAATGGACCGGCGAGCGCGCCGCTCCTGTCAGGGAACGCCGCCACGTCGCCGGGCCTTGCGTCAACCAGCCACCCGACCATGGTTCGTCGGGTGTATCGCCCGCTCAGATCGAGCGGGCGCGGGCGTTGTGGCAGGGTCGAACCGGAATTGGCCGCGGGTGCTTGTGGGGCAAGTCCAACTCACCCCTCAGAAGCACGCCTGGCTTGCTTCAGGCCTCCCGGTTTTTCCCTCCCTTGCGCCGCAAAGGAGTCTGTTGCCATGCTCGCAGCAGTAGCAGAAAAGACCGCCTACACCCTGGCCCTTGAGAACTTCGACGAAGCCGCCGACGCTCTCGAACTCCACCAGGATATCCGCCAAATGATCAAGTACCCGGAGCGTGCCCTGACCGTGACGCTTCCGGTTCGCATGGATAACGGTCACATTCGCCGCTTTGAAGGCTATCGAGTCCAGCACAGCACCGCGCGCGGACCGGCCAAAGGCGGCATTCGTTTTCACCCGAACGTGACATTGGATGAGGTGAAGGCGCTTGCCACCTGGATGACCTGGAAATGCAGCGTGGTGAACATCCCCTTCGGCGGCGGCAAAGGTGGCGTTACGTGCAACCCGAAAGAGATGTCCGCGCACGAACTCGAGCACATGACGCGCCGTTACACCAGCGCCATCCTGCCACTCATCGGACCTTCTCAGGACATCCCCGCGCCCGACGTCTATACGACCCCGCAGACCATGGCCTGGATCATGGACACCTACAGCATGACCAAGGGCTACACGGTCACGGGTGTCGTGACCGGGAAGCCTCTCTGCCTCGGCGGCTCGCTCGGGCGCAATGAGGCTACCGGCCGCGGCGTCTTCTACACGATTCAGTCTGCCTGCCAGCACCTGGGGCTTCCGTTGAAGGGCGCCAAGGTCGTTGTCCAGGGCTTCGGCAACGCCGGCTCCGTCGCCGCTCACCTGCTCGACAGCAATCAGTGTTACGTCATCGGCGTCAGCGATTCCACCGGCTGCATCTACAACAAGGACGGCCTGGACATTCCTAAGCTGATGATTCACAAGGAACAGACGGGCAAGGTCTCCGGCTTCCCCGGATGCGAACTAATCACCGCCGCTGAGCTGCTTCGGCTCGATTGCGACATCCTGATCCCGGCGGCGCTCGAAAGCGTGATCACCGACGAGAATGCGGCTTATGTGAAGGCCAAGATCGTCGCGGAGGCCGCGAACGGCCCGCTCACCCCGGACGCCGACCGGATCATCGAAGCCCGTGGCGGGTTTATCATTCCGGACATCCTCTGCAACGCCGGCGGTGTCACCGTCTCCTACTTCGAGTGGGTCCAGGACGAGCAGCACCTCTTCTGGGACGCGCAGGACATTTACAACCGCCTGGAGAAGGTGATGAAGACTGCGTTCAATGAAGTGCTGAAAGTCCACGTCGACCGGAAGCGCGGGATGCGTGTCGCCGCCAACATTGTCGGCATCGGCCGGGTGGCTGAAGCGATCCAGCTCCGGGGTCTGTATCCGTAATTCACGGCTTGAGGCGCGGTTCGCCGGGCGGCTTGCCCGGCGAACCGTCTGACGTATGTCATTCAGCGGCGCAGCTTCAATGTCCGGCCCGCTATGGCGACCAACAACAGGCAGCCCGAGGCTGCCAGCCACGTGGCGCTGCGGTCGCCAATACCGGAAATCTGTGTGTAATCGAGGGCCGCAGCGCGATTCAGCGGGCCGATGTACCAGATCACGGTATACACGGCTTCAAAGAGCTTGCTGCTGCCCGTAGCCGCGCCCAGTCCGAGTGCCAGAGACGCGACAAAGACCGCGCCGGCTGCTACCTTTTCGATGCCTATCCAATCGCCGGACAGGGCTAGGCGCGCCACAACTCCGCTTGCTGCGAACACCGCTACTGAGAAGCCCGCCAACCAAGTCACAGGTAACTGCCGCCAGATTGGGCGCGGGGTGGAGAAAACGATCTCTTCCATGCCAAACTGGCTTTCCCGATTCCCCAGGTGCGACCAAACGGCGATGGGCCAGATCCAGACGAAAAGCAGCGACAGCCTGAACTCCGCGGCGGGCATGGTAAACGCGGCGATGATGCCACCGAGCACACCGGCATACCACCACCAGGCCCGGCGCTTCAGCAAGATCTCCATCTCGGCCAGGTACAGAGAGGGGAATCCGAATCCACTGCGTACCGCCGGCAACAGCGCAAAGCCTGGGCTTCGTTGACGCGCATCACCCAACCGCACCTCAGTGTCAAGCGCCGTTTGTTCAGCGAGGCCGTTTCCGCCCAAATGGTGATTGGCTGCCCCTGCGGCCTTCACCAGCACATCTCGCAGACGACCAGACTCAAAGCGATTGAACGTCAGCGTCGCCAGACCACAGAGGCCGAAGGCGATGGCGAGCCACATCAGGCGGCCCCTAATCAGCGTCGCGTCCGGATCCAGTCCATCCCACGTGAACCCTCGGGAGGCCACATTCCGGCCGATACTGAACGAGAAGTCGTCCTTGTCATACTTGGCGAGCTGGTGCCGGGCGGCGCTCTGAATGCTGGTTTCGAAGCTCTTCAAGGCCGTCGGATCCTCGATCTTGCCTATGAATCCAGCGGTTAGCAGGGTTGTTATCAGGAAGAAGTACCCCACATTGCCAAGCGCCCCCCTGAGCCATTTCACGGTTTCGAAGAAGACGGCAAGCGCGGCGATCAGAGCCATCATCGGAAGTGAGACGAAAATGAACGGGCCGGCGAGAGCAATGATCCGGATGTGCCTGTCTTCTCCGGCGAACCACTGAAGCGGCAAAGCAGCCAGGATCAGCACCAAAAGGATGACCGACAGCACGCAGAAGCTGCTCAATGCTTTGCCGAAGATGTATTGCGTCTTGGAGAGGGGCGTTGCCGCGAGCAATTGACCGACCCTGCTGCTTTCGTCCAGCGAAATGCTGTTGTTCACGACGTAGAATCCGACAAAGCCGAGCAGCGTCGTTGCCATGAGCGTCATTGTCGCCCCAAGCCAAGCCGAGTTCATGGTGCCGCGAAAACCAGAGACGCTGATGCCGATATTGCCGGCATACACCTCGTAACAAGTGAACAGAGTTGCCGCCAGAACAACGAGGAAGCTGTAGCGCCGGGTACGTTCGAGAAAATCGGCGCGGGCGAGATGGTAGACGACGCGGAATGTGTTCATGCCGCTTGCCTCACGCGCTCATCGTGAATCACCGCGAGATAGGCGTCTTCGAGCGTTGGGGCCGCGGCACGCGCCGACGCATGCGGAGCTTCGTCGGCGATGATACGCAACTGCAGGCCATCGGGACGCCGGATCGTATTACTGATCAGATAACGTTGCCGTGCGGCTTGCAGCTCCGAGCTCGAGACGGTCCACTCCCACACTCGGCCCAATACTTCGGCCAGGATCGCCTCGGGCGCATCGTGGCGCAGCAGACGGCCGTGGTTGACGATGGCGAGGTCGTTGGCCGTCGCCTCCACATCGGAGACGATATGCGTCGAGAGAATGACAATGCGGTTGCCTGCCAGATCGGTCAGCAGGTTACGGAAACTCACGCGCTGTTCAGGGTCGAGTCCTACTGTCGGTTCGTCTACGATGAGAACTTGCGGGTCGTTGAGCAACGCCTGCGCGATGCCGACCCGCTGCCGCATTCCGCCAGAGAATCCGCCCAATGGGCGCTTGCGGGCTTCGGTGAGTGAGAGCGTTTCGAGCAATGCATCAATGCGCCTTCGCGCGGAGGCACGACTCAACCCCTTAATCGCGGCGATGTATTCCAGGAATTCGATAGCCGTAAGGTTCGGGTAGATGCCGAAGTCCTGCGGCAGATAGCCGAGCACGGATCGCAATTCGTCGGGAGCGCTAACGGCGTCCGCTCCGTTCCAAGCGATGCAGCCCGCAGTGGGCCGCGAGACTGTGGCGAGCATGCGCATCAGTGTGGACTTGCCCGCTCCGTTCGGTCCGAGGAGTCCGATGATTCCTGGTTGGAAACGCAGGCTGAAGTCTCGCAAGCCCCAGAGCGTCTTGCTGTACTGCTTGCCGAGTTGAGTGGTTGTGAGTTCCATGAGTTTCATCCACATGGGCGCAAGTTGCGTCCCGCCGAGTCGCGCATCCTACCGTATAGAACGGCGGGCATGCCTTAGCAACGAATCATTCGGGACGCTTGTTCCAGGAGAGATCTCAATCGCGGTTCTACCCTGTCGCTTCGCGCTGACATGCAGCGTGCGCTGTTCAGTCAGCGTCGTGGAATGATAGGATGCTCTCGCTATGCCAAATGCTCGCCTCTCTCGCCGTGATGCCTTGAAACTCGGCGGCGCCGCCGCCGGACTCGCCCCCGCGCTCCTCAGCGCCCAACCGGCCGCATCTCCAGCGGACGATGCTGACCGCGTCCGCCGCATGAAGTGGTGGCACGAAGCGAAATTCGGCATGTTCATTCACTGGGGTCTCTACTCCACGCTCGGACGCCACGAGTGGGCGATGGAGGAGGAGGGCATCCCAGTCGCCGAGTATGAGAAGCAGGCTTGGAAGTTCAAGCCCAAACCCAATGCCGCTCGCGACTGGGCGAAGCTCGCCAAGCAGGCGGGCATGAAGTACATGGTCATGACCAGCAAGCACCATGAGGGCTTCTGCAATTTCGACACAAAGACCACGAACTACAACGCCGCTCACACCGGGCCGGGCCGCGATCTGGTGAAGGAGTATCTCGACGCGGCGCGCGGCGAGGGCCTGCGTGCGGGTCTTTACTTCTCGCTGATGGACTGGCATCATCCCGACGGCGCGCGCTGCAAGACGGATGAAGCGGCCCGGCGGCGTTTTGTCGATTACGTTCACGCGCAGGCTCGCGAGTTGTGCACCAACTACGGCAAGCTCGACGTGCTCTGGTACGACGTCAACTGGCCTCTGTCGGCCGAGGGCTGGGAGTCGGCCAAGATGAACAGGATGGTGCGCGAACTCCAGCCCGACATCATCCTCAATAACCGTTCGGGCATCCCCGAGGACTTCGATACGCCAGAGCAGGAGATTCACGCATCCAGGGGCCGCAACTGGGAAGCCTGCATGACGATGAACGATTCCTGGGGCTATCACAAGGCAGACGACAACTGGAAGTCCCCGAAGACGGTGATCCGCAACCTGGTCACTTGCACTCGCGACGGCGGCAATTACCTGCTGAACATCGGGCCCATGCCGGATGGGTCGGTTCCGCCGGACAGCATCCGGATCCTGAGCGAAGTGGGGCAGTGGATGTCGCGCAACGGCGCTTCGGTCATCGGCTCGGACCTCTGCCAACCGCGCAGCTCGGAGCTGCTCACCTTTACGCGCAAGGGCAAGACGCTTTATGCGCATGTCTTCTATTGGCCGGGCGAAACGGTCTCCATCGGCGGCTTGCAGACGAAGGTCCTATCCGCGAAATATCTGGCGACGGGCGAGTCCGTCAAGTTCGACCAGGATAATTTCCGTCTGCGCCTGACGGGTCTGCCTGCGAATGCGCCCGACCATCCGCTGACAAGCTTCGCGCTGGAATGCGCCGAAGTTCCGATGCAGAACAACGAGAAGACGCGCATCGAGCGGCCGCGTCGAGGCGTCGGGATCTAGGAGCCAACGAAGCTTATCGCCCGTTGTGGCGCACGCTTCAGCGTGCTGGGGTGGCATTTATGCCACCATTCTTCCAGACGGCGGGATGAATCTCGCCGCAGCACGCTGAAGCGTGCGCCACAAAGCGTCATCATTCAACAACCAGCCACGTCCAGCCGTGTGCGGGGATTGCCACCTCCACCTCGGCCGTGTAATCGCGCGCCAGCGCGACGGGCCTGGCGGCGCCGTCTTTCTCGCGGACGACGGCAGTCCTGCTGAGCCCGGTGTAATACAAAGGCAGCTTCAGCTTGCGCTGGATCGGCTGGTCGAGCGGATTGAAAACGAACGCCAGTCCCTTCTCTTTGAGCCCCGGGTTGACGTGCAGCAACCCGTCCCAATCGCGCCCGTCCGGACGGCGGAGGTGGATGACGTCCGAGTCGAGAATGGCCCGGTGCGCCTTGTAAAACGCCACCCAGCGCTTGACCACGGCCGCGGTCTGTTCGGAGTCGAACAGTCGCGGGCCGCGATAGCAGGCCTGCACGCCCGAACCGAAGTTCTGCGCAAGGTGCTGCTCGTAGGCATCCAGATGATCTTTCAGCGGTTCGAGCGTCGCCGCGCCACCGCCGCCCTGGTACTCGGTAAGCGGCACGAACATCCAGCCCATGCTCGGCGACTTGTCCCAGGTCCCGTCGTAGATGTTCTGTCGCGCCAGCAGGAACTGCCGCTCGCGGGGCAGGCTCCAGTTGGTCTCGCGATAGCCCATGGCGGTCTTGCTGGAGCCATCGAGGAAGTACCAGTCGGGGACGTTCAGATAGATCCCTCGCGCGCGGGACCAACCGTAGAAATCGCGTATGGTCTCCCACTGGCGCCACTGCGAATCGGCGAGCCCCTCGTGGCCCGGGTGCTTTGTCGAAGCGCACAGATCTCCAGGATAGGACCCGTCATGTTCGAGCACGGCAAGTCCCGTGGTCTCGAAGAGCTGTTTCAACTTACGGAAGTAATCGGCGGCCCAGCGGCTGCCGAGGCACGGAGATTCCCCAAAGATGGCTCCGCCGGTCTGGTTCGTCTTGGGGTTTATGACGTCGTCTTCGGGGGAGATCTTGCGGCTTGCCAGCAGCGAATATCCGCCGAGTTCGATGCCTTTGCGCCGGCCATACTCCACCAACTCGCGCAACTGGTTCAAATACGCGGGATCCTCGCGCTCGGCGTCGAAACCACTGCCAAAACTGAGGATCACCATCTCGAAGCCGGCTTCCGCGCACTGGTCGATGGCGCGCTTCACGCTTTCGGGATCCGATTGCCTGACATGCATCAGGATCGGGTTCTCGCTTGCCCATGGCGCCAGCGTCCGATAGAGCCGCCTGAGCGCCAGGCCCCTGCGTTCACGGTCGGAGGAGTCAAAGGCCAATTCGTAAGTGCGGAAACTCTCGAACGAGCCTCCTGGGGAAATGTTCACGTCGGGTCCGATGGGCGGACGCGATTCGAGTTGCAGCGGCGAGAGCCGCTCGTAGTTGACCTGCGTTTGATACTGCGTGTCCGGAACCCAGAAGGTCGTGCGGTTGGCCGTGCGGTCGTCCATGCCGTGAAAGGCGTAGTCGCTGGTGGTGTGCAGCATCGACGGCGGCGGCGTGGCTGCATCGACGGCCGAACTCTCCTCGACCACGGCCAGGATCTCGCTGATGAACTTATTCAAGCGCACGGTCTGCGCGGATGCGTTTCGCACCACAATCCACTTGGCGATCGCCGGCAGTCCGTCGTAGATCTCATAATGCACGTCCACCTGTAATCCACTGCCCGCATAGTGGAACACCAGGCCCGCGCCTTTGGGCGGCCACTGCTCGTTCGCGGCGTAGCGCACGCGCTTCCAGGTGATGCGGGGCTTTACGGGCACGCGCTCGAAGCCCGTACAGTGCAGCGCGCTCGCGTCGGCTTTCAGCGTGTCCAGCCAGGCCGGTTTCAGATATGCGTACTCCGGTTGACCGGCAAGCCCGCCCACGGCCAGCTCATTTCCGTCGATGGTCAGCATCGCCTCCGGTTTGACGCCCCGGATGATGGATGCCCCGGTGACGAGGTTGTCGAAGGCCACCGTGGCGCAGTCGGGCTTGAGCCGCCAGACACGCCGAATCAGCGAATTCGAAAGCTCGACCTCGTTGCTGCCCGTGCGCTCGGTGGCGACGGAGGCTGGATGCGTCTGGCTGAGCAGCCAGTCGTCTCCGGAGTTGGGTCCAGAGGCGGGTCCGTAGGCGAGGCCGGACGCGGTCAGTGCGATGAGCGCGAGCAGGAAGCGGGTCACGACGAACCACAATACCGGAACCCGGCGCAGGTGTCGATATGCAAGCGCTCGCCTGGCGCGCTCGCGTGCGGTCGGCACCGGGCTGGCCTCTATTCGGCCCACACGATGAAGGGCAATTCGTACGGCAGAATTGCGTCCGGGTGATAAGGAATAATTCGCACTGTATAGCCGCACGAGCCGCTGTCCCGGCATTCAACCTCGCCGCTATAGACGTGCTCCGCTCCGTCGGCGCGTTGAAGCGTCATCTCGGCTGGATGGCCGGAGACGATCTGCCCCGCTGAGTCGACGTTCCCGTAGTAGAGTTGCACTCGAATGTCACTTGGTCTCACCGGGCCAAGCGCGACTCGCGCCTCCACTTTCAGCTTTGCCCCCACGACAGCCTCTCCGGGATGTTCCGGCGTGACGAGCGTCACCCGGATGGCGGAGCCATCGGCGCGCAGCCGCTTGCGCCATTCGACAAGCGGGTAAACCCGTTTGCAGTTATCCGCGGCCAGCCGCAGGTGACGTTCGTGAGCGGGAATATAGAAGTCCTCTGCGTATTGCGCCACCATGCGGTTGGTGTTGAATACAGGCGTCAGCTTCCTCATCGACGCCTTCATCTTGGCGATCCAGCCGCGCGGCATGCCCTGGTCGTCGCAGTCGTAGAAGAGCGGCACGACGTCGTTTTCCAGCAGGTTGTACAGTGCCTGCGACTCGACCTGATCCTGATAATCAGGATCGGAGTAGTCTTCGCCGTTGCCGATGGCCCAGCCGGTCTCGGGCGTGTAGCCCTCGTCCCACCAGCCATCCAGGATGGAGAGGTTCAACCCGCCGTTCGGAAGGAGCTTCATGCCGCTGGTCCCGCTTGCCTCGTTGGGGCGGCGCGGAGTGTTGAGCCAGACATCGACGCCCTGAACCAGGTATCGCGCTACCGAGATGTCGTAGTTTTCGAGAAACACTATGTGGTCACGAATTTCCGGATCCTGAGCGAAGTGCAGGATCTGCCGGATCAGTTCCTTGCCCTCGTTGTCATGCGGATGGGCTTTGCCGGCGAAGACCATTTGGACCGGGCGCTTGGGGTTGTTCAGAATCCGCTTGAATCTCGGAACATCGCGCAAAAGCAGAGTGGCGCGTTTGTAAGTTGCGAACCGGCGGGCGAAGCCGATGGTCAAGCAGTCGGGCGAGAGGACGCTGTCGGCCTCCGAAGCCTCTGCGCTCGAGCCTCCACGTTGACGGATCTGGGCGGCCAGCCGGGTTCGCGCATAGTGGATCAGGCGGACACGGCGAATCTGGTGGACGCGCCAGAGTTCCTGGTCGGGGATGCGCTCGATTCGTTCCCAGACTGCGGCGTCGTTTGGATCGTCGGCCCAGCGGGGACCGAGATAGCGGTTCAACAGCGTGCTCATCTCCATTGATGTCCAGGTTCGTGCATGGATGCCATTGGTGACATAGCCGATCGGCACTTCGTTCAGCGGATAGCCCTGCCACATGGGCTGCGCCATCTTTCTCGTCACTTCACCGTGCAGGCCGCTGACCCCGTTGGTGTAGGAACTGAGACGCGCCGCCAGAAAAGCCATGTTGAACGGCTCGTTGCCGTCATTGTGGTTTTGGCGTCCGGCCGACAATAATTGCTCGAAGTTCAGACCGAGCTTGCCGCAGTAATCGCGGAAGTACTTCTCCATGAGCCAGGTGTCGAACCGGTCGAATCCCGCGGCGACAGGCGTGTGCGTAGTGAAGACGTTTCCGGCGGCGCCAATCTGGCGCGCTTCGAGGTAGGGCAGCTTCAACTCCGCCATCAGCTCGCGAGTCCGCTCCAAGCCGAGAAAGGCCGAGTGCCCCTCATTCATGTGACACACGGTCGGCTTGATGCCAAGCGCTTGGAGAGCGCGCATGCCGCCGATGCCGAGGATAATCTCCTGCTGCATTCGGAGTTCGCGATCGCCGCCGTAGAGAGCGCCAGTGATCCGGCGGTCCTCAACGGAATTCGCGGGCACGTTCGTGTCGAGAAGGTACAACGGAATCCGTCCGACCTGCGCCTTCCAGACGCGGGCGAAGACCAACCGGCCTGGAAACTCCACTCGTACTACTATCGGCTCGCTCTGCGCATCTTCGAGCGGCTGGATGGGTAACGTATGGAAGTCGTTGACCGGATAGGTTTCCTGCTGCCAGCCGTCGGCGTTGAGATACTGGCGGAAATAGCCGCCCTGGTAAAGCAATCCGACGCCGGTGAGCGGAAGCCCCAGGTCGCTGGCCGATTTCAAATGGTCTCCGGCCAGGATGCCCAGCCCACCGGCATAGGTGGCGATGCATTCCGTAAGTCCAAACTCCGCCGAGAAATATGCGACGCTCAGGCCGGTTGCCTCCGGGTGTGCCCCTGGGAACCATCCCTTGCCCGCGAGGTACTCCTTGAGACTGTCCGCACAACGATCCATCTGAGCCAGGAACGCCTCGTCGGCGGCCAACTCCGTGAGGTGCCGCTGAGTAATGCGTCCGAGCATGAGACGAGGGTTGTGGCCGGTATCCTCCCAGAGATCGGGGTCGATCCCTCGAAAGAGCTCAATTGTGGGGTGGTGCCAGGACCAGCGCAGATTCAGCGACAACTCATTCAGGCATTGCAGGCGAGCCGGAAGCGACGGCGATACATGAAAGTTATAGACACGTGGCATAGGGAAGTTGTAGCGACGATACCAAGGTACTCTCTACTAGTGAGAGTGAGAAGCGAGTGCTCAGATTCTCACCGCCCCGGTCGAATTGCGATGTGACCGCGCCCGGGCCGTGCATTTTGTTTCCGGCACCCGGTCACTTGCGCGTGAATCGGTCGAAGAGCGTCATAGCCGGCAGCCACTCAACACGGGAACTGCCCGCAGGTCTGATGATCGTATCTGCGGGCGCCGGATCGCAGACGCTCCGCCTGTTACTGCGCGTCTACCACGCAGCGGAAGCCGAGGGCGCCGGCGCGGTCCTTCGATGGCGCCATCAGCAGGTACTTGCCGTGCTCGGTGAGCTTGTAGGCCTGCGGGAAGTACCACATGGAGCCTTGCGGCTGGAAGTAACTGCCTCCACGCACGATGCCCGCTCGCGTGTGGTCGTCCACATACTCGTCGGTCCATTGCCACACGTTGCCGACCAGATCTTCGACCCCGAACGGGCTTGCACCTTTCGGGTAGCCGCCGACGACTGGCGCTGGAGGAAGGTCGCGGCCCTTATGCGGAGCGGGGACCGCGCTGTCGTCCCACGTGTTGCCCCAGGGATAGAGGCGGCCGTCCGCGCCCTGAGCCGCGTACTGCCACTCCCACTCATGGGGCAGACGCTTGCCGGCCCACTTCGCATAGGCTCGCGCGTCTTCCAGGGAAATCCAGACCACCGGCCGGTTCTCATCGCCGGATTTCGGAGATCCGTCTGCCCAGTGGCGCAGGAAGTTATGTGCGTCCGCGGGCTGGTAATGCGTGGCGTCGAGGAAGCGTTTGAACTCGGCGTTTGTGACCGGGTGCTGATCCACGAAGAATGGCTTGATCGTCATCGGATGGCGATGGCTGCGGCGGGGCGAGTCTTCCCACGGGTACTGCACGTCCAGCCCGATCATGTTCTCGCCTTCAATCTCGATGCCCGCGACGTTGAACTCGAAGTCGCCGCCGGGAATACTCACCATGCCTGCCGGCGCAGTCGCCGCCGCGGGCGTGGCCGGGATCTCGACGAGTTGCTGCGGCAGGAACTTCCACTCCTTCGAATAGGACATGAGTGGCCTGGCGGCCCAGGTGTGCATCTGGGCCAGCAGAGCGTCGAGGCCTTCGGCCGTCGAGCCGGCGTCCAGCGCCAGCACGGCGGCGTAACCATTTTCTTCGAGCGGAAGTTCCAACACGGCGCGCGCACCTTCCACGCGCGGCTTCAGCTCGACGCCGTTCCAGAGGTCGTAGTAACGCCGCCCGTCGTGGTGTTCGACGGCGATGGCAGGACCGTCGACACGAAACTCGTTTCTGTTAACAATGGTCCAGAGCGTACGCCCGCCCGCCGGGAACATGCTCGAATAGACGCCAAAGCGGAGTGTCGGTACGTGCGGGGTCCAGTCCTTGCTGACCAGCAGGTCCGGCACGGCCCGGTAGATCTTCGAAATGCGGCGCAGCGCTTCGGCATCGCGCGGAGTCATCTGGTTCCAGATGCCCCAGATATTCTCCCAACTCTCAAAGCCAACGCCGTTGAAGAAGGCGGCTTGCAGGTTGTCCGTGTGGTTACGCGCCCACCGGTCGCAGACGTTGACCATGTGCCGCGGCTCCAGCCACTTCAGCTTGCTGGCCATCGGCACGAACGGGTAGTTCCAATAGCCCCAACTCTGGACGTTGTAGGCGAGCATGCCCTCTTCCCGCGGCGCGCCCTCGGGCTCTAACACCAGCGGGTGACCAGCCCCGACGGAAGCCTTGAAATAGGCTGCGGGCAGACCGTCGAAGGTGTCGCCATTGATTCCGTCCGCGCCGATCTCCGCCATCAGCTTCGCGGTAGCCTCCCAGTAGGGCATGCCCGGATCGCGCGTGCCGTTGTCCCAGGGCATAGTGGGGAAGAGCACGCGCACGCCGCGCTTGTGAAAATCCTCGACCATTTTGCGCAGAGCCGGCACGCCGCCGGGCAGGTCGCGTGCAAGATCCCATTGATTGCGGTTATCGATGCCAATGTTGGGATAAACAGGCCAGAGCAGAACGCTATCGATCCCGCCGTAACGCGCGTCCAGGTCGTCAAGGAAACGGTTGACGGTGTATTTGCCCTGCACGGGATCGTAGAAATAGCGCTCCTCCACCATACTCTGGGGCTGCACAAAGTCGCGCTGCGCCCACTGCAGTTCCGGGCGGCGGTACTCGGCGTCGTCATACCCCATGCGCGTCAGCCGCTCGTAACGCCACGCCTTCATCTCGCGAATCCACGTCTCAAATGTCTTCACGGAATCGCGAGACGACTGAGCGGCGTCGTCCCTCCAATTCTGGACGGGTCCGGCGAACTGGTTGCCCTCCGGCTGGACCTTCGGATCCTGGGCGTTGAGGATGGCAAGCGAGGAGAGGAGAATCAGACTGAAGCTAAATGCTTTCATGGGGTTTCGACCTTTGGAGGCACCTGCTGAACCGGTTCAGATGCTCCGTTTCAGCCTACATGAACAGTGCCGAGGGGGCAATCGCTGGCGGGCGTTGGTCTTGTTAGCTCGAATGGACCACCCGCTCTAACGCAGGACTACTTCGCAACCACGCCCGCTTGGCCGGCGATCCGCGTGAATCCCCGAATTGCAGTGGCCCGGTGTAACATGCCAGCACGGTCCTATTTCGATGGGATTCGAAGACTGCATGATCCGACCGAGCCTGTGCGAAACTGAGGCGAGGCGTTGACTTTGCGCATGAAAGCCTTCACCCGAAACACCGAGGCTGTCAAGCGGCTGACGGAGTTGCTCGTCGAGGCAGCCAAGCCCCAACGCATCATCATGTTCGGATCTCAGGCGCGCGGTGACGCGGGTAAAGACAGTGACCTCGACGTGATGGTAGTCGAGGAGGGCGTTCCGGATCGCGCCGCCGAAATGGTGCGGCTGAACCGGTTGCTGCGTGCTTTTGACATCCCGGTGGATCTGCTGGTGGTGAGCGCAGAGAAGTTCAATTACTGGCGCGACACGCCGGGGAATGTCTATTTCGAGGCCGCGACCGAGGGCGAAATCCTTTATGAAGCGGCGTGAACAAGCCTGCTGTTGCTCCGCAAAGCCGCTCAGGATGAAGCTCTCATTGATGCGGTGCTGACCTCGGACCAGGTCAGCGACGAAATTGTCGGGTTCCATTGCCAGCAGGCTGCTGAGAAGATATTGAAAGCCCTGCTCTCCGACCTTGAAGTGCGCTTCCGAAAGACGCACGAGATCGGCGCACTAATGGCTCTACTGGCACAGGCTGGTCATGCGCTGCCAGACCAGTTTGAGAACCTTGACATGCTGACTCCTTTCGGCGCGATCTACCGTTACGAAGATTACGACGAAGACGTCTCCCTCAACCGCGATGCAGCGCTTGCGTTGGTCCGCGAGTTGCGCGCCTGGGTGGAAACCGAGCTTCGGGAACGCACCGGCCAATAGCTCAGCCCTTTCATCTTGGTCCGAGAGGATCCGCAGCTGCCTCGGGGGTGTAAGCGGCGGGGAGGGAAAGTAAGAGTCCCGGGCCGAGCCGTGCGCGCTACCGCACCAGCAGCGGCGGACGCCGCTAATATACGCGATTTCGAGCCGATCTACCCGCTGTGGTGAGATTGAACAGGTCAGGCGGGTCTGTGAGAATGAAGCTGACCATGGATCTGCTTCACCTCTTCCGCTCGCTGCTGCCGATTCACAATCCGATCGGCTTTGGCGTCAGCGATTTTGTGGAATTCGGCTTCGCTTTGCTGCTCGTCGTGCTGCTTCTGACGCGTGCGCGGCTGGAGCCGGCCGCACGAAGACTGGCTGAGCGCACGGGATGGTCCATGCTGGCGCTGGGCGCTCTGGTGGTGCTGCTCCGTCTGGCGCTCCTGCCGCTGCATCCCGTCCCCACGCCTTCCGGCGCCGACGATTTCAGCTACCTGCTTTCCGCCGATACCTTGGCCCATTTCCGGCTGGCCAATCCAACGCACCCGCTGCACCAGTTCTTTGAGACGACCTTCGTGCTCCAACAGCCCAGCTACAGTTCGATTTACCCCCTTGGTCAGGGCCTCTTCCTCGCGCTCGGCCAGCTTCTGCTCGGCCTGCCCTGGGCGGGCGTATTGCTCTCGGAGGCGCTTTTCTGCGCGCTCTGCTATTGGATGCTGCGCGGCTGGCTCCCGCCCGGTTGGGCGCTTGCCGGAGGGCTTCTCGCGATCTGCGAATTCGGCCCGTTGTGCAGTTGGATGAACTGTTATTGGGGCGGCGCCGTCTCGGGCATTGCGGGCTGCCTTGTGTTTGGCGCATTGCCGCGTCTGCGCGATCGCGCATGCACACGCGATGCCGTGCTGTTAGGCCTGGGCATTGGCCTGCAGATGCTCGCGCGCCCGTTTGAGTCGCTGTTTCTGGATTTGAGCATCGTGCTGTTCTTTCTTCCCGAGTTGCGCCGGCGGGCGGAGTGGCCCAGACTTCTGCGGATCGCGCTCATCACGGCGCTGGCCCTGTTGCCGGCCGTAGCCTTGCTGCTCCTGCACAACAAAGCTGTCACGCACAGTTGGACCAATCTGCCGTACGCCCTCAGCCGCTATCAGTACGGTGTGCCCACCACCCTGACATTCCAGCCGATTCCCACGCCCCATGCCACGCTCACCCAGGCGCAACGCCTCTACTTCGAGGGCCAGTCCGAGGTTCACGGCCCCGCTGACACAGTCGCCGCCTACTTCGCGCGCCTGGCCAGCCGCGCCGGCTTCTACCGCTTCTTCTTTCTGGCCCCGCTGTGCCTCGCCCTGCCGTTCTTCCTGCCGCTGCTGCGGCGCTACCGCTTTGCCTGGATCGCGCTGACGCTGCTCATCTTCGCGCTCGGTACGAACTTCTACGCCTACTTTTTCCCACACTACATCGCCGCGGTTGCCTGCCTGCTGCTGCTCGTTGCCCTGCTGGGACTGCGCTGGTTGACCGGGTGGCGCGCTGGCGGCAGCGATGCGGGCGCACTCGCGGCCCGCTCCATTTTGCTGCTGTGCGGAGCCCACTTTCTGTTCTGGTATGGGATCCATGCGCTCGGCAACCAGCCGCTCATGAATGCCTTGGCGCCCTACGAAACGGCTGACGGCATCAACTCCGGCGACCCGCAGGGCCGGCTGGCAATCAATGCGCGCCTGGCAAGGGAGCCAGGCCGCCACCTGGTGTTCGTGCGTTACTCCTCCACCCACGGCTACCACGAATGGATCCACAACGCCGCCGACATCGACAACGCGCGCATCGTCTATGCCCTGGAACTCATTCCCGCCGAGAATCAGAAGCTGCGGCAATACTATCCGGATCGTCAGGCCTGGCTGTTGGAGCCCGACGCCGAGCCGCCCCGCCTGGTTCGCTACCCGGCGAGCAACGGGCCGTTTCTGCCGGTCGAGTAGGCGTCTGCGCCGAGAATGACGCTTTGCGCGCGAAGCGGTACTTCAGCAGGGTCCACAGCGCCTGGAAACCATCGCGAGCCTTGATTTTTTTGCCCTCGGCAATCCCTCGTGCGTTGTAGCCGATCGGCACTTCGGCGATTCTAAGCCCGAGCCTGCGCGTCTTGGCC
>Ga0302278_10003238_pt1 | contig 17996 bp, 20 predicted proteins | sample III_Bog_N3_2_FD_194543 | JGI IMG/M metagenome (GOLD analysis project Ga0302278, IMG submission 194543) | Peat permafrost microbial communities from Stordalen Mire near Abisko, Sweden - III_Bog_N3_2 | ecosystem: Environmental > Terrestrial > Soil > Wetlands > Peat | place: Sweden: Abisko...
TGGTAAGTTTTCCAACTGGAGTGAGCCGGTTCAGATCATGACATCTGAAGATCGCGGCTGGCACTCCGGCCCATGGAAGCCCGCGTTCCAATTTGACGAACAAACTGGGGAGCGCGCACTCGTGTTCTTTGACGGGTCGTATCGAACGAGCGACCCCGGGCCATTCCCATTCGCATTCACCTTGGGCTGCCTTGAGATCGATCTGCTACCTGATTCTGCTTCCATCGACTACCAGGACATCTAGCTGATTCGAAGAGAAAGCGCCCATGTTCCGGACGACGGTTAATCAGAAGTTTCACCCTCAGCCTCAATTGTCGACTTCAGCCCGATTCATTTATGGAATGCACCGGCAGTTTATCCCCATTCGCCCTCGTGCGATGAAAACTGTGCCCACGATCTCGTGCGAGCCCGGTTTCAGGCAATCACAGTGTTATCGATCAGTCGCGTAGTGCCTATCCAGGCGGCTACGGCAAAGAGCGTGCCGGACGCGGCGGTTTCAACCGGCTCCAGCGTGGCCCAGTCCACCAATTCGATGTAATCCACGCAGATTGCCGGTTCGGCGGCGAAGGCACTGCGTGCGGCGGGGAAAAGGCGCCGGGCCGCTTCGATGAGCGTGCCGGCGCGTCGCTCGCCCGCAGCCGCCAGCGCTTCAACTTGCCGAATCGTCCGGCTGAGCACGAGCGCCTGCTCGCGTTCCTCCCCGCTGAGATAGACATTGCGGGAGCTGAGCGCCAGCCCGTCCGGCTCGCGAACGATGGGGCAGACCACGATCTCCGTAGGCAGGCGCAGGTCGGCCGCCATGCGGCGAAGCACAGCGACCTGCGCGGCATCTTTCTGGCCGAAGAAGGCGTGGTCAGGCTCGGCGGCGATGAGCAGCTTGGCCACAACGGTAGCCACGCCGCGAAAGTGGCCAGGGCGCGAGGCGCCATCGAGACGGCTGCTGAGGCCATCAACCTCGACAAAAGTTGCCGCGCCGGGAGGGTAAAGCTCTTCCAGCGAAGGAGCAAAAACCATGTCGGCGCCTTCGGCCTCGGCCAGGGCGCAGTCGGCCTCGAAGGTGCGGGGGTAACGCGCGTAATCCTCGTTGGGGCCGAACTGAGTCGGATTGACGAAGATGCTCACGGCCACCGAGTCGCATGAGGCTGCCGCGGCGCGAATCAGCGAGGCATGGCCCGCGTGCAAGGCGCCCATGGTGGGCACAAGGCCGATCACGCTCCCGGCGCGACGGCCTGCGCGGGACCAGTTGCGAAGTTCGGCGACCGTGCGCAGAATCTCCATCAGGCTTTCCTAAGCGCGACTACGTTCTCAATCGCAGTCTGACTGGCTTCGAGGGCTCTGCGCGCCGCCTCCGGCAGGTGGTAGCTCTCTTCGTCGGAGGGAAAGGCGCGGCGCTCCACGTCTTCGCGATAGTGTTCGACGGCCGAGCGGATCAGCGCTCCCGCATCGGCATAGCGGCGAACGAATTTGGCAGGCGGAGCGAACGTGAGGCCAAGCAGATCGTGAAAGACGAGAATCTGCCCGTCACACTGCGGCCCCGCGCCGATGCCAATGGTCGGAATGGGCAACTCGGCGGTAATGGCCGCGGCTACCTCGCGCGGAAGGCCTTCCAGCACCAGCGCTCCGGCTCCGGCATCGGCCAGCGCCTGGGCGTCGGCTTTGAGCTGGAGGGCTGCGTCGGCTGTGCGCCCCTGCACGCGGTAGCCGCCCATGCGATGAATGCTTTGCGGCGTCAGTCCCAGGTGGCCGACCACGGGAATCTCCGCCTCAGTGAGCGCGCGAACCAGCTCAATGCGCGGCCCTTCGATCTTCACCGCCTCCGCGCCGGCCTCCTTCACAAAGCGAATCGCGTTGGCCACGCCCTCGGCCGTGCCGGGATAGCTGCCGAAGGGCATGTCGGCCACCAGCAGCGCGCGGCGCACGGCTCGGCGCACCGCCCGGGTGTGGTGCAGCATCTCGTCCACGGTCACGGCAAGGGTGTTTTCATGGCCCAGAACCACCATCGCCAGCGAGTCGCCCACAAGAATCAGGTCAATGCCGGCCTCGTCCACCAGCCGCGAGGTGGCGTAGTCGTAGGCGGTGAGCGCGGAGATGGCCTTGCCCTGCCGCTTCATCTCGGCCAGCGCGGGCATGGTGACCTTTGTTGTGGGAAGGCCGGCGGCAGGGATGCCGCCAGAGGCGGAACCTGGTCCGCCGGGGAAGTTGGTAACGCTCAATTTGACCTCCAGTGCCGCTCCGGAGACTCAGGATGCAGCCCGATCAAGACGAGTATACGCCCGGATGTGGCTCCGGGCGCAACTGCGACACGCCATAGCCAGCGCCCCTCAGCTTTGCGAGAAAGTCTTTCAGAATCGACATTTCACTTTCTCTTCATGTGCGCGAAGTGACCGGAAAGCGGTTGGCGGCGATGGCGTGCATCTCTTTGCCTGCCTTGGATTGATTGATGAAGAGCTGGATGGCAAGGCTGATGAAGTTGCCGGCGCCCCAGTAGAGGGAAAGACCGGCGGGGAGACGCCACATCATGAATCCCATCGTGATAGGCAATAGGAAAGCCATGATGCGGCGCTGTGCCGCGTCCATGCCTGGCTGGGGCGTGATGAACTGGGTAAGAGACATGCTGGCGATGATGAAGATGGGCAGGATGTGCAGTGGGTCCGGCGAGGCGAGGTCCGAGATCCAGAACCAGTGGGCCCGACGGAGTTCGTCCGCGTGAGCCAGCACCCGATAGATGGCATAGAGAAGGGGCATCTGAATCAGCATGGGTAGACAACTGCCGTACATATTCACGCCCTCGCTCTTGTAAAGGGCCATCATCTCGGTTTGCATCTCGGCCTTTTTTGGATCGCTCATCTTGAGATGGGCGTAGCGCTTCTTGATGTTCTCGATCTTCGGCTGAATACGCATCATCTTCAGCGACGACCGCATCATCGCCAATCGCGCGGGAAAGATGCACAGGTTGATGAAGAAAGTAACGATGATGATCGCCCAGCCCCAGTTGCAGGCGCCGGGGCCAAGATACCCATGCACATAGCGCAGTAACCGGTAGAGCGGATTGGCGATGACGGAGATCCATGTGGGCTCGTCCAACGGTTTCGACTTGGGCCCCGTCGCTTTGACGGTGGACTCGTCCTCAGTGGTTCCAGCGGCGGTCGGCGTGGACCGCACGACTGTCGCCTTCGGTCCCTGCTGCCCGCTTAAGCCGTGTTGCACCGGTTCAGGGGCACGCGACGGGCTCTGAACTTGCGCGGCCGGATTGGCCTTGAAATAATCGAAGCCGAAGATGACAGGAAGCGCGAACAGCGCGAAGAGCAGCAGGGCGCTCAGTTCGCTTTTCCCGCTGCTGCCACTGCCAGGGCTCAGCGCTTGCAAATTGGGATTGTGAATATCAGGCAAAGGACACCTTTTCCTTCTGGGGCGATGGCCCAGAAAACAGTTGGAAGACAAACGAATACATGGCCATAAAAATGGCGCCATGTTCCTGCAACCCACTGGAATTAGGAAAAGATGGGAGGGGGACGCTGGAAGAACGGGGCTAGACTTGGCCCACGAGCAACGGCATGCGAAGGCACAGAAACCCAAAGAACTCCGCGATCCAGTGCCGGTGTGAACCATGAAAGCGTGAGCGCCTTCAGGCAGGCGGCGATCGTCCGATAGACGTCTGGAGAGCCCGCAACGACGAACATCAGCAAGCAGGCCATCAACAGGAAGTAAATCGACCCGGTTACCCCTGCAAGCAAGAGAGACTGACAGTAAGGCAGGCAGAGCACAAGCAGGTAGAAGCATGTTTCCGCAGCTGCTCGCCGATAGCCTTGAGGCTTCTTCACAGGCTCTCCCCTGCAAATTATTGTACGTCAACTTATCGGGCTTATCGGGCTTGGCTTGCCGGCCTGGCCATCGGAGGGTCAAACTGTTAGGCAGGATGCTCTCACCTCTGGCGACAGGAATCTCCGCTGGACTTGGCGCCGCGGCCGTTTTGGGCCTGGCGGCGGGCGGTTGCGCCTATGCGGCTATGTGGCCGGACTCGCAGATTTTCGGCGCCACGCTCATCGCCCCGCCGCGCCCCGGCGAGCTGGCGCTCACCTTTGACGATGGCCCCAACCCCGCCTGGACCCCGCGCCTTCTCGATCTTCTCGCCAGCCACGGCGTGCACGCGACCTTTTTTCTGTTGGGCAGCTATGCCCAGACCCAACCGGCGCTGGTGCGGCAGATCGTCGCAGCCGGACACCTCATCGGCAACCACTCCTGGAGCCATCCCAACCTGGCGCTGGCCTCTTCCAGCCGCATCGAAGAGGAACTCGTCAGCACCACCCTGGAGCTGGAGCAGATTGCCAGCGTTGCGGTGCGCCACTTTCGTCCTCCCTTTGGCGCGCGCCGTCCTGAAGTGCTGCGCGAATCAAGGCGGCTGGGCATGGTTCCCGTCCTCTGGAACGCGATGACCTCCGATTGGAAGAACCCTTCGGCAGACGCGATTGCCAGCCGGCTGACCCAAATGATCGACCGCCAGCAGCGGCACGGCTACGCCGCCAACATAGTCCTCCACGACGGCGGCCACCGCGACGCCGCCGCCAATCGCGCCCCGTCCATTGCCGCCGCGGCGCAACTCATTGACCGCTACAAGCAGAGCCACCGCTTTGTGACGGTGGATGCCTGGGGCTGACCATACGGTCATGCAGCCCATTCATGACAGGCAGCATTGGGATAAGGGCACGAACCTTCTCTCGCAGCCAGGCAATCAAGGCCAGTATTTGCCCGTAAACCGGCAGAAAGATACTTTGGTCTGGAAGCGGCTCCAGCTTTGGGCGCCGATGCGGATTCGCTTCACATCGTAAGCGGATGTCTTCCCTCTTAGATTTGTGCCTCCGTGATGCGAAAAAGCGGCGCGGTAGCCCAATTCTTTCGCAATCGCCTGTGTTTGCTCTGAGAAGCTGGACTTATGCCCGACCGGATAAGCAAGCACCTCGGCTTCGATGCCAAGTTGTTCCTTCAGGATTGCCCGGGATCTGGATAACTCCTCGAGTTGCCGCTCCGGCTCCAATTGGCTGAGGACACGGTGCGAATGTGCGTGAGAGCCAATCACCATGCCGCCCGAGGCCATTTCCCGGGCCTCATCCCAGTTCAGGAAGCGCCGCAGCGTTCCCGGCGGCTCTTCACCCTTCGCCGCTTGCGCTAACTCCTGAATGAAACGCCCTGGATCGAAATTGTCAGACCTCTTATATAACTTCAAGACGGCTTCGAGGCTTGCGGTCAAGCCTCGCCGATCGATGTTCACAGCGAGGTCAGCCGGGTAGCGAAGAGAGAAACAGCTCCTTTGCGCAGTCTTCATCAGATAGGCAATATGATCCCACCATGGAACCTGGGCTGAGCCAACCATGCTCGTGGCGAGAAAGAAGACGCCTTGCACGCCATGGGAGCGCAGGATGGGAAATGCAATCTCATAGTTATCCAGGTAGCCGTCGTCAAAGGTAATGAGCACGCGGCAGCGGCTCTTCTCTTCCTTGATCGTTCCGTCGATGAAAGACAGTGCTTCTTCTAGAGTTACCAGCGATACGTGGCGCTTCAGATAGGAGAGTTGATTATCGAGTAGTTCGGCGGTGGCCGAGAAGACGCCGGGATCGAAGAGATCATCCTCGGAGTTTCCGATGCGATGATAGAGCAGCACCAACAGAGAATCTCTCTGCGGAAGTTGCGAGAGCAGGAAAGATCCGCCGCTCCAGAACAATCCGCGCGCCAGCCATTCGCGTTTCCCGCCTAAGTTCATCCCGCCTGCCATAACCACCCGATGATAGCAGTCTGAAGCAGCGAACTGAGTGATGCCGAGAAGCTCACAAGGCGGAGTTCCCAGCCCGTGCGCGCGCCACAAACTTCCGCACCTTAGCCGGATCCTTGCGGCCTGGCGCGGCTTCGACGCCCGAGGCAACATCCACTCCCCAGGGGCGCAATATTGCAATGGCTTCGGCTACGTTGGCCGGGTTCAGTCCACCCGCGGCGATCAGCTTGCATGCTCTTGCATCCTGGAAGAGAGTCTTGCGCGCCGCAGTCCAGTCGAAGGCAACGCCGGTGCCGCCAACAGCCATCGCTGTGCGCGAGTCCACCAGCACCGCATCCACGTGCGGGCTCTGAGCGTAATCGGCGATGCGGGCTGTCTGCGGTTCGCTGCTTTCCCAGCCGAAGTGAACCACGCGCAGGATGCGCAGCTCCGGCCCCAGCCGCTGGTGAAGTCTTGCCGGCAGCTCGCTGTCCGCGTCGAAATGCAGTTGCACGCCGGTAAGGCCGCAGGCTTCGACCGTGGAGACAATCTCCTCCAGCGCGGCATCGACAAAGACGCCGATCTTCTCGACCGTCGCGGGCAGTTGCGGAACGATAGCTGCTGCCTGGGCTGCTGACACCCGGCGCGGGCTGGGCGCAAAGACGAACCCCACCGCATCGGCCCCGGCCTCAGCGGCCAGCAGCGCATCTTCCAGCGAGGTGTTAGCGCAGATCTTGATCCAGATGCTCATTGGGGCAACTCGTCCTCGATGGGATTGCGGGATTCAGTGGGAAGCAGGCGGAGCGGCGGGAGTTCGGTCGCAGAGAAAGGGATTCAGCAGCCGCACACCCGTACCGGCAAAATCGTCCATATTGCGAGTGACCACGGTCAGGTCGTAGACCAGCGCAATGGCTGCAATCTGCCTATCCACCGGATTCTGGTTGTTGGGACTCATCAAAGCTCCCCATTTCTCAGCACATACAGTGTCAAAGCCAATAATCCGCGCGCTATATACCTTCAGAACGGACTGAAACCACGCTTCCAGCTTCCTCGCCTGAGGAAAATCGCCTCGATAGTTCAGATTTTCGATGCCCTGCCGCATTTCGCCGAATGCCTGAACTGGCAGAAAAATCTCCTGCTCGGCTCTGAGAAACAATCTGATCACACCAGGATCAGCCTTCGTCCCCTTGCGTAATTCGCTGATGGCATTGGTATCGGCGAGAAACATCGCTAGCCCTTGCTTCGCGCAAAGTCGGAGTCTTCGCCGACATTGGGCATGGAACACAACAACTCAACGAAGGCGCGGCTGGAGGTCTGGGTCAGCGCCTTCAGCAGAATCGCGCGATGCTCCGCCGAGACACCGGGACCGATCAGCGCCTCCAACTCCTGGGGAGACCGTACGGCTTCTTCTTCGGTATTGCGGACGATGGGATGAGTCGCCATGGGGCACCTCCGGCGCGCAATCGCGATGACTCCATTCTACATCTGACTTCATTCCAATCACTTCACTCTGCGGCGGACGGAGTGGAAGCCCCGGCCATCAGCCCTGCCAGAGCCGCGCCAGGGTCGGGCTGGCGCATCAGGCTCTCGCCGATCAGGAAGGCGTCGAAGCCCGCATCGCGCAGCCGGACAATATCCTCCGGCGCCGCGATGCCACTCTCGGCCACGCGCACCACGGTGGAGGGAATACGCCCCGCGAGTTCGAGCGAGGTTTCGAGTCTCACAGCGAAGGTTTTCAGGTCGCGGTTGTTCACGCCGATGGCGTCTGCGCCGGTCTCGCCGAGCGCTTCCAGCACGCGGTCAAGCTCCTCGGCCGTGTGCACCTCGACCAGCACGTCGAGTAAAAAACTGTGCGCCGCCTGGGCAAAGCGGCGGAGTTCCTCATCGGTGAGCGCCGCGGCGATCAGCAGGATCGCGTCCCCCCGGTGCGCCCGTGCTTCAACAATCTGGTACTCGTCGACCGTGAAGTCCTTGCGCAGGCAAGCGATCGGAACCGCTGCCGAAGCCAGTTCAAGATTGCGCAGGCTGCCCTGAAAAAACGGCTCGTCAGTCAACACGGAAAGCGCCGCCGCGCCGCCCGCAAAATAGCTCTCTGCTAGTTGCGCCGCATCGAATTCCGCGCGAATCAAGCCCTTCGAGGGCGAAGCCTTTTTGATCTCGGCGATCACCGCCGGACCCGCCGCCGCCCGCCGTTGCAATGCCTTGGCCCAGCCGCGCGGCTGGTGCGCGGCGGCCAGCCGCTCCAGTTCCGCCGTGGGAACGCGCAACTTGGCCGCGGCCACCGTGGCTCGCGTCGTCGTGAGAATTCTGTCGAGATGACTTGACATACGCTGAGTCGAGTATACGAGGAAGGCGGCGGAGAATCCCGTGGCTGCTTCTTAGGACGCCCACTCCAGGTGCGTTTTTTCGGTTCGCCAATCGAATGCCCGCCGCCGCATTTTCTGAATGGGAGGTAAATGCCGTAAACTTTATAGCACGGATGCAAGCGCAGATTGAGAACCTCGTAAAGCTGCAAGCGGTGGAGCTGGAACGGTCCCGCCTCACTCAGGCGGCGCGCGCCCTGCCGGCGGAGATCGCCCAGGCCCAGGCCGCTCTGGCTGCCGCCCAGAACCGGGTTGGGGAAGCCTCCTCCGCCCTCAGCCGCGAGGATTCCCTTCGCACCCGCCTGGAGCGCGAGATCGATGCACTCCGCAAGAAGGTCGCCCGCTATCGCGCGCAGGAGAACTCTGTCACCACGCCCGAGCAGGTCAGTGCCGTCGAGCACGAACTTCGCTTTACCGAGGCCGAGGCTGAACGCCTTGAAAACGAGGAGTTCGCCAGCCTGGAGCGCACGGAAGCCCAGGAAGCTGCGTTGGCCGCCGCCCGCGTTAAGGTGGAGTCGCTGGCCGCCGCCCTCGACAAAGCCCGCGAACGCGTCGCCCTTCGCCAGGCCGAAATTGCTCGCGAACTAGCCACACTCACCGCCGAGCGCGAGGCCCTTCGTCCGCTGATCGAGCCCGAGACGCTGATCCGCTTCGACCGCCTCTGTCTCTCCCGCGGCACCGGCATCGCCCGCGTCGACAATCAGCAGTGCACCGGCTGCCGCATGGGTGTCCGCCCCCAGACCTGGAACCAGCTCCGCGAAGGGGAGCTGCTGACCTGCGACAGTTGCAGCCGGCTCCTCTACTGGGATCCGTCGATGGCGCCCGCGCCCACTCCGCCCCAGCAGGACGTCAAGCCCAAACGCAGAGCCGCCAAGCCCCCAATCGAGGAATAGAACCCCACCCATCCCTGCTACCCTTTTCTTAGGCGTCATCAGCCCAGGAGCAAGCCGTGCAGCGCATCTGTGTGGACATGGATGAGGTCATGGCGGACACCCTCGCCGAGCACCTTCGCCGCTACAACCAGACCTTCGACGAGGACGTGACCCCCGGCGATCTGGCCGGCAAGGGCCTGTGGGAGATTGCACCGCTCGACCGCCAACAGCAGCTCCGGGCCTTTCTCGACGCCGAGGACTTCTTCGAAGATCTGGCCGTCATGCCCGGCTCTCAAGCTGTGCTCCAGCAACTCTCGGCGCGCTTTGAGATCTTCATCGCCACACAGGCCATGACGGTTCCCAACTCCCTCGGCCCCAAGTACCGCTGGCTCCAGCGCCATTTCCCCTTCATTCCCCCGACGCATTACGTCTTCTGCGGCAACAAAAGCATTCTCCGCGCCAACTTTCTGATTGACGACCTGCCCAGGAACCTCCTCCGTTTTGAAGGCCAGGGACTTCTCTATGCCGCCCCGCATAACCTGGCAGCGACCGGCTTCCTCCGCGTCAACAGCTGGGAAGAAGTTGCCCAATACTTTGCCGGCATTCCCTCCTGACGGTTCAGTCCGCACAGCTCCGTCTAGCTTCGGATTGGCTGCGCCTTTGCCGCGAAGACCCAATCATTTCCCAGGCAGAAGTTGACAATCGAGCAGCAAAGAATCGCAATACAGTTCGAGATGAGGACAGGTAAGTGCGCTTCCTGCACCAGTAATCGCATCAGCGCAAGGTTCCCCAACAGGGAAACCAGGCCATTGGAAAGATGAAACCGCACGAATTGGGTGAGGAGCGCGGAGTCATCGCGGCGGTCGTGCCAGGTGTAGTGCAGGTGCCAGACAAAGTTGTGCAGCAGCGTCAGCTCGACCGCCGCTGCCGAAGCATAGAGGTAGTGGCCGGGCGCCCACCGGTTGAGCAGGGCCAGCGCGGTGAGCTGCACAACCATTCCCATCGCCCCTACCAGATTGAATTTGCCCCAGCGAATGAAGGTATTCACGGCAGCGGCTCCTGACGATAGAGTTCGGCCGTGTGGCGCAGGGTAACGGCAATCGCCATCGCGAACATGCTCGCCGCCGCTATCGTTCCAGCGAGATCAAAGAGCAGCATTTTATGCCCGAAGATCGTCGAGTAAGGACTGTGCAGCAATGCAAGGTTGCCGATCACCAGCAGAATCCGAATTTCCGTGGGACCGAAGATGCCTTGCGAAAGTTGAAAACAGGTCAAGGTATAGGTGGCAAGGTAGCTCTCGCTCGATAGGAGTAGAAAAGCTATCAGCATGGCGATGGCCGTCTGCCAGTGGAGAAACCCGGAGCAGCCAAGTCCGCACATCAGTGCGACCGAGCCAAAGATGTCCACCATGTGATCGACGTAGAAGCCATAACGCGGACGCTCCTGCCGGCGCACGCGGGCCAGGGTTCCATCCAGGCTGTCTCCCAGCCAGTTGAGCGCCAGGCAGAGAATCACCAGCAGCAGGGCGCGGCGGTCATAGCGCGACAGCGCATAACAGACCCCAGCTCCAACCTGGGCGGTCAGACCGAGGAGAGTGAGCTGGTCGGAGGTGAGCCACTTTGGCGCGCGTTCGGCCATCCACTGCAAAGCCCGCTTCTCCATTTGAGCTGTCAGCGCCTGGTTGACCCGGCGTGCCGGCGCGAATCGCACTGCGTCCTTCATTGTTGCCGATTGCAGATTCATCGTTGTCTCCTTTCTTGCCGTTGATCTTCAGGAAGCTTCGAAGAGGTTTTTTGAGCATGGGAGGCCTGTGTACAGGCCAAGGCCCATGCTTTTCACCACATCGACTTATTCAGAGGTTTTTTGCGCCGTTATTCAGCGCCTATCTTCGCAGCGCGTTATAGGCCGAGCGCAAGGTGAACTCGAGTGACTCCCGTGGAACGCTCTCCACAAACGGCCCTATCGCCCAGCCCAGCCCGGTTGGAATGGAGCGCGTGAGCGAGACCGACTCGATCTGCATATAAAGTCCGCCGTCGCGCTCCTCATAGCTCCAGTAAGAATTCAGCCGCCACATAAAGCCGTGCTCCTCGCTGGAGCTCAGCGCCCGCTCCCGGCTTGTGCCGGGCGAGTCGATTTCTGAAATCATGGTGCTGCGCGAGATGCTGTATCCGTGCCTGTCATCGAGGCGCGCAAAGCTGACGTCGTAGCTTATATCCATCACCACCGTAATCACGTGGCGCTGACAGACACGCATCACAGCCTGAAGATGGCCGCCCTGTTGCGCCAGCACCTTTGCCGTAAGCACCTGCGGGGCAAAGTGCCGCGGATAAGCGTTGAAGTCCTTCATCAGCCGCTCGAAATCCGCGACTTTGGCTCCGGGAACAAAGGCCGTGCCCCGCCAGTGATGCAGCATCGCTCCCGGCAAGTCCGCGCCCGCCGTTGGAGTGAGCTTCTCCACAATCAGCTCCCCCTGCCGCAGGCGCATCTCGCTTTGCGGACCTGAAGCCACCGGAGCGACGAAGCCATTCTGTGAACGATGCTGCTGCGCAAGCCGCGACTCAAGCGCACTGATATAGGTGTTGAATGCCGTGACAGCCGCGGGTGCGGGCTGTGCCGCAGTCGAAGCCGGTGCGGCGGCAAACATCCATAGCCCCCAGAGAAGAGCGCCGACGGTGAATCCCAGCGATTTTGGCTTCCGGCGTTGCATCATGAACAAACCCTACTCCGCCGCACTCTTCCAGGGCAATGCATGGAATCTCATTTGCGGATGATTGTTTCTCATGCGGCAACTAATTGCATTCATGAGGCTTTTGAAGAGTTGTACATCGCCGAATCGCTGACAATGTCTTTTCTTATCGGATACACTGAGCAGAAGAGATGACGGATTACATGACGAATTCAGCCCCAGCCCGGCGCTTTCGCTTCGGAGCGTTTGAAGTGGACGCTGCCACCGGAGAGCTTCGCAGGCAAGGGATTCGAATCAGGCTGAATGCCCAGCCCTTTCAGGTGCTCTGTATGCTCCTGGAGCGGCCCGGCGAAGTGCTGACGCGCGAGGAGATCAGCCGCGAGCTGTGGCCTGACGGGACTTTTGTTGACTATGAGCACGGCGTGAACTCCGCGGTCAATCGCATCCGCGAAGCCATCGGTGATACAGCCAGCAGCCCGAGGTTTGTTGAGACCCTGGCCCGCCGGGGCTATCGCTTCGTGGCGCCGGTTGAACGGATCGCTCTCAGCGGAATCCCATCGCTTCCGCTCTCCAGCTCCCCATCCTCAGTAGAAATGAACCAGACTGCGACTCCGCAGGAGCTATCGGCAGTTTTGCCCGAGCCTCGAACCGGGCTTCGCAGCCGGATTCTGGCCTCGCCGGAGGAACTGCCGAAAGCATCCTATCCGGTTGTGCAGACGCTCTTCGTCCTGTTGCAGTTCATGTACCTGGGCTTCTATGTTGGCGCACTGGCCAATCTGGCGGAGATTGAAGAACTCTTCTCGCCACTGCCGAAGGCAACCCTGGCGCTGAATGTGCTGATCGTGACTGCCGCAATCCTGATTCCCGTCCGTCTCTTCGTGCTCTCGGCTACGCTCTTTCACGCGCCCGGAGTCCGCGGGAAGTTCCTCAGGATCTGGCCATTTCTGTTGCCGCTCGATGAACTGTGGGCGCTCTCGCCCTTCCTGCTGCTGCACCATATCGATTTCGGACTGGCGCTGGCGTGCATGACGCCTCTCGTCTATTCTCCCTTTGCCCAGCGCTCGCTGGTCCTGATGGGAGCGGGCGGGGCTGATCCTGAGACAACAGGATCCCTCCGCTGAACCCCGGGCATTTGGCAGCCTGGTCCTGCTCTAAATTGGATGCGAAGTCGTGCTGCGGGCGCTATCGACGTTGTCAGGCGTATCCGTCACCGATCTGCCCGCTTTATAGGCGAACTTCTGGTAGATGGAGCCGACCTTGCGGATCACGTCCTGCCAGCCATCATCCCAGGTAACGCGCGCCTCGCCGTCCACATAGACCCACCTGCCGTGCTCGTGATTGCGCGACCGCCAGGCATCGCCATTCTCCTCAAGCGTGATGAAGAAGGTGCTTCCCATGCCATCGCCAACCTCCCATTTCCCCAGGAAGCGGCCACGGGAGGGCAACTGACCGGTAACGGGCGCCGTTTGACTGGCGGCTGCTGAGCCCTCGGGAAACTCCACCCGCTCAATATCGGAGAGATTGAAGCTCTGCCGGTGGCCATCCTTGAAGACGATCACGATTGTGCCCGAGCTGCTCTTGGGAGCGGGGGGCGTCTTGGCAAGGCCGCCGGGAACGGCGAGACAAAGCAAGGTAGCCAGGCTGGCAAAGCTGACGATCAAACGCATGGTATTCTCCTCGGCAATCATCCGCGCAACGGCGATTTTTCACCGCTTGCGCCAATCTCAACTACGCGGCGCATCTGTCAATTGTTCCCTGGGAATTCATCTCTGTTGAAAGAATCCGGGGAAGATCCGATCCTGCGCCATATGCCTTTGGTGAAACTCCACCCTCAAACCCCACGCCCCGCGGGCAGATGCGCTTTGGCCTTCCCAAACAGGCACGCGGGACTACTCCGGAAGCACCTCTATCCCCGTCACGGTCGCATACCCCTCGACCGGAACGAAGCTCAGAAGCAGTTTCCCTTGGGCATTCGGTTCCAGGCCCGTAAACCTGCGAATCACAATATCCGTCTGGTGCGCCTCCTTGGGAAGGTTGAAGTTCTTCACGAGCGCATTTCCATTGCAGAAGATATCAAAGATATGACCGACTGCGGTCCTGGCGTCCTCGGATGAGGCCGCGGACTGGTCCCAGTTGCCATGGCGGACGGCAAAGTACAGATTCACCGAATACTTCCCCGGCGTCACCGGAATTGCGTAGGAGAAGTTGCCCCAGCGCTCGGTTTCGTAGAGTTCCGGATCATCCGTCCCTGCCACGGGGGCCGTATAGGCCGCCATTTGGCCGCCTTCGAAGTAATTGTCCGGACTCCACCAGTGGCTGTCGTTCGAGTAGTAAGGAGTTTCGCGCGCCAGCAACCGCACGGGCCTGATATGTCCACGAAAGCCCGGCAGAATCTCAATCGCCGAAAGGACCGCCTGTTTCCCTTCCTCTCCCGCAAACTCCAGGTGAAGCAGTCCGTCCGCCGCCGGCTGAATCTCCGTGAAGACCTTCACATCGGCGGTGCGGCTGGCCCCGGCATCGGCCACGATATCGAAACGGCTCAGCAGCGTCTTGCCGTTGGCGCGCACCGTCATCAGACGGCTGCCTTCCCCGGCGCCTCCGTCAGACTCCGGGCCATAGACCGTCTCGGCAAAATGCAGCCGCAATTCGTAGATGCCTTTTTTGAGAGGAATCGCGTAGCGAAACTGTCCCTCCCGGCTGGTGCGGTAGAAATCGGGATTCTGCGTCCGCCAGATCTGCTGCACGGAGCTCCTGACGACTGTACCGCCCTCAAACCAGGCATCGGCGCTCCACAATTTGCCGGCATGGTCGACAAAGCTGCGTCCTGAGCCGGCCAGAATGCGAACCTCCTCGCCCACCGGCGGACCAAGCTGCGTCTCAGGGGACGGGGCTGGGGACTCATTCACTATTCCAGCCGGCGGAATCTGAGTCCTCTGCCGAAGGAGCAGCCAGGCGGAGCCAAGCCCGAGAAACAGAAGCCCCGCTGCGGCGCCAATCCACCATCCCCGGCTTCCGAACAAATGAATCCGCCGTCCCCCTGGCTGTGTTTCAGCCTTCTCCATTCCCGGCCCGCCTGCCGTCGGCAAGCAAGCCGGAGCCGCCTCACTCTCCTCCGGTTGCACAGCAACAGCTTTGAACTCCGGAACGTACTGTCCCAGGGGAATGGTGATATGCAGCCGATGCGTCGCACCCTCGCCCGCGTAGTAGGTAGCCAGCCGCTTGCGCAGCCGGTTCGCCTCGACGCGTACGATCGAGTCGGCATCCTGATCGAAGGAGGCTCCCCGATGGAAGACTTCCACTCCTACCGAATACTCCTTGATCTGACGGGCTTCCCCGGCGAACAGCCTCTCGCACAAGTACCTGAGAAGATGAGCGAGCGTCGGCGCGCGCATGAACTGCTCCGAGCGAAGCACCGCCTCCAGCTCAGCGCGCTGTGCTTCCAGCTCGGCCGTCTCTCGGCTCTCAATCGCCATCATTCCATCCCGGACTGATTGTAATGCTAGCGATGCCCGGCTGTTTGGCTAGTGCTTAACGGTGTAGGCAGCGCGGAAAATCGGCATGTAACGGCAGTTAACCCCTGCCGCATTTTGCCAGTCCGCAACTTTGTGCCGAAGCCCCCACAGTCCTAACTAATTGCAGCCCTGTAACTTCGCCTGAAACTCCCGCGGATTTAACCCCCGCCCAACGGGCAGGTAGCAGGTATAGCGTTGCGCGCCGCCTGTCTTCGCTTTCTACTCGACTCGATGCAGGGACAAGATCGCCGGAGCCGGTCAGATTGAACCGCCGCCTCCCGCGAAACTCCCATAAGCAGGAGAGGTGACCCATGAAAAGACTGATGATGATGGCCGCGAGCCTGATGGTCTGCGCGGCCCAGTTCGCAACCGCAGCCCACGCCTCCGACGGGCCAAAGCCGGAAAAGCTGCAGGCTGCCAGATTGGCCGAGCAAAAGGGCGACCTGGCGCGCATTCACGCCAACTATGATCTTGCCGTGGCCTACTATCAGGACGCCCTTCACAATGACCGCCACAATGCCCTGCTCTTTAACAAGCTCGGCATTGCCGAACTCCAGTTGAACCAGAAGGGCTTGGCGCGCAGGAGCTTTCAGCAGGCGCTCAAGTTCGACCCCCAGTCTGATTCCGCCATCAGCAACCTGGGAGCCATTTCCCTTATCGAGAAGAGGTACAAAGTTGCTGTGAACTACTTCAAGCAGGCGCTAGCCTTGAATGAGTCCTCCGCCACCACCCACGTCGATCTTGCCGAGGCCTGGGTGGGCCTGGGAGAGATTGACCGCGCCATGACCGAATATGCCCGTGCTCTCGAGCTGGACGCTGATGTGCTCAGCGACGCTCCGGGCGGAAGTCAGATCCAGTTGACTACCCCCGCTCAACGCGCTCGCATCAATTTCCTCATCGCCAAGTCGTACATGAAGCGCGGTAATATCGACGGCGCATTGGATTATCTGAACCGCGCCAAGGAGCTGCACTATCCCGATCTCGTCAAGGTCTACACCGACCAGGACTTCGCCCCTCTCTGGCAGGACCCCCGCCTGGCGAAAATCGTCAAGCCAAAGATGATTTAGTCCGCCAGCCACTGCTGAGCGCCGCCGCGGGAAGGCGCGGCGGCGCGCGGCAGGCGATCACTCCCGGCAGAGGATGATCGGACGGCGAAAGTGGAGAAGGCCTTGAGAGCGGCCCTGAACTCCGGCAGATACCCTGTCCGCAGGGGTTCAGGGTCTTCATTCTCAATCCCACCGCGCGAATGGACACGCCGGTTGCGGCTCGGTAAACTAGCATTCTGCTTTGTGTAAATCAGGGAATGCGAGGACTTACTCCGAATTCATGGCCTCTCAACTGTCATTCATGGGGTTTGTCTGGAAGAATCTCTGGCGCCGGCGGCTGAGGACATTGCTCACACTTTGTGGAATCGGCATGGCCATCGGGGCCTTTGTGGGCCTGGTAGGTTTCTCCAGCGCATTTGAGCACGAGTGGCTGCGAATCTACTCCAGCAGCGGCATCGACATCGCCGTCATTCAAGGGACCTTTCTGAATACCTCGGTCGATGAGTCGGCGGCGCCCAAGCTGAGGGCGCTTCCCTTTGTCGCGCAGGCCACTCCCGTGATCTACAACGTGATGGATCTGACCCCGGACGTGAACGCGCTGGTCTTTGGCTGGAAGGCGGATTCCTTTGAATTCAAATCGCTCCAGTTGCTGTCGGGCCGGCCATTCCGCGACGGGCAGCCGGAGGTGATGCTGGGCGACCTTTTGGCCGGTAACCTGGCAAAGACAACCGGCGATACGCTGGAGATTCAAGGCTCTCCCTTTACGGTTGCCGCCGTTTATAAAGGCGGCTCTGCCCTCGAGGCTGGCGCGGTCATCATGCCCCTCGACCAGTTGCAGCAGCTCAGCAGCCTGCAAGGGAAGGTCTCCACCATCCATATCCGCTTGAAACCGCCCCCTCCCGGTGAGACGCCTGAAGCCTATCTGAAGCGCGCTCAGGCCCAAATCGAGGCTGCTCTGCCGGGGTTGCGCGCAGTTCCGGCAGCCGAGCGCGCTGAAAACAATCAGTTTGTCCGCCTCGCCCACGCCTCCGCATTCGGCACCTCTCTGATTGCCTTGCTCATTGGCATCCTGGGAATCGCCAACACCATGGCCATGTCGGTCTTTGAGCGCACGCGAGAGATAGGCATCCTGCGCGCGCTGGGCTGGAAGCGGAGTCAGGTGGTCATTCTCATCCAGCTTGAAGCCTGTGTTCTTGGCCTGGGTGGCGGCTTTCTCGGCATAGCGGCCGGATGGTTTGCCCTGCACCTGCTGGCTACCCTTCCACAAACAGGCAGCATCGTCTCGGCATCCCTACCTATCTCGATTCTGGCCGAAGCGTTGGGCATTGCCCTTTTGGCCGGGTTGATCGCCGGGGCCCTTCCCGCATGGCGTGGCGCGCAACTTTCCCCGATCGAGGCTCTGCACCACGATTAAGGCTCTTCCACAATTGCCGCAACCGGAAACGGCTGCCGCCAGCCGCGTCTTTCCCTTCCGCGGCAGGTTGCGCGCGTGATTTGCAGAAGATTACCTTCCACTGGCGCACAATGGAGCGAGGTTTCAGAGGAAAGAGATGGCGAGAGATGGCCGGGTGTCAGAAAAGATTGAGCGGCAGCGGGAGACCTCAGTCAGGGATGTGACCAGTCCGTACCCCCCACCGTGGTGACCCCACCCCCCTATTTCCTGTAAAACCGTGAAACTGTGAACATTTTTGCGATGCAAAGCTGGGACCGGCTTCCATCCGGGAAATCCTGTAGCGCCATCTTCAAGGGGCATTTGTGAGGGGGGACGGCAATG
>Ga0302278_10003239_pt1 | contig 17986 bp, 16 predicted proteins | sample III_Bog_N3_2_FD_194543 | JGI IMG/M metagenome (GOLD analysis project Ga0302278, IMG submission 194543) | Peat permafrost microbial communities from Stordalen Mire near Abisko, Sweden - III_Bog_N3_2 | ecosystem: Environmental > Terrestrial > Soil > Wetlands > Peat | place: Sweden: Abisko...
TCGGCCTTACGCGGGCGGATCACGGAGAGGTTGAGTGTTGTTCCGGGCTTGCCCTCGAGCATAAGGCGGATGACGGCCAGCGAGAGCTCGCGGGTGGACTGGTTGCCGATGGACTCGATGACGTCGCCGTCGGCGAGGTGCTCATGGTCGGCGGGCGAGCCGGGGGCTACAGAGACAATGACCGCGTAGCCGAAACGCTTGGAGACGTTGATGCCGACCTGGGCGACACCGGTGGTGGGACGATCCTTATAGATTTTGTACTCGGTGGGCGTGAGGTAGCTGGAGTCGGAGTCGAGGGACTCGAGCAGGCCGTGGAGCGCGCCGGTGGTGACGTCGTTGATGTTGGGGACGGTGACGTAGTCGGTCTGGATCTTGCTGAGAACCTGCCGATAGACGACGATTTGGCGGTACGCGCCATCCTGTTCGCCGCCGGCATGAACGCCGAAGAGGCCGAATTCTCCCATGGCAAAGCCGGCGAAGAGGGCGAGGCAGATCGCCACGGAAACCACGAGGACGGAACGCTGGAAGAATCGAGACACAGACACCACCGGTGCGGCCCTTGAGGGGAACAGGCCGCATACCCTATAGACGTAATGATAGCAAAAACAGAGATCAGGGGTCAGAGATCAGAGATGAGGGAACAAGGCTAAAGGGAAAGCGCGGCAGCTGAGTAGGTGGTGAGTTCCGCTGAGGCGGTTGATTCATGCGCGATGGTGAAGGGCTTCATGCCTCTCTATCCTATTGATTTAATTGGTGGCGGAGGACGGGATCGAACCGTCGACCTTGGGGTTATGAATCCCACGCTCTAACCATCTGAGCTACTCCGCCGGGAGAGGCGCCGCAGTTGCCGCTGCACCATTACTGATGATACGGGCGGCTGAATTGGAGGTCAAACCTTGCCTGAAGATCAAACCTTGCCTGGGACAGGCGATTTGGCCGTCCCCGGCGAGACCGCGCCCGAGTTCAAACATCAAAAGCCACTGGTCTTCGATGGGAAATGAGCGGTTGCGCGCATTACACTCAACTGCATGAGTAAGTTGCGGATTGCCGCTGTCATTCCAGCACGGCTCAGTTCGACTCGGCTCAGCCGCAAGGTGCTGCGCGAGATCGCCGGGCGGCCCATGGTGGAGTGGGTGTGGCGCGCGGCGGCAGCCAGCGGGTTGATGGATCCAGTGGTGGTGGCCACCGACTCGGACGAAGTGGCTGCGATTTGTGCGGAGCGGAGTATCCCCACGGTCATGACTTCGGTCGATTGCCAGAGCGGTTCGGATCGCGTCCGCGAGGTGGCGCGCACGATTCACGCGGATATTTACGTGTCTGTTCAAGGCGACGAGCCGACACTGACGCCTGATTTTTTTCCGCCGCTGCTGGCTCTGTTTGAGCGGCCCGAGGTCGAGGTGGGTACGCTTGCGGTGCGCTGTCCGGCGCTGGAGATTGCGGACCCGAATACGGTGAAGGTGGTGACGGCGACGGATGGCCGGGCGCTTTACTTTTCGCGGGCGACCATTCCGTTTGACCGCGATCGGACCGGGTTTGCCGGCTATCGGAAACATCTGGGAATTTATGCCTACCGCAAGGCGACGCTGGAGCGGTTTGCGGAGCTGCCGACGTCGTGGATCGAGAGAGTGGAGCGGCTGGAGCAACTGCGGCTGCTGGACAACGGGATCGACATTTATGTGGCCCCGGCGCCGAGGGACACGATTGGCGTGGATACCGAGGCGGACCTGGTGCGGGCGGAGGCAGTGCTCAAGCGGCTTGTGGAATTGAATGGGGATTGAGCGATACTGCTTCCCACCCATTCCGCAGAAAGAAACGGAATGGATGGGGCACGGCACTTTTGTCAAACGACCTGCAGAGAAATGCGAATTGCGCGCAAGAATCGGAGTGCGCGCGACCCCGAAGATGGGCGACGATGGTTCCCATGAAGACCACATCCCAACCCGCAACAAGCAATGGCTCCAGCACAATGAGAGCGCCGATGATTGACCAGGAGACAGCGTGGAAGCAGCTTCTCGTTCGCGATCCCGCGGCTACGATTTTCTATGCGGTGACGACGACGGGCGTTTTCTGCAGGCCGGGTTGCAAGAGCCGCCGTCCGCTGCGCGAGAATGTGCGTTTTTTTCGTTCGGCGCAAGACGCGCAGACGGCGGGGTTCCGCGCTTGCATGCGCTGCAAACCGACCGCTCCGCGAGGCGGACCTTTGGACAAGATTCGTTCTCACATAGAGGCGAATATTGACCGTGCAGTGCCGCTGGCTGAACTGGGGCGCGTGACGGGGCTGAGCCCGTTTACGGTCCAGCGGATGTTCAAGCAGCAGCTGGGCGTGAGTCCTCTGCAGTATCAGCGCGCGTTGCGCGCGGGCGGGCTGCGCAATGCGTTGAAGCAGGGAGGGACTGTGACGAACGCGATCTATGAAGCCGGCTTTGGGTCGTCGAGCCGGGCCTATGAGGGCGCGGCGCTGGGAATGACGCCGGCCAGGTTCGCAAAGGGCGGGCAAGGTGAGCAGATCGGCTGGTGCACGGCACGTTCACCTTTTGGATGGATCGTGGTGGGCTCAACCGAACGCGGGTTGTGCTGGCTGGCGCTTGGGTCCACATCGGCGGAGGCCGCGGCCAGCTTGCGCGAAGAGTTTCCGCTGGCCGAGCTTCGCCGCGATCCGTCGCTGTCGCGGCTTGTGGATCGAGCTCTTGAAAGCGTGCGCGATGGCTCCGATCTCGAGCGGGGCCGCGCCGGGTCGGAATCGCTGGACCTGCGCGGAACCGTATTCCAACTGCGCGTGTGGCAGGCACTGCGCAGCATCCCTCGGGGAGAGACACGGAGTTATAGCCAGCTTGCGCGCGACATGGGCGAGCCGAGAGCGACGCGGGCAGTGGCGCGAGCTTGCGCCATGAATCGCGTGGCGGTGTTAGTGCCCTGCCATCGTGTAGTGGGAGTGAGCGGGTCGCTGACCGGCTATCGGTGGGGCGTGGAACGGAAGCGCGCGCTGCTTGAGGCCGAAAAAACGCCGTAGCGCACAATCGCTATACTTCCACCATGATTCCAGTTGGGTCGCACCCGGCTTGGCACCCGGTGTTTGAGACGCTGGCCTACGCGGCGGGCTACGCCGTGTTTCGCCGGATGCGCGCGAAGCAGGGCGATGCACTGGCTGAGCCGCAGCGCTGGACGGTGCTGGCTGCGGCGGCCGTGGGCGCGCTGGTGGGCAGTCGGTTGCTGGGTCTGGCCGAGCAGTGGCCCACGGTGCTGAACGCGTGGCAGCAAGGGCGGATGCTGACGCTGCTTTTTTCGCCAGGAGGCAAGACGATTGTCGGCGGACTGCTGGGCGGATGGCTCGGCGTTGAGATCGTTAAGAAGCTGAGCGGAATCAAGCGGCGGACGGGCGACCTGTTTGCGCTGCCGCTGTGCGTGGGAATCGCGGTGGGGCGGATTGGCTGCCTGGTGGCGGGGCTCGCGGACGATACTTACGGCAAGCCAACTACGCTTCCGTGGGCTGTCGATCTTGGCGACGGCATTGGCCGCCATCCCGTGCAGGTCTACGAGATTCTCTTTCTGATTTTGTTGGGAATGATTGTCAGCATCAGGGCGAAGCTGCCGGAGGGCGCGCGGTTTCGCATTTTTCTGGGGAGTTATCTGGCGTGGAGGGTAGTGATCGACTTCCTGAAACCCCAACCACTGATTCATGGCCTGAATCTGATTCAATGGAGTTGCCTCGGGGGGATTGTTCTTTTGGTGCTGGATGAGATTCGATCCGGAAGGGGAATACATGGACGAGCCACTGGTTGATCGCGTCAACTTTGCCAAAGTCATTACGGTGTTGGCTATAACATTCGGAATCTCGCTTGGCCTGTGCGGGCTGACTGCAGTGCTTTCATCGCAGACGCGAGGCAGCGGGACCGTCCTGATTTTTATAGGGATCCTCGAACTCATCGTGATCGGCCTCTCAGCTTTGGGACTGGTGGTGACGGTGATTGTGTGGGTGGTGGCGTCGATTGCCGCAGTCCATGGGGGTGGGAAGAGTGACGGGCCGCAGAAACTGTTTGGCGATTCGGACGATTCGAAGAGCGACGAACAGAAGTAAAACAGCCACATTCGTCGGTAGATGGTTCAGTCAGGAAAGTGTCACAACGACAAAAACTCTTCGACGAAGGAGATGATACAAAGCTTGATAAGAAGGAATTGCCTTGCCGCAAACGGATAGCGGCGAGAGACGAAAGGCGCGCATGCTTGAAAAAAAGCTTCTAACGCTGGCCTGTGCGGTTGGAATCCTGGCGTGCGGAGCATGCTTTCTGCCGCCGCTTCCGGAGCATAGGCCCCCGCCCCCGCCGCTGCGCCTGAACCTCGAAGGGATTCAGAGCGTCCGCGTGGAAGCGATGAATATCTCAGAGACGCATCATCTCGACCCCGTCGATTTGGCCCAGGGAGTTGCGCACGCGATCAATGAGAAAACCTGGAAGGCCGGCCTCAACGCATATACCGGGAAGGAAGCGGGCGATGCGGATGCAGTTTTGCGGATCACCATTTTGAACGAGACAGTGGATGCGCGGGGGCCTGCATCGCAGGCAAATCCTGGAAGCATGACTATCTCCATCAAGGACACGGCGACACTGACGCGACAGGACGGTGTAGTGGTATGGAGCGAAACGGAATCTGAGAATTCGATCCTTCGCCATTTTCGGCAGGTGTCGCCCACAGATGCGTGGAATGATTCGGCCGCCATAAGCAGCGCGATCATTGCGGTGGGGAACAGAATTGTTATCCGCATGTTTTATATTCGTTGACTGAGCAGGCGATACTGGGGCCGCTGAAATGCATAAATTCATTTCGAGTATGATCGGCGAGGAAAAGGAAGTCCGATGACTGAAAAACTGCGGCCGTATCTGTTTTATGACGTGGCGATCTCGATCTGCTCGACGTGTTACAGGCGCGTGGATGCGAAGATCGTGTTCGAAGACAACAAGGTGTGGATGCTGAAGCGCTGTCCGCAGCATGGCCACGAGCGGGTGCTGGTGGCCGACGATGTGGACTACTACCGCCGTTCGCGCGAGGTGTTTATCAAAACGCCGGAGCAGCCCATGGTCTACAACACGCCGGTTAAGTATGGCTGCCCGTACGATTGCGGGCTGTGCCCGGACCACGAGCAGCACAGTTGCCTGACCCTGGTGGAGATTTGCGACGCGTGCAATCTGACCTGTCCGATCTGCTACGCGGGAAGCGGGCAGCACCGGACGGAATATCGCACGCTGGACCAGATTGCGGCGATGCTGGATTGCGTGGTGCGTAACGAAAAGGAGCCGGACGTGGTGCAGATTTCAGGCGGCGAGCCAACGCTGCATCCCGATTTCTTTCGCGTGCTGGAGATGTGCAAGGAGCGGCCCATTCGGCACCTGATGGTGAATACGAATGGGATCAGGATTGCGCAGGACGAAGAGTTCGCAAAGCGTCTGGCGGAGTTCATGCCGCAGTTTGAGATTTATTTGCAGTTCGATTCGCTTGAGCGCGAGCCGCTGATGCAGTTGCGCGGCGCGGATTTGCGAGGCATTCGCGAGAAGGCGCTGGAGCGGCTGAATAAGCTGGGCATCTCCACCACGCTGGTCGTAACGGTCGAGCGCGGAGTGAATGACGGCGAGCTGGGCACGATTGTGGACTTCGCACTGAAGCAGCCGGCGGTGCGTGGAGTTACATTTCAACCGGTGCAGCAGGCGGGGCGGGTGTTGGGGTTTGACAGCAAGCAGCACCGGCTCACGCTGACTGAAGTGCGGCGGCGCATTCTGGAACAGACGGATGTATTCCGGCCCGGGGACCTGATCCCGGTGCCGTGCCATCCGGATTCACTGGCCATGGCATACGCGCTGAAGATGGGCGGCAAGACGGTTCCGCTCACCGGGATGGTTCCGCCCGAAGTGCTGATTGACGGCGCGAAGAACACGATCATCTATGAACAGGAGGCTGGGCTGCGCGAGCATATCTTCAAGCTGTTTGCGACCAATCACTCGCCGAGTTCGCAGGCGTCCACGCTGAAGGAACTGCTGTGCTGCCTGCCCAAAGTGCTCATCCCCAAAGATCTTGGTTACAAGAATCTCTTTCGCATTCTGATTGTGCAGTTCATCGATGCGGAGGCGTTCGATGTGCGCAGCGTGAAGAAGAGCTGCATTCATATTGCGCATCCGGATGGGAAGCGGCTGATTCCGTTCGACACGTTCAACATGTTCTATCGCGGCGCACTGGAATCGACGCGCCTGGCGGGGCTGAGAAAAGACGAGCTTGCGGCTGTGTGAACCGCTATGCTGAGAGGGGAGGCTGGAATGAAGCTTCTCATTCTTCGGCTTGTAGGTTTCATTGCATTCGCGTTTGCATTCCTGATGCCCGCGGTCGGGCTTACGGGGCGCGCCGACGGACCTGGCAAAGGCCCGTTCGAACTGACTGGCTGGATGTGCGCGACCGTTGCCACGGGTGCGACTGCCGGCCTTTTTCACATGACCTCCGCTGTGTGGCAAGAGAGGGACGCCACGGGCATTGTCTTTCTCATCCTGGGTGGATGGGTCAATCCTCTGACCGTTCTCTATCTCGTGTTCACAATCTGGCGAAGGTTGGTGGTGATCCGGCGCATTCTTGCCGCGGCGATCCTGGTTTGCATCGCATCAACCTGGGCGTTCTTCGCCGAATCCTGGAAGACCGACTCGCCGATGCACCCGCTTGTTGGCCATTATCTTTGGGTCGGGGGAATCCTCATTCTTCTCAGCCCGGAGGTCTTCACAATGTTCAAGCGACGGCTCAATCCGGCAGGTGGAACATCCCAGACCTCGGAATAGAGGCCCGCCGCTCCACGGATGAAGACCTGTCCCATCACTTCCGCGACGGAGCCCGATCGCTGTGCCCGGAGAGCTCCCACCCGAGTCCGCGCGTACCCCTGACCTGGGGCTCCCGGCGCTTTGTATAATTCCCGAGACTTTGGAAGAGGATTGGAGCTTTGGCTTTGAAAGGCAAGAAAGACTTGGGAAGCGGAACGCGGCGAGACAGGGACGAGAGTTTCGGCTTGACGCCGCAGAACGTGCGTACGCTGCGTGCGCTGAAGACGCCGAAGCGCATCCAGCAGTTCGTTGACGGATTGACATATCAGTATGCGGATACCGCCGGGTCGCCGCAGCGGACGTTGAGGGAGCGCAAGGGACATTGCCTGGAGGGTGCACTCGTGGCCGCGGCCGCACTGCGCCTTCATGGGCATCCGCCGCTGCTGATGGACCTGGAAGCTGTGCACGACGACGATCACGTGCTGGCCATCTATCGCGAGAGAGGATTGTGGGGAAGCATTGCAAAGTCGAACTTTGCGGGATTGCGGTCGCGCAAGCCGGTGTATCGCACACTGCGCGAGCTGGCCATGAGTTACTTCGAGCACTACTACAACCTGCGCGGCGAACATACGCTTCGTGCCTACTCACGGCCCGTGAACCTGGCGCGGCTGGACGGCAAGCACTGGATGACATCAGAGGAAGACGTTTGGTGTGTGCCGGAGCTGCTGATTGCGGCGAGGCACTTTCCAATTGCCCCCGACAAGGTGATGCGCGCACTCCCGCGGCTGGACCGGCGCAGCTTTGAGGCGGGGATGCATGGGTGGACGAAGCATTGAGGTAGAGGTTAGAGGCAAATCGTGGAGATATGATGGCGTTGTTGGACCTCTGTGCGCCTGTCACGCAACGACGGTCACCTCTGTCGAAGGTCGCAATCCATTTACTTGGAGTGGATGAAGTGGGACCGGCTCACGCTTTCTTCTCTCGTTTTATTGATTAAGTGAGAAGCTGAGATTGATTGTTGTCATTACCGCGACAGGTTCGCCATTTAATGTGTAGGGTTGATAGCGCCATTGCCTGACAGCGTCAAGTGCTGCTTGTGAAAGCGACTCATCGGGGCTGGAAACGATCTCGGCATTTTGAATCATGCCATTTTTATCGATCATCGCCTTGATCACTACTGTGCCTCCGATGTGCGCTGCGCGCGCACTGGGCGGATAGATGGGCGACACTTTCAAAAGGAGTACACCTGCTTTCACTCCGCCATTTTGGCCAGTCTTGAATGTGACCGTTTTGACCACAGGCACTGTGGCATCCGGTGCGGGGGTAAAGGCCGCATCGTCAGTGTTAATCTCCGTGAACTCGTCCAGGTCCGCCTCGAGCTTTTTTTCTCCGACGTAAGAAATGTCGATATGTCCGGCTATGTTGTGATCCTGGAACTTCTGAATGTGGCTGTAAGAATTTGTAATGGTGTGATTCATCAGCATGGAAACCAGCACGGGGGTCTGGCTGTCGAAGCAATAGGCAGTGCCCACGCCATGCAGACCGGCAGGTTGAAAATCCGCACGAGGCATTAAGCCCGGTCTTGATGAAACCAGCGCGACGCACAGGTTCACGGTTCCTGAATTGTCGATGGTCACCAATTTCAAGCTGGTATCGCCGGATTCATAATCTTGCGCTTTGGGAAGTGAAAAGAGAACAGCGCTGCTGAGCCGATGCTCCATGCTGGTAATGTCATCGCCTTTGACCAGCTGCAAAGTCTTATCGTCAGCGGTACGCCACTCACTGTGTACGTTGTTTCCCTTTGTCCACGTTACCCGGCTTATTTTGCCCGGCGCCCACCAGTATTCAACCTTGCCTTCGGCACTCACATTTCCCAGATCGCCCAGCAGGCGATAGTGGTAGCTCAAGTGCCAGGGCTTCGCTGTAGCAGAATCGTAATTGTAAAAAGGCGCCCCCATCTCCAAAATCGCCTTGGGATCTTGAGGCAACTTGATATTCCCATCGTTTTGCGCACCGAGTGTCAGCGAAGCCACAAATACAAACGCAAAAACAATGGAATTTTTCATGACGGGATGGTAGCACGCTGGGTATCGCCGCCGCGACAGCCGCGTCAGCATTAGGAATCACAGCTGGCGTGTTGTCGCCAATTCGAAAGTAATCCGAGCTCGATTTAAGTTGATATCGAATCACTCAGCGAGCACTTAGCTCGCCTTGTCGGCGACGGCTAGGAGGGTTTGGAACTGCGGTGTCTCCGGCTCCTTGTGGACTACTGAGATTTGCAGGTTGGTGAAGCTGGATTTTTCGAGCATGGATTCGATTTCGGTTTCGCTGAAGCCGAGCCACTCGTCGGCGTAGAGCTCGCGGGCTTCTTCAAAACGATGCTTGACGAGATCGAGGATGATGACGCGGCCGCCGGGGCGGAGGATGCGGTTCGCTTCAACCAAGGCGCGCTCGGGGTGCAGGGCGTGATGGAGCGACTGGGAGAAAAAGACGAGATCGACCGAGGCGGCTTCGATGGGGACTTCTTCCATGTCACCGAGGCGGTATTCGACGTTGGTGACGCCATTGCGCAGGGCCTGTTCGCGGGCGACCTCGATCATGTTGGCGGAGGTGTCGACGGCGATGACTTTTTTGGCGCGCTGGGCGAGCAGGAGCGCAAAGGCGCCTTCCCCGGCGCCGAGGTCGGCGATGACCATGGGAGGCATGAGGCAGAGTAGCGCTTCGGCGAGGCTTTTCCAGGATTTGCCGGGAACGTAGTCCTTGCCGAGGCGGCCGGCGACGGAGTCAAAAAAGATGCGCATCTTGTCCTGGCGCTTTTTGACGACACGGCGCATGGCGGCCTGATCGATGGGGGCTTCGGGAATTTCTTTCGCAGCGCGGACCAGGATATCGTCTAATGGGTTGCCGTCGGCGCGACTGAGACGGTAGAGACTGCTCTTGCCGGTGCGGCGATCTTCAACCAGGCCAGCCTGTTTCAATTGAGAGAGATGCGTGGAGATGGTGCTCTGGCCCATGGTCAGAATCTCCTGCAATTCGGCGACGGAAAGCTCCTCGCCGCGCAGCAGAAGCAGGATGCGGAGGCGGTTGGGGTCGGCGACGACGCGCAGGATTTTCACAAGACTCGGCATAATTCCCCATTGACGGAGCGGCGCGGTTCTGATACATATCAACATATCACGATTTGACGATGTGAGCGGAACGGCGAAGAAGTGAAATAGTGAAGAAGTGAAAAAGTGACCGAGTGAAGAAGTGCCGAAGCGAACTATTGAAGTGAAGAAGAGCGGGAATTTACTCCAAGGAGAATTGAGATGGCGACATTGGCAGTGGAAACGGAATTGGGATACAAAGTAGCCGACATGAGTCTGGCGGACTGGGGCCGGAAGGAAATCAATATTGCCGAGCATGAGATGCCGGGATTGGTGTCGATCCGGAACAAGTCGGCGGCGGGCAAGCCGCTGGCGGGCGTCCGCATTACCGGCTCGCTGCACATGACAATTCAGACGGCGGTGTTGATTGAGACGCTGACAAGCCTGGGCGCGGATGTGCGCTGGGCGAGTTGCAACATCTTTTCGACGCAGGACCATGCTGCCGCTGCGATCGCAGCTACGGGCGTGCCGGTGTTCGCGTGGAAGGGTGAGTCGCTGGAGGACTACTGGTGGTGCACGTACCAGGCGTTGGCGCACAAGGGCGGACTGGGACCGCAACTGGTGGTGGATGACGGCGGCGATGTGACGCTGCTGATTCACAAGGGGTATGAGCTTGAAGAAGGCGACGGCTGGGTGAATACGCCGAGCGGCAACCATGAAGAGCAAGTGATCAAAGACCTGTTGAAGAAGGTGTTTGCGGAAGACCCGCAGCACTGGCACAAGGTGGCGGCGGAGTGGCGCGGTGTTTCAGAAGAGACGACGACGGGCGTGCACCGGCTCTACAAGATGATGGAGCAGGGCAAGCTGCTGGTTCCGGCCATCAATGTGAACGACTCGGTGACCAAGAGCAAGTTTGACAACCTGTATGGCTGCCGCGAGTCGCTGGCCGATGGGATCAAGCGCGCGACCGATGTGATGGTTGCGGGCAAGGTTGCGGTGATCTGCGGGTATGGCGATGTGGGCAAGGGCTGTTCGCACTCGCTGCGCGGCATGGGCGCGCGCTGCATTATTACCGAGATCGATCCGATCAACGCGCTGCAGGCGGCGATGGAAGGCTTTGAAGTTACCACGATTGAAGACACGCTGGGCCGCGGCGACATCTACGTAACCACCACCGGAAACGTGGACATCATCACGCTGGAACACATGAAGAAGATGAAGGACCAGGCGATTGTCTGCAACATCGGGCACTTCGACAACGAGATCCAGATGGACCGTCTGAACGAAGAGCCGGGCGTGACCAAGCTGAATATCAAGCCGCAGGTCGACTTCTATACGTTCCCCGACGGTCATGGCATCTTCGTTCTCGCCGAGGGACGGCTGGTGAACCTGGGTTGCGCGACGGGACATCCGAGCTTTGTGATGTCGAACAGCTTTGCCAACCAGACGCTGGCGCAGCTTGACCTTTGGGCCAAGAAGGACAGCTACAAGGTGGGCGTATATGTGCTGCCGAAGTACCTGGACGAAGAGGTGGCGCGCCTGCATCTTGAGAAGATCGGGGTGAAGCTGACGACGCTGTCGGCGAAGCAGGCAGAGTACCTGGGCGTGCCGGTGGAAGGGCCTTACAAGGCGGACAATTACCGGTACTAAGCACCTGCGGTGCGGCAGACGCCTTCGGCCGGCCCGCGCTCGAAAGACGCGCGGGGGTGAAGATAAGGTACAAAAGGCCAACATACCCAGGTCTCGAAAGCGAGGCCTGGGAATCTGGTTTGTTTGTTCGTTTTTCAGGGGGAATGGATATGGCTGTGCCGCTGAATTTGTCATTCGAGCTATTTCCACCGCGCACGCCGGAGAGCGCGGCGAAGCTGCCGGCGGCGATTGCGCAGTTGGCAGCGGTGGGACCGGACTATTTTTCAATTACCCACGGCGCCTGTGGTTCCGGGCAGGACGGGACGTACGAGACGCTTTTGACGGTGGTGGAGCATAGCGGCGTGGAGGCTGTGCCACACCTGACGTGCGTAGGTTCGACGCGGGCCAACGTCGCCGGTCTGCTGGCGCGGTATCGGGAAGCGGGCGTCACCCGCATTGTGGCCTTGCGCGGCGACCTGCCGGCCACTGCCATGAGCGCCTCTGCGCCGGGAGAGTTCCACTATGCCAGTGAGCTGGTCAGCTTCATCCGCGAGACGCACGGAGATGACTTCCAGATCGAGGTGGCCGCTTATCCGGAGATGCACCCGCAGGCATCCAATCCGGGCGCGGACTTCGAGCACTTCCGCCGCAAGGTGGAGGCCGGCGCGGACGGGGCGCTGACCCAACTGTTCTATAACGCCGACGCGTACTTCGACTTTATGGAACGCTGCGGCAAGGCAAACATCGACATCCCGGTGGTGCCGGGCATTATGCCGATCACCGGGTTCGCCAACACGCTGCGTTTTTGTACCAACTGCGGCGCCGATCTGCCGCGCTGGGTGCGCCTGCGCCTGGAACAACTGCAGGATGACAAGCCGGCACTGTTGGACTTCGGGGTGGAAGTGGTGACGCGCCTGTGCGAGACGCTGCTGCGCAACGGCGCGCCGGGTCTGCACTTTTACACCATTAACCAGGCTGAGCCGACCTTGCGCCTGTGGAAGAACGTGGCGGCGCCGGCGATGGCGTGAACGAAGCGTCTGGGCGATGATGGGCAACGGTGCAATTGATCGAAGGAAGCGGAAAAGCCCCGGCTGCGGCCGATTTTTTTGCGTAGTCTACGGCCGCTTGCGGTTTGCGACGCGGTGGTAGAAGCCCCAGATCGAGCTGTGGAGCAGGCGGGTTTGCTCGGCCTTGAGGGCTTTGTAGGAGCGCTCGACGTATCCGTCGAACTCCGGGGGCCAACCGATGGTGGAGCGGCGCTCGCCGAAGTCGCCCTCGGCCCACTTGGACAGCACGGCTTTATAGCCGACCACGTGGGTGACGAAGTCGAGCAGGCAGCGCGGCATCTGCTCCTCAATGATGAGGTACGCTTTGTCGATGATGATCTTCTCGCGGACATCGTTGAGGGGCATGAAGATGGTTTTCATCCACAGCACCCACTCTTTCATGTCCTCGTCGCGAATGGGGTGGCACTGGGTCTTGCCTTGCTTCTGGAGCAGCGAGCGGTAGGCGATGTTGCCGGCCTGGGAGGCAACGTAGAGCGGTCCATAGAACTCGTTGAGGCGCTTGTTGACCAGGTCGAGCTTGTCGCGGCGGCGGGCCAGCATGCGCGCGCTCATAAACGTGGCGAGGTAGCCGATGAAGGCGAGAACAATGGTGAGGACGGCGAAGTTTTGTGTTGTCAGGTTCGGTGCGAAGAAACTGGATGGGTCCATTGCGTGATTGGCCTTGCGGAAGAGTATATATGCGGGGGCGAGGGGTGGCTGGTGATAGAAGATGTTCGATTGGCAAGTTCAGGCTGCGGCAGTGTTGCTGACTTGCACTTCGAGGATTGTTCCGTGGATCCTCTGAAGGCAAACGACCATTTCAAACAGATTGCGAGCTTGCGGATTGCCCTGAGGGGACAGCATGCGCATGAGGCTCTTGGGCGACTTGGATAGAGCTTCCCCGAGGGCGATGAAACCGACCGTGCCGTTGATGTATTCGCGCAGTACTGACTTGGCTGTGTCAAGGTCGCCTGCGACCATGTTGGCCACGGCTTCGCGAAGGAACTCACGGCGAAATTCGGGGTCGGTGAGTTGCTCGTGTATCGTTTCGCGGAAACTTCGTGTGAGTGGCATTTATTCCTCCCGCTTGCGTGCCTTGTAGTCGGACCAATACGCCTGCGCGGCGTCGATGTCTGCCTGTTGACGTCGCTTTGAGCCTCCGCAAAGCAGGATCACGAGACGCTCCCCATCCCTGCCGAAATAGACCCTGTAACCGGGTCCGAAATCCAGTCGAAGCTCCGAGACTCCCCTGCCAACGCTCTTCACCGAAGCCAGATTTCCCATCTCAACGCGGAGGACTGCGGTCACAATCCGCGCACGGGCTGGGGCGTCGAGCTTCGTAAGCCAATTCCGGTAAGGGATGCGGCCCTTTGGGTTGATGTACTCACGGATCTCTAACATGGATTAGGGTAACGTAAATGTTACCCTACTGGCAAGTCTATTGAGGGGGAAACCTGGCGCGCGATCCTGAATCGGCTTTCGGCAAGAGTACGTGCTCACGCAAGCACAGCAGGACCAAAGCAAGACAAGAAGGGCACGCTATGGCGTTTCGGTTAACGCTTCGGTGTGTTTGCTCATTTTGGCAGTGCGGGCAATCTTGTCCCAGTTGAATGGCTTGCCGTCGATGGCGCGCTTGACGGTTTTGAACAGGACGATGGAAAAGATCTGGCGGTAGGCGAAGCGCTGCAGCCAGATGTGGAAGAGCAGCCAGCGGTCGCCTTTGTTGGCGGGGTGTTTGCGCTCAAGCGAAAACGCGATGGTAGAAGTCACGAAGTCGATCAGCAGGAAGGCGCCGAAGTAGGCCAGGAGCTTCTGAAAGCTGGCGGCGGATGCAGCTTCGGGGTGGTAGTAACGGTCGACAAAGTAGTTGAAGACGCCGTAGAGGAACATCATGTCGATGAAGGGCGAGACCAGGGGCAGGAACATCTGGAAGACAATGATGTTGGGCAGCGCGAAGAGCCCCATGGCCTTGTTGCGGACGAAAGCGGCGCGATGCTTCCAGACTGCCTGGAGCGTGCCAAAGGACCAGCGGAAGCGCTGGCGCATGAGGCCCTTGGCGTCGATTGGCGCCTCGGTGAACGCGAGCGAGCGGTCTTCATAGTCGACCTTGAAGCCCTGTTCAAGCAGGTTCATGGTGAGGTCGGCGTCTTCGGCGACGGTGTTGAGCGGATAACCGCCGGCGGCCTTGACGGGCGCGGTGCGCCACGCGCCGATGGCGCCGGGAACGACGGTGACGACGTGGAAGAGATCGAGTGCGCGGCGCTCGAAGTTCTGGCTGGTGATGTATTCGAGGGCCTGCCAGCGGGTCCACAGGTTCACGCGGTTGCCGACTTTAGCGTTGCCGGCCATGGCGCCGATGCGCGGATCTTCAAAGTGCGGAATGAGCTTGGAGATGGCGTCGGCGGCGATCACGGTGTCGGCATCGATGCCGACGTAGATGTCTTCTTCGAGGCGGTCGAGCGCGAAGTTGAGGGCCGCGGCCTTGCCGCCGTTGGGCTTGGAGAGCACCTGCACGCGGGGTTCGGCGGCATAAGCTTCACGGGCAACTTCAGCGGTGCGGTCGAGTGAACCGTCGTCGATGACGATGATATGGAGGTTGCTGTAGTCGGAGTTGAGGACGGAGCGAATGGTGCGCACGATGACCGTCTCTTCGTTGTAGGCGGGGATGAGCACGGCGACGCGCGGATTGAATCCTGGCGAAGCCTTGCTGTGCGGCTTGCGCAGGCGATCGATGATGGCGAAGATGCCGATGACGATCAGGCGGGCGCTCATCAGTACGTCGCCGACAAAGAAAACCATCACGATGAAGTTGCCAATGAGCTGCACGCCGGAAAATGCGATGGAGTCAGGCAGCGCGCGCAGATGCTGCCAGAGCGTGAGCGGCGGCATGACCTGGGCGGTGGTCTTGCCCATGAGCGCGGAGACGGGCACGATGGTGTAGCCGTGAGCGCGAAGGGCATCGATGAGAACGGGCAGCGCGTCGACGGTTGCCTGGCGGTTGCCTCCGCCGTCGTGCATGAGAATGATGGAACCGCGGAACTGCGGCTTGGTCTTCATGGTCTGCAACTGCGCGAGGACGGACGCAACAATTTCGCCGGGGTACTTGCGGGGATGCTCATCCCAGTCGTCGGTATCGATCTTGCTGCCGATGACGATGTAGCCCTCATTCTGAACGCGCACGATGGGCGCGGCCTGGTCGTCGGTGTCGGGCTCCTCGTCGATGTCGTACGGGGGGCGGAAATAAAGCGGCTGGACGCCGAGTTTGCTGGCGAAGAGGCGTTCGGTAAGTTTCACCTGCAGGTCAAGTTGCTGCGGTGAGATATCGCTGATGTCGGGATGGGTGTAGGTGTGGTTGCCCACTTCATTGCCTTCGCGCACCACGCGCTGCATGAGGCCGATATTCTCAGCGGCCTCGGCGCCGATGAGCATGAAGGTTCCGTTGACGTGCTTCTGTTTCAGAATGTCGAGAATCTTCGGCGTCCACTTTGGATCGGGGCCGTCGTCAAAGGAGATGGCGACCTCATTGGGTCGATAGCCGTAGTACTCGACCGTGTACGTGCGGGGATAAATGTCCATGTGCTCATCGACGATGAGCTTTTTGTGCGGGTCGGGTTCGTCGGTGTCGATGGTGACGGTGCGCTTCCCCTGTTGAGGCAGGCCGGTGACGCGCATGATGTCGCCTTCGCCCTCGATGTCGATGTCGTGGCCGGGTTGAACCGAAGACAGGGCATGCAGCGAATCGGGGCTGCTGGGTTTGTCCCACACATTCCACATGGAGCTGTCTTCAGAGCCGAGGCGCCACAGCGCAAAGGTCTGCAGGCCGAGTTCGCGGGCCGCGCGCAGCTCGTTGAGCACGGTCACGCCATCGAGGAACCACACCACGTGCCGCTGGTTTGCATCCTCATCGATGTACTCGAAGTGGGGATTGAGGGAGTCGTAATCGAGATCGAGATCGGCGTCGGCATCGGAAGCGCGCTGCCATGCCTCGGAGACGGGAAAGTCATCGGTGTACAGCACCTTCGGCTTGACAGGCTTTTGCGGACGGCCTTTTTTTGGCGCAGGCGGAATGGAGAGCTCCCAGTCGTAGCCGTAGTTGCCGATGGCGCAGATGATCTTTTCTTTGGGAACAATCTTGAGCACCCTGGTCAGGTTGCCGACGAACCACTCCTGGCTGGCAATGGGGCCCGGCTCGCTGGTTACCTGGTGCTCGTCGTAGTTCATGAGGATGATGCCGTCGGAGCTGGCGGCGATCTGCCTGAGTTCGTCGTCGGAAGTGGCAACGGCAGTGTTGACCCAGAGCCGCAGGTTGCGCGCGTGCATGTCGCCGTAGAGTTCCTTGATGAAGCTCATGTAGGCCGGCGAGGCGCTGTCAGGCAGGCTCTCAAAATCCAGCGACAGGCCGCGGTAGACCGGATACGTGTCGAAAAAGCGGAGAATCTGGCGGCGAAGGGCAGCGCGATTCGCCGGGTTCTTCAGCACGTCGCCATAGCTGGATTCCCAGTTCTGCGTGCCGGGATTGTAATTATTCAGGTGTGGAAAGATTTCGGTGTCTTCTTTGGCCTCCTGGATGACGCGCTTGATGCGATTGTCTTCGTCAGGGTCGTGAACCGCGGAGCCGTCGACAATTGGATACTCGCGGTGGCTGTCGTTGTGAATGGACAGCAGCGTCGCATTGGGCGAGTCGACGTGAAGCCACTCGGGATAGAGCATATCGATCTGATGGACGTGCTCTTTGAAGGAGGCGTAGCTGGCTTCGTCGTAGGGCACATAATAGGCGGCGCGCAAACCTTCGCCGGAGTTGAGGGGAATCTCGGAGGGCTTGCGGCCGGTCTTGCGGCGGGCGGGTCGGGCCTTGGCGCCCTTTAGCTGCAGCGTGCGGTCGGGCAGGGCCTTGAAGTTATGTTTTGGGGTGGGCAGCAGCAGTTCAGGCAGAGGCTGTACGCGGAGCACGTTGAAGATGAATCCCGCCAGAACCAGCGTGATAACCACGGCCGACACATCGAGGATGCGTCGAAGGCGCTTCCATCGCTTGCGTTGGGGGTCGAAGAATATCTGCTTATCGGGCATGGCCGCTCTGTTTAATTCTACGTGGCCGGACTCAGTAGAAGCCGCGAATGCGTCTGCGGGGATGAGGCGGCAGACCCTATGCTATACAAGACGAATCGTATGGAAGCTGCCGCACAGAGTCAATGGACGGCCCTGGGCCGGAAGATCGGTAAGGTTGGGCGGGCGTGGCCGTGGGTGCTGCCGCTTGCCGCGGGGGCGTGGCTGCGCCTGTGGATGTTGAAGGAGTTTCCGCAGCTTTCAGGCGACACCCTGCTCTACGGGGGCCTGGCAAAGAACCTGCTGCTGCACGGGCGGTACGCGATCACCGACGGAAGCGGCGTGCTGCACGAGACACTCATCCGCCTGCCGGGGTATCCGCTGTTTCTCGCCGCTT